>Ga0302234_10000349_pt1 | contig 36484 bp, 32 predicted proteins | sample II_Palsa_N3_2_FD_193576 | JGI IMG/M metagenome (GOLD analysis project Ga0302234, IMG submission 193576) | Peat permafrost microbial communities from Stordalen Mire near Abisko, Sweden - II_Palsa_N3_2 | ecosystem: Environmental > Terrestrial > Soil > Palsa > Peat permafrost | place: Sweden... | reverse complement strand
AAGAATCGGCTTGTACGCCTTGCCGAACGCCAGGTTCGCGGAATAGACCGCAAAGCACAGGTAGTCTGACAGCGGCAGGGCTCCGGGCGTCAGTTGATCCGTGGATTTCATCTGCATCCCCTCTGGATAAGGACTAATGTTTTACAGCGAGAGTTATGTATCGCATGCGATTGTATCGCAATGTGGTGAATCTCGTTGCCGCCGCGTAGAGCACTAACCCCAGCCCATTTCACCCATGTTGCGGCCGACGCGCACGAGCAACGTCGATGCGCGCTGGCCCGGCAACGGAGGGGTGCTGGATCTAGTGGTGTGCGAACAGGTTGCCACTCGGCGTCACGGCGGCATGGCTCCCCGCCTGGGAGAGTCCGGCGACTACACCGCCATACGCTTCTTGCGAGCCAGTGACATCGCCGCGCTCGGTGGCGACGGTTTGCACGTTCTGGCCGCGCTGCGATGCCGGCGCGCCAACCGCGGGCCGGTAAAAGGGGGCCGGCCCATTACCGCTGGCGAAAGCGGGAGCGGCGACGGAGGCCGAAACGGCGACGAGCAGTGCGACGATAAGTTTGGTCTTCATGACAGAAAATTCTCTAAAAGATGTTCGGTGAGAGGCGAGTGCGTGGGCAAATCACGCCGTGATGACGTTCAGGCTGACTTCGATGTTTCCTTGCACAGCCTTCGAGTACGGGCAGACCTGATGGGCCGAGTGCGCGATCGCCTCGACGACTTCCTTTGCCAGGCCCGGCACGCGGATGGTGAACTGGGCCCCGAGGAACCAGGCCGCACCGGTCTGTCCGATGTCCACCTCGATATCCACGGAGTAGTCGGGCGGCAGCGTGACCTTCTTTAGTTGCGCCGCAATCCCAAACGCGGTGATGTAACAGGCCGACCACGCGCCGGCGAACAGCTGCTCGGCTTTCGGGTGCGGTTCGGTGGCGATGAAATCGAGGTTGTCACCGGCGGGCGTCGACAGCTTGATGTCGACGACGCCATGCTCGCCACGCTGGGCATTGGGGTCGTGGTTGACCGTGGTGTGGGTGTTGCCCGAGAAGAGGACTTTTTCGATCTTGGCCATGATGGATTCCTTGAGAGATAGGGGTTGGTTCGGTTTAAATTGCATGCGATGTAATCGCGTGAGTCGAATAATGGATGAGGCGCGCACGAATGTTAATCGTAAACGATCAAATCGCATACGATTTTTTGATGAGGGCGATAGTCGTCGACGCCAGGCTTGACGATATGATTTTCATAGTTATATCCTTCACCCACCGCATGCGATGCGTGAGACGTCACGAATCGTCCGACAAAAGCAGTCCGGCGCCGACTGCGCGACGCGAACCCGTCGCACACACTTTCTGACTGGAGTACTGAAATGCCCAACCCTGTATATGACGTGGAGCGCACCGCACTGCTGCTGGTCGACCCGTACAACGACTTTCTCTCGGATGGCGGCAAGCTCTTTCCGATGCTCCGCGACGTCGCCGCAGACGTCCACCTGCTCGACAATCTCCGCGCCACGGTCGACACCGTGCGCAAAGCTGATCTCCAGGTGCTCTACGTACCGCATCGCCGCTGGCAACCGGGTGATTACGACAACTGGGATCATCCGAATCCGACGCAACGGCTCGTGCAGCAACGTCACACCTTCGCGAAAGGGACGTGGGGCGGCGAATGGCATCCTGACTTCGTACCGCAAGACGGCGACATCATCATCCAGGAGCACTGGGGCCAAAGCGGCTTTGCCAATACCGATCTCGACTTTCAGCTGAAACAGCAAGGCATCACGCATGTGATCGTCGTTGGTCTGCTGGCGAATACATGCATTGAGTCCACGAGCCGCTTCGCCATGGAACTGGGCTATCACGTCACCCTCGTACGCGATGCCACGGCGGCTTTCACCAGGGAAATGATGCGCGCCGCACATGAGCTGAATGGCCCGACTTTCGCGCATGAAATTTTGACGACGGCCGAGTTGATCGCCGCATTTCCCGTCTGAATCGAAAGGATAGCGAATGAAACTCAATGGCAATCTACTGATTGGCGCACAGGAAGTGTCCGCCACCGCGGGCACCATGAAGGCGCTCAATCCAGCGACAAATGTCGATATCGAGCCGCTCTTTGCGTTTGGCGGAGTCGAAGAGGTCGATCGCGCAGCACGACTCGCCGATGACGCATTCGATCGTTATAACCGCACGAGTCTTCCGGAGCGCGCCGCGTTCCTCGAGCGCATCGCCGATGGCCTCGACGCCATCACGCCGGAGCTCGCGCAACGCACGTCGCTCGAAACGGGCTTGCCGGTCGCTCAACTCGAAGGTGAAGCAGCGAAGTCGGCGACCCAGTTTCGGCAGTTCGCGACGGTTGTCCGTCAGGGGCGTTTTCGCCAGGCCACGATCGATCCCGCGCAGCCGGAGCGTCAACCGCGCGCACGGATGGATCATCGGATGCAGAAAATCGCACTGGGTCCGGTGGCGATCTTTGGCGCAAGCAATTTTCCGATTTCGTATTCGGTCGCGGGTGGCGACACCGCATCGGCGCTGGCCGCCGGCTGCCCCGTCATTTTGAAAGCGCACAACGGACATCCTGGCGCGTCGGAACTGATGGGGCGCGTGATCCAGCAAGCCGTCAGAGATTCGGGCCTGCACGAGGGCGTGTTTTCTCTGGTCCGTGGTGGCGGTAACGCCATCGGTGAGGCCTTGGTCGATCATCCGCTCATCAAGGGCGTGACCTTTACGGGTTCTGAAGCTGGCGGAATGGCTTTGTTTCGGCGCGCGCAGCAACGCCCGGATCCGATACCGGTCTTCACCGAAATGACGAGCGTCAATCCGACTTTCGTGCTCCCCGCCGCGCTCGCTGCACGTGGCAGCACTATCGGCGATGGCTTTACCGAACGCATGCTCGTTACAGTGGGGCAGGCCTGCCTGAAACCCGCGATCCTGCTCGCCGTCGACGGCCCGGGCTACCTCGAACTGAAGAGCGCGATGATCGCCCGCGTTGAGGCGATGCAAGCGCGCACGATGCTGACGCCCGGCATCAACGCGGCGTATCGGAAGAACGTGGAGCGTCAGGACAACGCGGGTGCCAAGCGAATCGCAGCGGGCGGCGAACCGCAAGGTGCGTGGGATGGTCAATCGGTTCTGTTCGAGATCGACGGCGCACGCATGCTCGAGAATCCGTCATTGTCGGAAGAGGTATTCGGACCTGCTGCGCTACTGGTGCGGGTGAAGGATGTGGAGCAACTGATCGCCATCGCGAGGCAGTTTCGCGGCCAGCTGTCGGCCACGATGCAGATCGACCCGGCAGATCACGCGCTCGCGGCCCACTTGCTGCCTATTCTCGAACGTCGCACAGGACGTATCGTCGTCAATGCATTTGCACATCCGCAAGAGGTGTCATACGCATCGATTCACGGCGGTCCGTTCCCCGCAACGTCGGACAGCCGCTTCACTTCGGTAGGCATGAGTGCGATTGAGCGCTTCCTGCGTCCTGTGTGCTATCAGGGCTTCCCGGACGAACTGCTGCCGGAAGCCTTGCAGCATGACAATCCTCGCGGCCTCTGGCGCCTGATCGATGGCGAACTGTCTAAAGCTTGATTGCCCATTGCCGTAGCAACTAATGCGAAAAGAGTCCGTGATCCGCGACTCTCGAAAGGTGACGGACACGGATCGCGTGAGCTTGCAGTGCAAGTGGATGCTATATTTGATATGATTATCATAGTCAAACGCATTGCAATCTGGAGGGAGGTTTGAATGGCCGCATTGCCCGAAGTGAGCGACACGCTGTGTCCAGTCGCACGCTCGCAGGCTGTCATCGGCGACCGCTGGGCTGTCCTGATCGTGCGAGAGCTATTCATGGGCAATCGACGGTTCGACAGTCTGCTGGCGCAGTCGCAGGCAACGCCGCAGATGCTTTCCGCGCGCCTCAAACGGCTCGAAGCGGACGGCATGATTCAGCGCAACCGCTACATGGATAAGCCGCCCCGTTACGAATACGAACTCACGGAGATGGGCCGGGCGTTCTACCCGGTCATCCTGGCGCTGCGCGAATGGGGCGAGACGTGGTGCAAGTCACCGGACGAGGATGTTGCGGTGCGCTATACGCATCTCACCTGTGGTCACGATGCCGGCGTCGGCACGGTCTGCGAGGCGTGTGGTGAACCATTGCGACGCGAACATCTGAAGGCCGCATTGAGCCCCTCCTACGCGCAGGAGCGCGCTGCGCGGCGGGACGCGGCGAAAGACCTGAAGTCTGCATGATCTATCCGGTAGAGCGACCGCCGCGCAGGCGGTCGCTTCGCCGCTGCGCTTACTGCCGAATTTCCGCTTCCACCAACAAGGTCAGCAAGGCAAGCGACTCCTGCCATCCAAGGTAGCAAGCGTCGGGCGGGATAACGTCAGGTATCCCTTCCTGTGTCACATTCAGTTCGGTTCCGCAAATCACGGGGCGCAAGGACACCGTTGTCTGCATCACTCCCGACAGGTTCGGGTCATCGAATCGACCCGTGTAGCGGATGCGCTCGTGGGGCACCAGTTCGAGATATTCCCCGCCAAAAGAGTGGCTGTCGCCCGTGGTGAAATTCGTGAACGACATCCGATAGCTGCCGCCCACCCTGGACTCCAATTGATGAACCTTGGCGGTAAACCCGTTCGGTGGCAGCCACTTGGTCAAGGCGTCAGCGTCGAGGAACGCCCGATAGATACGCTCGGGTGTGGAACGGATCACGCGATGAAGGCGGACGGTTTGTTCAGGCATGTTTTGACTCCAGAAGCGGAGGGCAGGTCCTCCGATCCTAAACGACGGTTGGAGGGAGGCGGAATCGACACACGGCCGTTCAGGGAGGTGGGACATGGGTGAGTCCGTTCTTGGCCGCCCCCTCTGTGCCCGCGCCTTGGTCTAGCTTCTGAAGCGTCACTTTATGGTACACAAAAGGTTGGCTCAGTCTACAAGGCAGAGGAGAAATCTAGTCATGCTGTGTTTTCACTAGGTTACGTATTAAGGTGCATCAACACCGCAGTCAGCCAGTCCCGTCGAACCCCTCACATCACGACGCCGCCACCGCACACCCCGCCTCGGTCAATGCCGCCCTCGCATGGCTTCGCAGATCATCAGTGGCAAGCGGCGCATCCGGACTGCGCACCCATGCTGCAATCCTCAGCCTCGCGCCACCCGATTTCGGATAGCTCGCCACCGTGACCACCGGAGCGAGTGTTGCGCCACTCAGCACGCGCGGCTCATCCGCCACTAGCTTCTTCAATTCACCAATGGCCGCATCCACATCCTTGCGCTGCGCCAGTTCGACATCCACTTCGATCCGCTGTGTGCCGCCACTGCTGTAGTTGATCACCGGATTACTCCAGATCAGGCTGTTCGGCACGAACACGGCGTTGCCGTCGCTGCGCTCGATGCGTGTGGTGAAGAGCCCCACTTCCCGCACGATGCCGGCAGCGGCACCGCTGCCTTCGATCACGTCTCCGGCACGAAATGGCCGCAGCATCAGCAGCATGATGCCGGCCGCGATGTTCTGCAGCGTACCCTGCAGTGCCAGCCCGATTGCGAGGCCGGCGGCGCCCAGCACCGCCAGCACGCTGGCGGTCGCGATGCCTACCTCGCTCAGCGCGGCGATAAACGCCGCCACGCGCACCGCCCACGTGCCCATTGCCTTGAGCATGGGCGCGAGCGTAGGGTCGGCATGCGTATGCGCAAATGCCCTGGCGAATAGTGTGCCGATGCGGTTCGAAAGCCACCAGCCCACCGCGAGGATCAGGGCGGCGACAACCAGGCGGAGCACGTCGTAAGCCACCGTCACCATCAATGACGGCTGGAAATGCAAGAGTCGTGTCAGCAAGTCGTCCATGGGTCGCTCTCGTTTTTCTTGCGGGGATATATTCCCTGACGTGCTTTCGGCGAATATGTTCCCGCGTAGGGAGACGAAGCCGAAAGAGACGCACAAGCGTTCGCTTATTCGTGTCGTGCAGCGCTCAAATGGCGGTCTTTTGTGGTCAGGACTACCGTACGGTAAGCATGGCGGGTCATGTTGACCGGTCCGCGGGAAATGGTCAGTCCTTCCGAATGACGCGCACAGCATCGAACAATTTCCTATCCTTAGGATGACGACCCATGCGAGCGCGGATCCATCGCAAGGCACGCCTGTTGCTTTCGCGTAGGTTTAGCGTGGAGGTCCCCATGAAAGGCAGTCAGTTGACCGTATTTGCGGACAATCAGAGCCATCGGAAGGATCACAAAACAGTCGTCGAGTGGATTCTGGATCAGACGAGGCGGGCCGGCATCGAGGGTGCGACGGTGATCGAAGTAAGCGAAAGCATCGACGTGCACGGCAAGTACCACGCAGCGCGCTTTTTCGAACTGGTCGACCAGCCGGTCGTGGTCACAGTAGCGTCGGAGGATTCACGTTTCGATGCGCTGCTCGATCACCTGCGGCAGGCCGGCGTGCCGCTGTTTTATACGCGCTGTCCGGTCGAATACGACGTGCTCGGAACGAGCGAGGCGGTGAGCAGCGGGTAATGAATTTCGAGGATATCAAGGATCTCGTTGTGTGCAGGCGCGGTGACATGTCCTGGCCGCGGCGGGTCGACGAGGTGCGTGAGAGGGCAGGAACGGGCGATTCGGCTTCAGGAGAATAACCATGAAGGACGTCCCAAGGCTTTTGCATGACCGGGGTTTATTCGACGTTGCGTTCGCCCATGTTCGGGACATCGACGCGTCAGTGCATGAGGGGGCGATGTTTGGTTGCCCGGCGGCCTTCGTCGGCACGCACATGGCGTTTTGTGTTTACGGCAGCGGCATTGGCATCAAGCTTCCGGCCGAGCGGGCTGCCGCGCTGGTTCGCATGGGTCGAGCCTTCGCATTCCAGCCTTACGGACGCGCGGCCATGCGCGAATGGGTCGAAATTCGCATTACGCGCGACCGTATTGCCGAAATCGCAGGCGTGCTCATCGAAGCCATCGAGTACGTACGGACCGACGCGAGCCCAGCGCCAACCCACGCACGCGGCGCGCGGTCGATGCACGTTTGATCGCCCGTCGCGCCAGCCGCCGAACCCCCACGGATGGCGCAACTGCTAGCATCACGCTTAGTTTGCCACGTAACCGGTCGGCGTCGTCACGTTCACCTTGGCGACGCTCGCGTGATTCGACACCACTTACAATGCGCGCGACGGCGGCCGGACGAGGGTCGTCCAAAATTGCTTGAACAAGCAGCGCGTCACGTTTATGATTGAGTATTCACTCATTAATCACGTTGAATCCGAAACACGCATGGCCCGTCCGAAAAGCGAAGACAAACGCAACGCCATCCTTGCCGCCGCCACTCAAGTAATCGCGGAGCAGGGGCTGGGTGCACCGACGGCGCGGATCGCGAAGGTCGCCGGCGTGGCGGAAGGCACGCTCTTCACCTATTTCGAAAGCAAGGACGCCTTGCTGAACGAGCTATATCTCGACATCAAGTCGGACATGCGGGAAGTGATGATGGCCACGTATCCGAAGGCCGCGAGCATTCAGGCGCGCGCGCGTCACGTGTGGCAGAAATACGTGGACTGGGGCGTCGCGTTCCCGCACAAGCGCCGGGCGGTTGCACAACTGGCTGTCTCCGACCGCCTGAGCGAGTCGACCCGGGCGGCAGGCATGCAGGCATTCGCGGACGTCAACGAGATGATGCAGACGAGCATTGCCAGCGGCGTGTTGCGCGATCATCCACCGGCCTTTGTGGCGGCCATCATGGGGGCGTTGGCGGATACCACCATGGAATTCATCGCACGCGAGCCCACTCAGGCAGAGCGGTATCGCGATGCAGGCTTTGAGGCGTTCTGGAACGCCGTCGCTAAACGCTGATGTTTTATTATGTAGTTAATGAGTGATTACACGCTCATCTAAATTGGAAGGAGTGCATCATGGCAAAGGTCTGGTTAGTTACTGGTAGCGCACGCGGGCTCGGGCGCAAGATTGTCGAAGCGGCGTTGGCCGCCGGCGAACAGGTCGTCGCGACGGCGCGCAATCCACGCGATCTCGCGGACCTCGTCGAGCGTTACGGCGAGCAGGTGCGAGCAGTCGCACTCGACGTCACGGATCCCACCGCCGCGCGTGCCGCCGTGCAGGCGACGCTCGACGCGTTCGGGCGGCTCGATGTGCTGGTCAACAATGCCGGCTTTGGCCATCTCGCGCCATTCGAGCAGGCCAGTGAGGACGATTTCCGCGCTCAGATCGATACCAACTTCTACGGTGTCGTCAACGTCACCCGCGCGGCGTTGCCCATTTTGCGCAAGCAACGCAGTGGTCACATCATCCAGATTTCGTCGGTGGGCGGCCGTCTCGGCATGCCGGGGTTCAGCGCCTATCAGTCGGCCAAATGGGCGGTCGGCGGTTTCACCGAAGTGCTCAGCAAGGAAGTGGCGCCGTTCGGCGTCAAGGTCACGGCGGTCGAACCGGGCAGCATGAAAACGGATTGGGCCAACGAAGCAGGCAGCGCGTTGCCCGAAGTGCTGGAGGACTATGCTCCGTCTGTCGGCGCCATCATCACACTGCTCGGCCAATACCACGGCAACGAAACCGGCGATCCGGCGAAGGTGGCGCAGGTCGTGCTGAAGCTCGCTTATCACGAGCAACCGCCGGAACACCTGCTGCTCGGCAGCGACGCGCTTCACTACTTCGGTGAAGCCGACAAGGCCCGCAATGCGAGCGCCGCTGCGTGGCGCGAGGTGAGCGTCTCGACAGACTTCGATGCACCTGCAATGGGCGCATCGCTATGATCCTTGGGGCGCGTATGTGCAGTCGAAACTGGCCATGCTCATGTTCGCCCTGGAACTGCAACGCCCCAGCGACGCTAATTGATCGGGAATCCTAAGCAATGCCGCGCACCCTGGTTTCGCCCGCACCGGTCTGATCGCGAACGGACCGGATGAGGGCGGCTTGATGCAAAGAATCAACCGCCTGACCGTTCAGCCGCTGATGAGCCAGGCAGCGGCTGCAGGTGCACTGCCTACGCTGCTAGCCGCCACGGCGCCCGAGGCGATGCCTGGTGGCTACTATGGGCCGAGCGGTCTGTTCGAAATGAAGGGCCCGCCAGGTGTGGCTGCTATCGCGCCGCAAGCGCAAGACCGGGCGGTTGCCGCCCGCCTGGGGGAAGTATCAGAAGCGCTGACCGACCTTCGTTGGCCGCGTACCGAACCGGAGCAGGTGTCATGAGAGTTTTGCTATTTGGGGCAACCGGCATGGTGGGGCAAGGCGTGCTGCGCGAGTGCCTGCGCGCCGATGACGTCGACTTTGTACAGACCGTGGGCCGTTCGCCGACCGGCCAGCTAGACCCGCGTCTCACCGAGATCGTTCATCCCGACATGATGGACTACCGCACGATCGAATCTTCGCTGCAGGGCTTCGATGCGTGTTTCTTCTGCCTCGGCGTGTCGTCGTTTCGCATGAAAGAGGCCGATTACAGCCGTCTGACGTACGACCTGACGCTGGCGGCCGCTCGCACCCTGGCGCGCCTCAATCCGCAGATGACCTTTGTGTATGTCTCCGGCCGTGGCACCGACAGCAGTGAGCAGGGCCGCAGCATGTGGGCGCGTGTGAAGGGCAAGACGGAGAACGCATTGAAGCTGCTGCCGTTCCGCGCGGTTTATCTGTTCCGTCCCGGGGTGATCGAGCCGCTCCACGGTATCCAGTCCAAAACGCGTATGTACCGGCTGCTTTATCCGCTCTTGCGGCCGCTGATGGCGCTCATGCACGCATTGACGCCGAATCAGATTGTGACGACCGAGGAGGTCGGCCGCGCGATGCTCGCTGTGGCCCGGCGGGGGTACGCCAAGACGGTGCTGGAACCCGCTGACATCGGCGCAATCTGCCGCACCCCGTCGGGGCCGGCCGGAACCCCGCCGCTGACGCCACGCGCGGGATAGTTTCCAGCAACTGGAAAGCAGCCACCGGAAAACTGCCACCGGCAACCGGCCCACGCCCTACGCGGCGATCACCCGGTTGCGGCCCTGATGTTTCGCGCGATAAAGCCGCTCATCGGCGGCGCGCAGGATTTCGTCGATCGTGTCGCCATCGCGCCCAAACTGGGATACCCCGATGCTGACCGTAAGTGCGACGCTCTTGCCGGACTGTGCGCCAAACGCAGCGTTGGCGATCGCCTCGCGGATCCGCTCCGCGACGGACTGCCCGACCGCCAGGACGACCTGAGGCAGCAGCACCATGAACTCTTCGCCGCCCACTCGTGCGATGCCGTCATACGGGCGGATGGCATCGAGACTTTTCTGCACGAAGCCGCGCAAAATGTCATCGCCGACCTGATGTCCGTACGAATCGTTGATTGCCTTGAAGTGATCCAGATCCAGAGCGAGCAGCGAAAACGGCGCGCCGCCGCGTTTCGCGCGCTCAATCTCGGCATCGACCATTTCGATGAATTGCCGCCTGTTGGCGGCGCCCGTCAGCGGATCGGTGGCGGCAAGATGCTCGAGCTTGAGGTTGGTGCGCTTCAACTCCTGCAGGGCGTTTTCGGCGCGCTCCATCGCTTCGGCAAGACGCGCCATCAACTCCTCCTGGCTGTAGATCGTCGCAAACGAGCGCGTCGTGCGAAACGCCTGAACGACGCCGTAACTCAGCAGAAAAAAACCTGCGGCGAAGATCGCGTGGGCGAGCCACCACATATGATTCCACGGGCGCCCAAGAATGAACGCGAGTGACGACAACGCGAACGACGTCACCGAGATGCCGAAAATCCTCATCAGCGGCGAGTAGATCCGCCGCGCCAGCAAGATCGCGACATTCACGCTCGAGAACACCAGCGCGCCGCCTTCCAGCGACAAGCGCACGGCGAGTTCGCCTGCGATCGGCGAGTAGGCGAGTACGCCCACGGCCACATCGATCACGACGAACAGCGCAATCCATCCGAGCCAGCGGCGCGCGACGCGGCGCTCGGCCAAGGCGTCGGGCGGCTGATGCCACGACAGCAGCGCGACTAACAGCAGCACCGACATTGCGAGCCGCGACGCCGGACCGTACAGCAGGAACAGCCACATGTTGTGATGCGCCATGCCGGTGAAGGCGCCGTGCAGGGCATAGATCAGCACGAAGGCGAGAAAGCCCAGCGTCAGCCAGCGCAGCAACGGCTCGCCGGATGACAGATAGCACCGCCATGAAACATAGGAGACGAACAGCCCTTCGAGCGTCGCCGCCGCAATCGCGAGTTCGTGGAAGGCGTGGTTTTCGAACGTCAGGGCGGGACTCTGGAAAACGTAGAGGTAAGCGATCAGGTAGGCCGGGATCAGCGCAAAGCCGGCGATCAGCACACTCAGGTAGGCGCGGGTGACCCACTGCACGGCTGCGGATGGCTCGTCCGCCACAACGCTTGCTGTCATTGATTTTCCTCCGGAGACCTGAACGACTTGCCGTAACTGCGCTCGCCTCCCTGCGCGGCCGGGATTGGCACCCCGCTCGCCTATTCTTCAGCTTATATGATCAGTATAGGCAGCGCCGCGGTCGTTTAAGCAAAATAAGAAACCGGCCGTTATACGTGGCATGGATCGATAATCCGACCGGTTCAGAGCGATCCCATCGCGGTTCATGTGACGCCTCGTGTCCGGATGGCTCTCCGGGTTCCAGCGTCTGTTACGCTACCGCTTCCAGGAATCCGCGTGCAGAGGCATGACCCGCCTTGTATATGCCGCGCTTTCCGGGTTGGGCCGCCATCGCAGTCCCCGATAACGCGCGTAGGCCGACGCGCATGCTCTACACAACCAGACACATGGTGACGCGCCGACCGAATGCCGTAATTGTTATCAGCCTCGCGCTAGCCGGTGCGATGCTCGCGATCGCCATCTGGGTCCTGGCGCAGATGCGCGAGGATGCATTGCGACGGGCCCAGGACTCGGCCGTGAATGTCTCTTTGCTGGTCGAGCGCGACGTGGCGCGCAACCTCGAGCTGTACGACCTGTCGCTGCTTGCGGTTATCGCCGGTGTCAAACAGCCGGGCGTGATGGCGTTGCCGCCCGCGCTTCGTCAACTGGTGCTGTTCGACGGCGCCGCCAGCGCCCGGGACATGGGTTCGATGCTGGTATTGGACGAAGCCGGCAACGCTATCGTCGATTCACAGTCCGCGACACCACGGCACATCAATGCTGCTGATCGCGATTACTTCTTGGTTCATCGCAATTCACCGGATGTCGGGCTGTACGTCAGCCGGCCTTACATGTCGAGGACGGCCAACGCCGGCATGAGCATCGCGCTGAGCCGGCGCCTCTCTCACCCTGACGGAAGTTTCGCCGGCGTGGTGGTTGGCACGCTGCGGCTCACCTATTTCCAGCGTCTCTTTGCCGACATGAACCTCGGCAACAGCGGTTCGATGGCGCTGATGCTGGTCGACGGCACGATGCTGATGCGGCGTCCCTATGACCCGAAAATCATCGGCATCAATCTGACCGGCACGGCGAACTACAGCCGCTTCATCCAGCGGGATAGCGGCGATTTCTTCGGCACCGCGGCCATCGACGGCGTGGAGCGCTGGTACGCGTTCCGTCATATCGACCGCTTTCCGCTGCTGCTCGACGTCGCGATTTCCACGCGCGACATCTACGCGGGCTGGCGGCATCGCGCCTGGATTATCGGAAGCCTGATCGGCGCGCTCGACGTGGCGATCATCGCGCTCGCCGTGCTGTTCTCGCAACAGCTCAGGCGCCGCCACGAGGTAGAAGAAGCGTTGCGGGTGCTGGCCCGCACGGACGGGCTGACCGGGCTGAACAACCGCCGCACGTTCGAGGAGCACGCCGACCGGGCGTGGCTACTGATGCAGCGTAGCGGACGTCCGTTGTCGATGCTGCTGATCGACGTGGACAACTTCAAGGGCTTCAACGATCTCTACGGCCACTCGGCCGGCGACGATGCGCTGGTGGCGGTGGCGCGCTGCATCGACGGCAACGCGCGGCGACCCGGCGATGTGGCGGCGCGCTACGGCGGCGAGGAGTTCGCCGTGCTGTGTCCCGACACCGACGACAGCGGCGCGGCGCAGATCGCCGAGCAGATTCGGGCCGCCGTGCAGGCGCTGCAGATGCGCCACGTCGCGAGCGCGCATCACGTGCTGACGATCAGCATCGGCATCGCCAGTACGGCGAATCATCGCTTCGCGAACTACCGGACGTTCGTCAACGCCGCTGACACGGCGCTTTACGAGGCCAAGGATGCCGGCCGCAACCGCATCCTCTGCTACCCGGTCGCGGCACGCGCCGAAAGCCCCGGAATGGTGACGCAACCGGGCAGGTAGTCGCGAAAGCGGTGGGGCCGCCCGCCCCCTGAATCGCGGCTGGCCCACGCTGCCATATTTTTATCCGGGTGATATTGCACTCTAATTTTACCCGGGTATAATTAACGAAAATCGATTGATGAGGATTTTCGTAATGAACCCACACGCAAACACATGTACCGCCTTCGAAGGCGTCCGACGCATTGCCTCCGGCGCGCTCAAGGATGTCGCGCTGGCGGTCAGGCAGGTAGTCGAGCGTGGCGAGCAGGCGCCGGTTTTGGTGTTCGACGACGTAACCAGTCAGCCCATTGAGTTCGATCTGCGCGGCACAGCCGATGAAGTGGTCGCAAGACTGCTACGCGACGAAAAAGGCGCAGAGGAAGAGCCCGCAGAATTAGCCGCGGACGGCACGCCTCGCGGTCGCGGCCGGCCGAAGCTCGGGGTGGTGGCGCGCGAAGTCACGCTGCTGCCGCGTCATTGGGACTGGCTGAACAGCCAGTCCGGAGGCGCCTCGGTGGCGTTGCGCAAACTGGTGGAAGCGGCGCGGCTCGCAGGCGACGATAAAGACCGCACGCGCCATACGCAGGAAGCGGTCTATCGCTTCATGACCGCGCTGGCCGGCAATCTGCCAGGTTATGAGGAAGCGACCCGGGCGCTGTATGCGGCCGATCCGGCTCGCTTCGACGCGTCGATCGTCGAGTGGCCTGTCGACGTACGCGAGCACGCGACGAAGCTCGCCGCGCAGGCGTTCGGTTCCGTGTAGTCGCAGCGGCGGGCGGAATTGCAGAGTGCGAACTGCCTCGAATAGCCAGGCCGTCCGCAACGTCATCGCGAAATCAATAGACAAAAAAAAGCCGCTCACGCTGGGGGAACGTGAGCGGAAAGTCGGAGAGTTACAACATCGCATGCGCAATTCATGGGTGTCACGCAGCAAAGCCAGTTTAGCTAGCGGGTATTCCCCAATAAATCAGATAAATCCCAATCCCGGTAAGGCTTAGCGCGATGAGCCTTGCAACATCCTGTCACGCTTATTCCCATCATTAGCAGGTCAAGTCGCGAATCGAACAGCCGTAAAAGGACTGGACGCGTGAAGGCGCGCACTGTCGACGCCGCATTGGCGCGAAGGTCCACAGGAATGGGCGAACGTCCCCAAACCTGTCGTTTCGCGCCAACCCCCCGGGGGGACAAGACCGCTTGAGCCGGCGCGGCGCTTTCTGGAGAGGATGCTGAAATGAAGTGGTTCGAGCGCATGACGGTGTTGCAACGCCTGCTGTTGGCATTCGCGATCGTAATCGGGTTTTGCGCGGTGGTAGGGGCCACCGGCCTGATGACGCTAGCGTCGATGCATGACCTCACGAACGAGATCAGCAGCCGGCATATGGACGGTCTGTACTGGATGGAAGAAGCGAACCGCAACAAGATCGATGCGGACCTCGCGGCGGCGAATCTCGGCTACGCGGAAGACGACGCAGGTCGTCAGCGGCTCGATGCCAACATCGTCGCCTCGCTCAAGAGCATGCACGACGCCTACGATCGCTATCGCGCCACGCTGTCCACCAGCAAGGGCCAGGAGCTGCTCGACGAAGTGCTGCGCAAGTCGGCCGTGTGGGAAGAGATCGTGCATCAGCAGATCGGTGCGAAGCCGGTCCCAGCGGGTGTCGACAACAAGGAACTGGTGCGGCGCGCGATTGCCTCGAGCGAGGCCTTGCGCGACCGGATCGTGCTGGTGATCGACTACCGCCGTCAGCAAGCGAGTGATGCGCAGGCCGAAGCCGCAGCCAGCTACCGGCAGATGCGCATCGTGCTGTCGTCGCTCGTGTTTGGCGCGCTGGTGGCCGGCGTGCTGCTCGCGTGGCTGATCGCGCGCCGACTCAGGCAGCAACTCGGCGGCGAGCCCGGCTACGCCGCGCAGATTGCCAACCGTATCGCGGATGGCGACCTGAGCGTGCAGGTCGAGACGCGCGCCGGCGATACCCAGAGTCTGCTGTTCGCACTACGCAATATGCGCGAACGGCTGGCCGGGATCGTCTCGGACATCAGCGAATCGAGCGAGTCGATCCTGCTCGCCTCCGGCGAAATTGCCCAAGGCAATACCGATCTGTCACAGCGCACGGAAGAGCAGGCCGCGTCGCTCGAAGAAACCGCCTCGAGCATGGAGCAGTTGACCGCGGCCGTGCGGCAGAACGCCGACAACGCGCAGCAGGCGAGCGGCGTCGCGCATGGCGCGTCGGAGGTGGCGGTGCGCGGCAGCGGCCTGGTGGGCGACGTGGTCGAGACCATGCGCGAGCTGGCGGCGGGCTCGAAGCGCATGACCGACATCATCGCCGTGATCGAGGGCATCGCTTTTCAGACGAACATTCTGGCGCTCAACGCGGCGGTCGAAGCGGCCCGCGCCGGCGAGCAAGGCCGCGGCTTCGCGGTGGTGGCGGGCGAGGTACGCTCGCTCGCCCAGCGCAGCGCGTTGTCCGCCAAAGAGATCAAGGAACTGATCGAAAATTCGACGGCACGTGTCGGCAGCGGCGCCGCCCTCGCCGAGCGAGCCGGGCATACGATGGCCGAAGTCACCCAGGCTGTGCAGCGCGTGACCGACATCATGGGTGAAATCTCTGCTGCATCGCACGAACAGAGCACGGGCATCGAACAGGTGAACCGCGCCGTTGCACAGATGGACGAGGTGACCCAGCAGAATGCGGCCCTAGTGGAGCAGGCTGCGGCCGCGGCGGCTTCGATGGCGGATCAGGCGCGCGAGCTGAAGACGGCGGTCGCGGTGTTTGCGCTATAGGCGCGGCAGGTGACTGAGGCGCGCAGGGCCCGAGCTTGCCGCAGCGCGTCCACGACTTCGCTTGTCAGGGCCAGACGCTCTCCGTACACTCGCGCGTAATTTAAACCAGGCGTTGAACAAGGCGTCGATCAGAGTGCGCGCTTGCACGGCCGCTCGGTCAGAAAAGAGGCGCCGCTTCGGCGGCGCCACGCCAGACGCTAACCACGCCGATAGAGGAGAACCCCCGCCATGGCCGATTCCTACTTCCCCCGCTGGCGCACACAGCCGAGTGCCGCCGAGGGCCGCGTCGTCAACACCGATGAGCGGCTCGCCTGGCCGCAGATGTTTGCGATGGGTATCCAGCACGTCGTCGCCATGTTCGGCTCGACTGTGCTCGCCCCGCTGCTGATGGGCTTCGATCCGAACCTGTGCATTTTCATGTCGGGCATTGGCACGCTGCTGTTCTTCGTGGTGGTGGGTGGACGCGTGCCGAGCTATCTCGGTTCGAGTTTTTCGTTCATTGGCCTCGTGATTGCCGTGACCGGCTACGCAGGACATGGTCCCAACCTGAACATTCCCTTGGCGCTCGGCGGGATCATCGCGTGCGGCGTGGTGTACGCGATCATCGGGCTGATCGTCACGGCGGTCGGCACAAAGTGGATCGAAACGCTGATGCCGCCGCTCGTGACGGGCGCGATCGTCTGCGTGATCGGGCTGAATCTCGCGCCGATCGCCGTGAAGGGCGTGAGCGGCAGCAACTTCGATTCGTGGATGGCGCTCGTCACCGTGGTGTGCGTCGCCGCGGTGGCCGTGTTCGCGCGCGGCATGTTGCAGCGGCTGCTGATTCTGGTGGGCCTGATCATCGCCTACGTGATCTATGCGATCGTCACGAACGGCCTTGGCATGGGTAAGCCCATCGACTTCTCGATTGTCGCGAATGCCGCCTGGTTCGGCATGCCGCATTTCACCGCGCCGGCGTTCAACGCGCAGGCCATGGCCCTGCTCGCGCCGATTGCGGTGATTCTCGTCGCGGAAAATCTCGGCCACATCAAGGCCGTGAGCGCGATGACCGGCCAGAACCTCGACCGCTACGTGGGCCGCGCATTCATTGGCGATGGTTTGGCCACTATCGTATCGGGCTTTGCGGGCGGCACCGGCGTCACGACGTACGCAGAAAATATCGGCGTGATGGCCGTCACGAAAATCTACTCGACGCTGGTGTTCGTGATTGCCGCCGTGATCGCGCTGGTGCTCGGCTTCTCGCCGAAGTTCGGTGCGGTGATCCAGACAATTCCGGGGCCGGTGCTTGGTGGCGTGTCAATCGTCGTGTTCGGGCTGATTGCGGTGACGGGCGCGCGCATCTGGGTCGTCAACAAGGTGGATTTCTCCGACAACCGCAATCTGATTGTCGCCGCCGTGACGCTCGTGCTGGGCGCAGGCGATTTCTCGCTGAAGCTGGGCGGCTTTGGGCTCGGCGGGATCGGCACCGCGACGTTTGGCTCGATCATTCTGTACGCGTTGTTGCGTCGCAAGCCGGCACAGCAGCCGGCGGTTTGAGAGCATCGCCAGCCAGGCGCGTCGGCTTTTTGAGCGGGCCGCTAACCTGGCTCGCCGAAGCGGATTGCGCCGACCATCAGCGCGCGTCTATGTTCAGGCGCGCGCCACGCCACGCGTGATCAAAGCAGTCTCCGAGAGATCCACTTCGCGCATCAGCTTGTTGAGCGTCTCGTCATTGATCCTCTGCTCGTTGCGCAACGCGAGCAGCACCGCGCGTTCGGCGCGCATCGCGGCCAGCTTCATCTGAAACTCCAGCGCTTCCGCGCGCCGTGCCTGCTCGCTCGGCGCGGTGGTTTCATCGCCGAGGGCGGCCAGACGGCGGCGGTAGATATCCATCACGCGCGCCGCCACATCCGCGGCATAGGCGAAGGCCGATTCGTCGAGGTCGGCGCTGGCGGTCTCGTGCAGATCGTCGATAGCACGGATCGCCGCCTGTGCCGCGAGCTTGCGGGCGGACTGTTCCTCGGCCGCATGCGGATCGCGCCCGCGCCGCCAGCCGCGCAGCAGAAGCGGCAAGCCGATCACCGCGATCAGCAGCGACGTCAGAATCACGCCCGAGGCGATAAAGATGGCCAGATTCCGGCCCGGTAGCGGAGCCCCGCTGGGCAACGCCTCCGGCAGCGACAACACGCCTGCCATTGTCACTGCGCCACGCACTCCGGCTATCGTTGTGACCGTGACGGTCCGCAGGCCTGGCACCGCGCTGGTCAACCCCTGTTTGGCCGCGCCGCGGCTCGCGAACCAGCGCAACAGCCATACCCAGACGAAGCGCAACGCGTACAGCGCGAGCGCCACCGCGGCGATATAGCCAATCAGAATCACCACCTGCTCGTTGCTGGTTTCGTGCGCGTCGATCAGCGCCCGGCCGAGGATATGCGGGAACTGCAGCCCGAGCAGGATGAACACCATCCCGTTGAAGACGAACTCGATCATCGACCACGTGCTGTTGGCCCGCACGCGTGCCGAGACCGGCCCGGCGTTCGCGATACTGGTGTAGTTCATCATCATGCCGGCCGCCACGGCGGCGAGGATGCCCGACCAGCCGAAATGCTCCGCGAACAGATAAGCCGCGAATGGAATCAGCAGGCTCATCACGACCCCGGGCGCGGGGTCGACTTCTTCGCTGACGTTCAGGAAATGGGCGGCTGCGAGGCCGAACAGCCAGCTCACCGCGGCACCTGTCGCGAGTCCGCCCGCGGCGATGATGACGAAGCTGACCGACGCGTCGCGCAGCGAGAACACGCCGGTCAACGCGGCCGCAATCGCGAACTTCAGCGCGACGAGGCCCGACGCGTCGTTCATCAGCGCCTCGCCTTCGAGGATGTGCATCAGGTTGGCGGGAATCCGGTTCTTGCCGGCGATCCCGGTCAGCGCGACTGCATCGGTCGGCGACAGCACGGCGGCAAGCGCAAAGGCGACCGGCAACGAGATCGACGGCACCAGCGCATGCACGAAATAGCCGACTGCCAGCACCGTCATGAACACCAGCCCCAGCGCGAGCAACAGGATCGAGCGGCGCGCCATGAAGAACTCGCGCTTCGGGATGCGCCATCCATCCGCAAACAACAGCGGCGGAATGAAGAGCATCATGAAGATCTCCGAATCGAAGGTGACATGCAGGCCTAGCCGCGGCCATGCAAGCAGCGCACCGAGGACGATCTGCACGAGCGGCAGCGGCAGCTTGAAGGGCAGCACGCGGACGCCGACACCGGAGACGGCGACCGCGAGCAGGAGAATCAGAACGGTGAAAACAATATCCATCTGGCTCGTTTGATGAGATTCCGCGTGTCTTTGCCCACTGGTTTTCGTGAGCGACTCCGGGACATGTTAGGCGTGTGGCTAAGTTTAACTTGAGCTTTCAATCCGGCGGGCCGCTACGCGAATCGAGCGGTGACCAATGAACCGCGGGCGGCGACGAGCCGAGCACCATGCACCGATGCGGTGCGTTGTGCGCCCGGACTCGACGCATGCAGCTTCTGTCGGTGCAGCCGCGCATGCAAACTTCGTCGGAATGTGCGCCTGCGTGCGCACGGAGCTTGCTTAAGGAGTAGCGATGACGCACATTTTGAGAAACGGCGCCGTGGTTGTTCGCCTCCGCGATCGGACCGGCCCTGATCTCGCGTGAGAGGAATGCATGACGATTGCGCAACAGGAAAGGACGACCGCCGCACCGCACGGCTTCGAGGTGAGTATGACTTCGGGGCTCGAGCGGTATTCGGTGCGGCATGGCGAGCTGGAGCTGACGAGCGTGTTTCAGCCGATCTTCAGTTTGTCGCATATGCGCGCGGTCGGTTACGAGGGTTTGCTGCGAGCCCACGATGCGCTCGATCGGCCGGTGTCGCCGCTCGACGTATTTGGCCAGGCGGCACGCCTCGGCGACGTGCTGCAGGTGGACCGGCTGGCGCAGGCGCTGCATCTGGAGAACTTCAACGTACTCGGCGCCGAGAAGGAGTGGTTGTTTCTGAACGTTCATCCGGGGGCATTGACCGATCCCTATCACGCCGCCGCGCTGCTCGCGAATCTGCGGCGGCTCGATCTGTCGCCGCGGCGCATCGTGCTGGAAGTGCTGGAACAACGCGCGGAAGATCTGGAGCGTCTCGCGGATGCCGTACGCAAGTTCCGCGAACTCGGCTTCCTGATCGCGCTCGATGATTTCGGCGCAGGTCATTCGAACGTCGAACGGATCTGGCAACTGAATCCGGACATCGTGAAACTCGACCGCATCATGCTCTCGCACGCCGCGCATCGCGCCGACATGGCGACGATCCTGCCGGGCCTCGTCGCGCTGCTGCACGAAGCGGGCAAACTGGTGCTGATCGAAGGCGTGGAGACCGAACATGAGGCGCAGATGGCGCTCGCCTGCGACGCCGACTTTGTGCAGGGCTTTTTCTTCGGCCGGCCGAACCCGGGCGCCGCGGACGGCGCGCAAGCGGTGACCTGCATCAGTGAAGTCACCGAGCGTTATCGCGACCAGGCCGAGGCCCGCGAGCGGCGCAATGCGAGCCGGCTGGCGCCGTATATCCGCGCGTTCGAACGGGCGGCGGAGCGGCTTGCCGCCGGCGAACCGCTCGATGAGGTGTGCTGGAACTTCCTCGCGCTCGATCACGCGGCGCGCTGCTTCCTGCTGGATGCGAAGGGTCGTCAGGCGGGCCGCAACGTGGTGCTGCGCGCCGATCGCGCGGCGCATGAGACGCGCTTTTTGCCGCTCGCGGATGCGCAAGGGGCCAACTGGCTGCGTCGACCGTATTTTCGCGCGGCGATCAATGCGCCGGAGCGGGTGCATGTGACCCGGCCGTATCTGTCGATCAACGAGGCGCTGCCGTGCGTGACGCTGTCGGTGGTGACGCATGTCGGTGAGCAGACCTGCGTGATGTGCGGCGATATCGACTGGGTGGACGAAGAGCGGTTCTGAGCACAAGCAAACCTGGCGGCTCGCGCCGGGTCTCCCGACTGCGGCAGGAATAGTTGGGACAGCCCGGCGCTTTCTTGAGCGATCATGTCGTTTTTAACGACGCAGATCTGCCATGTCTCAATCCCACGTTTTGCTGGAAGTCATCGCCACCACGGTTGCCGACGCGCGCCTCGCCGCGCAGGCGGGAGCCGACCGGCTTGAGTTGATCACCGCGATGGGTGAGGGCGGCTTGACGCCGAGCGTCGGGTTGATCGAAGCGGCTGCGGCGGCAGTGGATATCCCCGTGAATGTGATCGTGCGACCGCACAGCCGTTCGTTTGTGTTCGATGCGGATGACTACGCTGTGATGCTGCGTGACGTGCGCGCGGTTGCAGCGGCGGGCGCACATGGCGTGGTGATTGGGATGTTGACGCCGGACGGTGAGATTGACCGCGAGGGACTGGCTCGGGCCGTCGATGCTGCGGATGGTCTCGCGATTACGTTCCATCGTGCGTTTGATGAAACCCGCGATTTGCGCGAGGCATTCGATGTGCTGCTGGGGTTCGACGCGATCACGAACGTGCTGACCTCGGGCGGCAAGCCATCCGTGCTGAAGGCCGAAGAGACGATTCGCACGCTGGTACAGCAGGCGGCGGGTTCGCATTGCACAGTTTTGGCCGGCGCGGGGCTGACTGTGGATGCGGTGGCCGGGTTTGTTCAGGCAACCCAGGTCAACGCGGTGCACTTCGGTTCGGGAGTGCGGGTTGGCGGGAATGGACTGGCGCCGGTCGATCCGCAGAGGGTTGCGAGGGTGAGGGCGTCGCTTGGATGACCGCTGCGGTCCGCAGCGGCGCCCGCCTTCACACACTCACTTCGCCACCACCACCGGAATCCCCCGCAAGGTCCCTGCCCCCTTCGCTTCTTTCAGCGCCTGTTTGACCGCCGTACTCGTCGCCGCCTCGATATGCAGCCGCGCAGCCAGTTCCCGCTCGCTACGCTTCACACCGGCCAGGTTCGCCAGCTTCACGTGCCCATAGCCACGCACACGAGCATGCAGATCCGCGAGCTTGACGATCTCCTCAACGTTAAGCGCATCGAGCGTCGCGAACGCTTTTTGCATGGTCACTTCGTAGTCATCGGCCAGTTCACGTTCCATACGGCGTTCGAGCGTGCGACCAAACGGATCGAGCATCGTTCCGCGCAGGCCGCGGAACCTGGCCATCGTGCCGAGCACCGGCCACAGCCACTGACCGAACGTCTTCTTCACCGGCGTTGCGCCATGCTTCGGACGTGACAAGGTCGGCGGCGCGAGGTTGAACTTCACGCCGAAGTCCTTGCCGGCCACGCCTTCGAATTGCGCTTCGAGCGAGGCACGGAATGCGCTGTCCGTATGCAGACGTGCGACTTCGTATTCATCCTTCACGGCCAGCAGCCGATAGAACGTCGTCGCCACCGCACGCGCCACGCGCTCGCCTGACGAGGCACTGCCGATGCCTGCTTCAGCGCGTCGCGCCGCATCCACCAACGCACGATAACGCGCCACATAAGCCGCACCGCCATACACCGCGAGGCGTGCTTCACGATGCGCGATCAGCTCATCCAGCGTATCGATACGCACGGGTTGTGCAGCATGCCGCTCCTGCCACAGCGCTTCGAGCGCCGCGGGGTCAGCCGCCGCAAGACGACCCACCGAGAACGCCAGTTGATTCATCTGCACCGCGACGTTGTTCAGTTCGATCGCGCGCATCATCGCGCCAAACGACACCGGCACGAGCCCGAGCTGCCAGGCAAAACCGAGCATCAGAATATTGGCGCCGATCGTATCGCCGAGGAAACGCGTCGCGAGCGCTTGTGCATCGCAGGACGACATACGTTCCGCGCCCGCAGCGTGACGCATCTTGTCGATCAGCGCGTCGGCATGCAGATTCGCGTCCGGGTTCTGTACGAAGGTCGCGTTCGGAATCGCGTGCGTATTCACGACAATCCGCGTACGGCCGTGACGCACCGTTTGCAGCGCATCGGAACTCGCACCCACCACCATGTCGCACGCGAGCAGCACGTCGGCCTGCTGCGTATCGATGCGCACCTGGTTGAGCCACTCATCACGCGCGGCGAAGCGCACGAACGACAACACCGAGCCACCCTTCTGCGCAAAGCCCATAAAGTCGAGCACCGACGCGCTCTTGCCCTCCAGATGCGCGGCCATGCTGATCAGCGCACCCACCGTCACGACGCCGGTGCCACCAACGCCCGTGACCAGAATGTCGTACGGCGCGGCATCGAGCTGCGTGGCCGGTACCGGCAGGGCATCGACGCGTGCAGCCAGCGCGGCGGCATCGAATGCGGCGCCTGCGGCCTTCTTGAGCTTGCCGCCTTCGATCGTCACGAAGCTCGGGCAAAAGCCGTTCACGCAGGAAAAATCCTTGTTGCACGAGGACTGGTCGATGCGGCGTTTGCGGCCAAGCTCGGTCTCAACCGGTTCAACCGACAGGCAGTTCGATCGCACGCCGCAATCGCCGCATCCTTCGCACACCTCTTCATTGATGAAGAGGCGTTTATCCGGATCGGGGAATTCGCCTTTCTTCCTGCGGCGGCGCTTCTCGGCCGCGCAGGTCTGGTCGTAGATCAGCACGGTGACGCCGTCAATATCGCGCAATACGCGCTGCACGGCATCTAGTTCGCTGCGATGGTGAAACGTGGTGCCTTGCGGAAACAGCCCATGATGGCCGTCGTATTTTTCAGGCTCATCGCTCACCACGACAAAACGCGAGACGCCTTCTGCTTCCACCTGACGCGCAATCTGCGGCACCGAGATACTGCCGTCGACCGGCTGACCGCCCGTCATTGCCACGGCGTCGTTATAGAGAATCTTGTAGGTGATGGTGGCTTTCGCTGCGACCGCCTGGCGGATCGCGAGAATGCCCGAGTGGAAATAGGTGCCGTCGCCGAGGTTCTGGAATACGTGACGCGTTTTCGTGAACATCGAATGCGAGGCCCAGTCGACGCCTTCGCCGCCCATCTGGATCAGCCCGGTCGTGTCGCGCTCCATCCACGAAGCCATAAAGTGGCAGCCAATCCCGGCTTGCGCGATCGAGCCTTCCGGCACCTTCGTCGACGTGTTGTGTGGGCAACCGGAACAGAAGTACGGCGTGCGCTTGACGGCATCGGCGGCGTTCGAAAGGATCTGCGGCGCCACCAGATCGACCACGCGTTCGCGACGGTCGAGCGCGGGCTTGTGCCGCGCGAGCCAGTTGGCGAACACCGGCAGGATGCGCGAGGGCCGCAACTCGCCAAGCGACGACAGCAGCAACGAGCCGTCCTCCGCATACTTGCCGACCACGACAGGGCGCGCGCCGTCACGGCGGTTGTACAGGTAGTCCTTGATCTGCTGTTCAATGACCGGGCCTTTTTCCTCGATCACCAGCACTTCCGAGAGGCCTTCCACGAACCTGTCGATGCGCGTCATCTCCAGGGGGAACGACAGCCCGACCTTATAGATCCGCACGCCGGCCGCTTCGAGATCGGCGACGGTGAGGTCGAGCCGGCGCAGCGCTTCCATCAGATCCAGATGCGCCTTGCCGCAGGTGACGATGCCGACGTTCGCATGCGGACTCGGCGCGATCCATTTATCGATGCTGTTGCTGCGCGCGAAATGCCGCACGGCGTCGAGCTTGGCCGCGAGCCGTGCTTCGATGGTCAGGCTCGGCAGATCGGGCCAGCGGTTATGCAGGCCGCCGGCGGGCTCCACGAAATCTTGCGGAACCGTCCACTGAGTTTGCAGCGCATCGAGGTCGACCGTCGAGCCGGATTCGACCGTCTCCGAAATCGCCTTGTAACCGACCCACGCGCCCGAGAAGCGCGACAGCGCCCAGCCGTACAGGCCGAACTCCAGCATGTCGGCGACGTTCGACGGATTCACCACCGGCATATGCCAGGCCATCAACGCGAAGTCGCTCTGATGCGGCATCGACGACGACACGCAGCCGTGATCGTCACCGGCCACCACCAGCACACCGCCATGCTTCGACGAACCGTAGGCGTTGCCATGCTTGAGCGCATCGCCTGCGCGATCCACGCCTGGGCCCTTGCCGTACCACATTGCAAACACGCCTTCGACGGTGCGCTCCGGATCCGATTCAACCCGCTGCGTACCGAGCACGGCCGTGCCGCCAAGTTCCTCATTGATCGCCGGCAGGAAGCGAATATCACTCGCTTCGAGCAGTTTCTTCGCCTTCCACAATTGCTGGTCGACCATGCCGAGCGGCGAGCCGCGATAGCCGCTGATGAAGCCGGCGGTGTTCATGTCGCGAGACTTGTCCAGCGCGCGTTGCATCAACACGAGACGCACCAGCGCCTGCGTGCCGGTCAGGAAAATGCGGCCGCGCGTGGCCGTGAGGTTGTCGGACAGCTTGTAATTGGCGAGGGCGGGCGTGCCGTCGATGGGCAAGCGAGCGGTCATGGTAGGTCTCCGTTTTTATGCGTTCGCGCGAAGTGGATGGGGACCACGAAGGCCTCGCGTCGAAAGAGACTCTATTTTTTAGCGCCGATTGGAGAATAGTTTTGCTAGTTTCCCGGTTTGTTTGCCCAAGGGAGTGAAGTACTCCGCGAATTCGCCTAGTTTTGAGATATATCTACCGGTGCGCCCTGGAACAAGGCGGTTGGGTTACGCTAAAGTCTCCCGAGTCGCCCAGCGAGCCGCCGATGAAACTCTATTATTGGCCGAAGACGAGAGCCTTCCGTGCGCTCTGGATGCTAGAGGAAATCGGCGCGCCTTATGAACTGGTGCGGGTCAACATCCGCGCGGGCGAGCAAGGCGCGCACGGCTTTAGCCACGTCAACCCCATGACCAAGCTGCCGGCGCTCGACGACAACGGCGTGCAGGTGGCTGAATCGGGTGCCGTGCTGCTGTATCTCGCAGACCGGTTCCCGGCCGCGAAGCTCGGCGCGGCACTCGACGATCCCTTACGCGGCCGTTTCCTGCAGTGGCTCTTCTTCACCCCCGGCTGCCTCGAGCCGGCGATGGCCGAAAAGATCGTCGGCTCGGCGGGCAACACCTTCAGCTTCGGCTGGGGCGACTTCGATCGGGTGAGGCACGCGGTCGAAGGCGCGCTGGAAGAAGGGGAGTGGCTGCTCGGTGAGCGCTTCACGGCGGCGGACCTGCTGCTGGCCGGCACGCTGCAGATCGCCTTCATGGCGAAACTGCTGGAGCCGAAAGGCCGGATCGGCGATTACGTCGAGCGCGCGGTATCGCGTGATGCGCATGTGCGCGCGGTGGCGGTCGAACAGCGCGAGCTGGCGACGTCGAAGAAGTAGTCGCCCGGGTTCGAACCCGGCGGTTCAGGCGCCCGGCACCGCGTGCGGGTCGACCTCGACGGGTCGGCCTGGCTTCGCCAGCAGTTCAAGCGGCTCGACGTCGTCGAAATGCGCATAGTCGATATGGCTGACACCGTTCTCCTCGCGCATCACGTCGACGTATTTGTGCCCCCAGAGGATATTCGCCGCTTCCCACTCGTGACGGTCCTGCATGGTTTGCGAGGTCTCTTCGTCCGCCCCTTCGATGGAAATGAGCAAGGAAGCGTCGCGCGCTTTCATCGACTCGGCGGTTTCGCCAAACAGCGGGCTGGTCTCGTCGATGATATGCATCATGGTCCAGCCGAACAGGAAGATGGGATGCTGTTCGCGCACGAGCGCCAGGTCATAGAGTTTGCGCAGCGTGTAACCTTCGGCGGTCGTTTCGAGGCGCATCATGCGCATTTTGGCGCGCGCTTCGGCAATCACATTCTGGCGGGCGTTGGCCGCGCGTGCCATCAGCGTCATGTGGCCGTCGATCGGCCGGACTACCGCGTAGCGGGCAAACATGATCTTGGCGCGTGGCCGCGAGAAGCGCGCGAAGATCAGGCCGGTCGCCAACGCGATGCCCGACATGCCGACGAAGATTTCGAGCGTGGCGATCCAGTGCGCGTAGACCGTCTGCGGATGCATGTCGCCATAGCCGACCGTCGCGAGCGTTTCGACGCTAAAGAAGAACGCACCGCCGAAGCCCTTGGGAAACTGGTTCGCAATCGACGCAGTGCCCAGCATGTAGAGCGAGGCGAACGTTGCATTGAGCAGCAGGAACATCAATGCCAGAGAGACGAAGAACACCGGCCACTTGACCGTCAATGCGCGGTGGTAAATGTCCTGCCAGAAGTGAACCGGTATGCCGTGCGCGACGACCATACGCGAGTTGATGCGCATCTCACGACTGCCACGAGGCAGGCGCTTGCGCGAAGGCGACACGGTGTCGTCGCCCGTGCGCATCTCGGCACCGGGGCTGGTTGTGCGGTCTGACGTATCGGTGGCCATTGCGTGTTCTTCAGCGTGAAAACGCGCAAAGCGTAGCATGCCGCAGGGCCCGCTTTTACGGATTTTCTCTGCTGCACGCGCTGCCGTGAAGCGACCGCCAGCGCGCCGCGCCGGGTTCGAAATCCGCCGTGCGCGAACTCACGTCATCACGGAAACGTCCGCGGCTTCGGAATGCCCGCGCCGTGTTCGATATCGGCGACCGCTTGCTGGCGGGCCGCATCGATTGCTTCGGTTTCGCTCGCAAAGCCGGCATCGCCGCCGACCGTGGTCCACACCTGTACCGCGTGGGTGAGCTGGCGGATTTCGTACTCTGCGTCCCAGCGCGCGCCTTGCAGTTCGAGGGGACGCACGTGGATCGAGTACACGCCATAGGGGAAGTGCTGTTCAGCCATCTTCGCCTCCATCCGCTGGGTTCGGAACAGGCGCCGCGCAGCCGGACCGCAGCGGCGCGCGGCGCCGGACCTGCCTAGAATTCGATCTCGCCGAGGATGCGATGGGCCAGCGCCTTCGCTTCCTCAAGGGCTTCTTCTTCGCTCGCCGAGGTGGCCTCGACTTCGTAGATCGTGTTCTCGAGCTCCTCGCCTTCGTCGCGCGCGAGCGAGACCACGCCCCGGAACTCCCCGCCGTCTAGTGGGCGCACCGTGGCGGTGGCCGTGTAGAGTCCTTTGGTATAGGTGACGTCCTCCATGATGCTTCTCCAGCAAGGGGGAGATTCCATCGTAGCACGCCGCTTCCGGACTTACCGACCTTCTGATACCGCCTCGGTGACCCTTCTCTCACCCCTCCAGCAACGCCACCACTTCGTCCAGCGACGGCGAGTGCGCGCCCGCATGCCGGCAGGCTGCCGCGCCCGCTGCCAGCGCGAACGCGAGATGCTCCTGCCACGTGCGTTGCGGCGCCGTCATCAGACTGAACAGGAACCCGCCAATCGACGCATCCCCCGCGCCGACCGTGTCGGCCACCTCGACGCGCGGCGGCTGCGCCTCGATGATCGTGTCGCCTTCGAAAAGCGTGGCCTTTTCCGCGCCACGCGTGACTAGCACCATCGCCTTGGGATTCATGGCGCGCAACTCGGCGAGCGCTTCGGCTTCACTGCCTTTGAAGAGCAGGCGCAGGTCCTCGTCGGAGACCTTGATCAGGTCGGCGAGGGCGGCCATCTTGCGCAGCGTCGGCTCGTAACCGTGCGCCATCAGATTGCGGTAATTCGGGTCGAAGCTGATCTTGACGCCGCGTGCGCGCAGATCCGCAGCCAGCCCGGCGAGCGTATTGCCGAGGGGCTGGCGCACCAGACTGATACAGCCGAAGTGCGCCCATTTCACGTGGCTTATCCAGCCTTCCGGCAGCTTCGAGGGATCGAAGGCGAGGTCGGCGCCGTTCTCACCCATGAAGAAGTACGCGGGCGGATGCGTCTGATGAACGATCGCGAGGAGCGGCGGCCGCTCGACGCGCTGCATGAAGCGCATGTCGAGGTCTGCTGCGACGCTGGCGTTCCACAACTCGTCGGAGAAGTTGTCGGTGCCGAGCGAGCCGACGCAAGCCGTACGCAGCCCGAGGCGCGCGACCGCGCGGGCCACGTTCCAGCCGGCGCCGCCGGGGCGCGACAGCCATTGCGAGTCGCCGGTGCGCACGAGGTCGGTCAGGATGTCGCCGGGCGAAACGAAGAGGGGAAATTCAGTACTGGTGGTCATGGTGCTCACCGTGCGGATTCGTTCGTTGTGGACGGCGCGTGCGGCAGTGCATGCGTCAGCACTTCGTAGCATGCGCCCATCGTGTGATAGTCGGTCTTGCCGGCCGGGCTTTTTTCGTCGCTGTACTTGCGGTTGTCGCAGGTCAGGATGCGATACCACGCGCCGTATTTGTGATCGACGAAATGCGCCCAGCTATAACGCCAGATCTCGTCGTACCAGTCCCAGAAGCGTTCGTTGCCGGTGCGCTTGCCTAGCAGCGCGGCGGTCGCGAAGGTTTCGGCCTGCACCCAGAAATACTTGTCGTGATCGCAGACCGTGCCGTCCGGGCCGAAGCCGTAGTACAGGCCGCCGTGGTCGTCGTCCCACGAGTGCTTCATGGCGGCGTCGAACAGTTCGATGGCGCGCGGCAACAGCCACGGCAGCGGACGGTGGCGCTCGAGGATCAGCAGCAGCTTCGCCCATTCGGTCTGGTGACCCGGCTGGAAGCCCCACGGACGGAAGATGTTCGAACTGTCTTCCTCGTTGTAGTGCCAGTCCACCGACCAGTCTGCGTGGAAATGCTCCCACACGAGGCCCTGCGAGAGCTTCGCCTGGCGCAGCGTGATGTTGGATGCCACCCGTTCCGCCCGATCCAGATACACCAGATGGCCGGTCGCCTCGTAGGCGGCGAGCAATGCCTCGGTGGTGTGCATGTTGGCGTTCTGGCCGCGATACGAGCTCACGCGCCAGTCGGGTGTCGCTTCGTCGGCGTAGAGGCCGGCGGCAGCGTCCCAGAAGCGGTGTTCCATCAGCTCGAAGGTGGCGCCGATCATCGGCTTGGCTTCTTCGATACCGGCCATCGCCGCGTGCGAATACGCCAGCAGCACGAAGGCGAGGCCGTAGCAATGGCGGGTGGCATCGCGTACGTGCTTGCTGCCATCGCGCCAGTCGAATTCCCAGTCGTAGCCTTTGAGTTCGGCATCCCAGTGCACGTCACGCAGGAAGTCCAGACCGTGGCGCGCGTACTCCAGATGCTTCGGATCGCCGAACTCGCGGTAGGCCATCGCGTAGTTGAACACGTAGCGGCAACTGCTGACGAGGTGGCGCGTGGTGCGGTTGTAGATCGAACCGTCGTCGCGGAAGAAATGATAGAAGCCGCCGCTCGGGTCGAACACGTTCGGTGCGTAGAAGCGCAGGGTGTCCTGGATATGCGAGAGCAGGAATTCGCGCTCGCGGAAGCTGCCGACCGCAGGCGTCGCGGGCGTTGGCGACGATGCGCCGGTGGCGTGGTTAGGTTGAAGCGTATCGGGTTGCGTCATGGCTTTTTACCGAGGTGCTGGCACGGGCAATGAGATGAACGGGCAGGAGGACTTCGAGTTCGGCAGGCGACTCCTCGAGCAGCAGCTCGACGCCGCGCCGGCCGAGCGCTTCCTTGTCGACGGAAATCGTCGAGAGCGGCGGCGTGGCGTGGGCGGCGGCGGGGATGTCGTCGAAACCGATGATCGCGATGTCCTGCGGAACGCGCAGGCCGCGCGCAAGGCAGACGCGCAGCGCGGCGAGCGCGGCGGCGTCGTTGTAGGCAAATACGGCGTCGGGGCGCTGACCCGCCGGGCCGGGCGTATCGAGCAGCCGTTGCATGGCGAGCGCGGCGCCCGTGTCGGGATCGAGCCCGGCGTCGATGGTCACTTCAAGCGACGGATCGAACAGCAGGCCGGCCTCGAAGAACGCACGGCGGTAGCCGAGCGCGCGCTGCGCAATGCTGAAATGCGCGAGCGAACCGCCGATGAAGGCGATGCGCTTGTGCTGGTGGGCGAACAGATGCCGCATCGCGAGGGCGGCGCCGGCGGCGTTGTCGAGGTTCACCGAACGCAAGCCGGGCGCCCACAGGTCGATCAGCACGAGCGGACGCTGCATGGCGACGAGCGTGGTGAGCGTCTCGGGTTCGACAAAACCGGCGACGGCGACCGCGTCGGGCGCATGCAGGCGCATCTGCTGGATGACGTCTTCCGTGGGGCCAGCCGTCAGCACCGACGGCACGATGCCGCGTTCGCGGCACGCGTCTTCGACGCCGTGCAGGACGTGGGAGAAGAACGGACTGGCCGCGAAGTTGTTGTGCTGGCGATGCAGCAGGAAGGTGAGCCGGCGGATCCGCGGGCGCAACTGGGTGTGGTCGTAGCCGAGCTGGCGCGCGGCCTCGACGACCCGCAGGCGGGTGGCGTCGGACAGGCCTGGCTGGTTCTTCAGCGCGCGGGAGACGGTGCCGATCGACACGCTGGCGGCGCGGGCGACATCGCGGATGGTTGTGGCCATCTGGGGGGCGGCGAGCGCTCGGCTGACCGCAGGTTAGTTGATTTTCGGGGATTGTATAGTAAAACTGGCGAAAAAATCCCTCTGATGGTGCGAATCGATACGCGTAAATACCCGTATATATGGGCTTAATGGGGTTTCATTGTGTTTAGTAAAATTCACTAAACATGGGTTAAGGGAGATAGTGGCGAGGAGGGCGGGATTTCGGGTTGGAATGTAGGAATACGAAATATATCCGGCGAGGTGAGTGACCTCAACCGGCGGCGCAGCCGGGAATCGATCGTCGGTCGCATCGATCTGCCGGGGCGCCCGCTTGACGCCTCAGTCGAACGCGCCCCGATGCGCCTCGGTATGCCCGCGCAACAGTGCGGCGCTCTCGTGCGCATCGATCAGCACAAAACCCGACTCGTCGTGCTTCGCCCGCCGCTTGGCAACCGCCGCTACTGAGGCAATTTCCTCGCTGCTGTACAGCGTCGGCCCGCCGTCGGATTCGACGTGCACGCAGCCGATCGCCATCGTGACAAAGGCGAAGAAGGTCGGATTGCCGCGCCGGTCTTCGCCGTGGATGCCGCCGGCCACGCGGTCATCGGGCGCGTAGTAGCGTTGCGCGCCTTCGTTGAATACGTGGATGGCACGCAGCACGCGGTCCTGCCAGTCATCGCTCTGGAACAGGATCAGGAAGTCGTCGCCGCCCACATGGCCGAGGAAGTCGCGCGTCGGGTCGCACACGTCGGCCAGCACCGCTGCCGCGAACTTGAGCACCTCGTCGCCCTGCCAGTAGCCGTACTGGTCGTTGAAGGGCTTGAAATGATTCAGGTCGACGTAGCAGGCGTAGAACCCGGCGTCGTTGCCGAGCAGCCGCGAGATATGCGAACTGATCGGAATGTTGCCGGGCAGGAAGGTCAGCGGGTTTGCGTAACGGGCTGCTTCGATGCGGACTTCGGTGACCGCCCGCACGAGCTTCTCGCCGGTGCCGAGCCCCGCATATTTGCCGTTGTCGGTAATCACGAAACCGTCGGCCAGATAGCGCTGGTCGTCGCTCGCGAGCAGCTTGGCCATCTGTTCGACGGTCATCGATTTTTCGATGATCACCGGCGACGCGTTCGCAAACAGCAGACAAGGCCGCTTGCCGAACAGCTCGCGGTGATACGGCAGCGCATAACGGTCCATGAAGCTGCGGCGGTTGATCAGCGCTACTGGGTCGTCGTTTTCGACGACGGCCACCGCGTGCAGGTCGGGCAAGCGGTTGAAGAGTTCGAGCACGTCGTTGTTGGTGGCGTGACGCTGCAAGGCCGGCGCGTGCACCAGCATCTTCTCCGAGGCCATGCCGCCCGACGGCGAAGCGCTGGCCGAGCGGGTCGTTTCCGGAAACACTGCAATGTGGCCGGCGCGGATCGCCTGGCGCGCGTCGTCGGTGACTTTGCGCGCGGGTTGCGCGTTCGGACGGCCGAAGAAATAGCCCTGCCCGCAACCAATCCCCATATCGCGCAGGACAATCAGGTCCGCTTCGTTTTCGATCCCTTCCGCCACGAGTTTCGCGCCGCTGGCATTGGCGAAATGCTGCATCGCACGCACCGCCTCGAACTTCAGCGGATCGCTCGCGATCTCGTGAATGAAGAAGCGGTCGATTTTCACGACGTCCGGTTGCAGCCGCACCCACAGGTTCATGCTGGCATTCGCGGTGCCGTAGTCGTCGAGTGCGAATTGCGCGCCGGCGGTGCGCAGCGTCGCCAGCACCGGCAGGAAGTTGCCGAGGTCGGGAATCGCACTTTGCTCGGTCAACTCGATCACGATCCGCTCAGGCTCGATGCCGGAGTGCCGCAGCAGCGTGAGCGTGTCGTCACGGGCCTCGGCGAGTTGCCGAAGCGCGCCCGCGCTGAAGTTGAGGAACAGTTTGCCTTCGCACGCCAGGTTCGCGAACGCCTCGATGCAGATGCGGGCCGCCGCCCGCTCCAGCGCGATGACGCAACCCTCGGCGCCTGCCTGCGCGAACAGCGCGAACGGGCTCTCGAGCGGTGAGCCCGCCGGTCCGCGAATCAGCCCCTCGTAACCGAGAATCGCCCCGTCGTCGAAATCTACGATGGGTTGGAAGACGGCGGACAAATCACGCCGGGCGATCAAATTCTCGATGCTGGGCGCCGCGAATCGAGGGGACGAGCGATGTGGCATGGCAATGGGCCAAAGCGGTGGACCGTCGGCTTATCGGCCGCGCCGCCGATAAATTAAGTGAATCTTTAGTGACAAATGCCCGTGTCCGGGGCGTTCGCGCCGCTTCGTGGCGCGAGCCAGTGCCGTCTGCACGTGTCGAATAGGGCGACGCAGGAAGGTTGCATGGCCCGCTGCGTGAACCCGGCAACCGGGCCTATGCCATCAGGCCAGGGCGACGGCGAGCGCGTTTCGGCGTGAAATAACGAAAAAGCCGCTCGACGGCGGCTTTCTTCAAACAGGCTCAGGGAGTGCGCTTATGAATCTCTTGTTCGACTCGCGCAGCAGTGCTCTAGCGGCGCGCAACGGCCGCCGTGGGACGTTCCCCTGCGGCGGCGTGGGTTTCGCCGCTGGTGTCGCGCGCGCCCCAGCGTTGCGCGAGCGCGGCACACACCATCAACTGGATCTGGTGGAACAGCATCAGCGGCAGCACGACGGCGCCCACCGCGTGCGAGGCGAAGATCACCTTCGCCATGGGCACGCCGGCGGCGAGACTCTTCTTCGAACCGCAGAAGATGATGGTGATCTGGTCCGCACGATTGAAACCCAGCCGCTTGCTGGCGAACATCGTGACGGCCAGCGCGAGCGCCAGCAACACGACATTGATCACCACCAGACCGCCCAGTGCGCCAAGCGACGTATGGCGCCACAGGCCTTCGTTGACGGCTTCGCTGAACGCGCCATACACCACCAGCAGGATCGAGCCCTGATCGACGAACTTCAGCACGCCGCGGTTGCGTTCGATCCATTTGCCGATTACCGGCCGCAACAACTGGCCCGCCACGAACGGCACGAGCAACTGCAGCACGATGTTCCAGACGGTATGCCATGCGGACGTGCCACCGGCCGCCTGGTTCGTGACGATGAGACTGACGAGTGCCGGCGTGATGAAGATGCCGAGCAGGCTCGAAGCCGACGCGCTGCAGACGGCGGCCGGCACATTGCCTTTGGCAATCGAAGTGAACGCGATGGACGACTGGACCGTCGATGGCAGCGTACAGAGGAAGAGGACGCCGGCGTAGAGCGCAGGCGTGACAAGGGGCGAAAGCAGCGGTTTGAGCGCGAGTCCGAGCAGCGGAAACAGCGCAAAGGTGCTCAGCAGGACGACGAGGTGCAGCCGCCAGTGCGTCGCGCCCGCCACGATCGCTTCGCGTGAGAGCTTGGCGCCGTGCAGGAAAAACAGCAGGCCCACGGCGAAGTTGGTCAGCCAGTTGAAGCCGACGGCCGCCTGGCCGTGCACGGGCAGCAGACTGGCGAGCACCACTGTGCTGACGAGGCACAACGTGAAGTTATCGGGAAGCAGTTTCGGGCGGGCCATTTCAGAATCTCAATACGGGTAATGCGGAAATGCTAAAGACACGTGCGCGCTGGCACGGGCCGTTTGCTGGGAGGGGAGGATCCATTAGTAATGGAAAGCGATTAAAAATGCAAATTCATTTGCGGAATCGATTGATGAGGATGATGCATGTGAAGCGCTCCGGCGAACCCGCGCCAAATCATTGCGCATAGACCTCACTATTGTGCAGCGAACTCCGCTGGCTCATCTCTGGTTGGGTCCCTTTTTTTTTGATTTATTCGCGTGCTGCGAACTGGCCCCTGGAAGCGTTGTTCAGGCCGTCTAACGAGGCAATTAAGAAGCCCTAACGGCGTCCTCGCGCAAGGCCTTTGTCTCGGAAAAACGTCGCAGTAACACGGTGTTACAAGGCAGTGTCAGGCCTAACACTTTTTGGCTCGACACCCCTCGGGGGGACCCATAAATTACTGATCAAAGGCCAATGGGATGCGCCCGCTGCGGAAAGCCCGAAGCGGTTGCGCGAATCTTGGAAAAAGTCTCGCCGCAGCTCGAACGGCAGGCTTCAGGCGGGTCTTCGGGCAGGTGAATCATGGTGGACGCAGGGTTGGTGAAAACGAGGCGTTGGGTGCTTGGCGCAGTGGTGACTGCGCTATGTTCGCTCGCCTACGCGAGAACGCCGCAGGCGCCGCACGGCGGCGGTGGAGGCGGTGGCTTCGCTCACGCCGGCACCCAGCACGACGTTCGCAATGTACGCGCTGAGCGCGGCGCGCCCGTGGATCGCACGGTCCGGCTCGCGCGTGGGGCGGACGGCGGCCGTGGCGGTTACAACGCACCGCAGCGAAACGCTGGCGACGCTGGCTATCGTGGCGACAGCCGCCCTGACCCGCGCAATGGCTTCCAGTACGCCGGTTCCATCACCACCGTGAGTGCCCAGACGCGTGCGGTGCCGCGTCCGCCCGAAGATGAATCGATGGTGCGCGCCGGCTCGATTCGCGCCGATGTCGCGCGCTACAACGAAGAGCGCGGTGCATCGCGTCCGGTGCCCCGTCCTCCGGACCAATACATCGAGCGCCCACCCGGCCCATCCCCGTACCGCAACTAGCTTCTTCCACTCGCATCGCGGTGAGGTTTCCAACCTTCGCCCTTAACGCTTATCCAGGCTAACCCAGCCCGCGCATTATCAAGGCCTGCGGTCCTCGCATGCCCTTTCTCATTGCTTTCAATCTGTTAGCTAGCGCTCGCGCCGCCGGGTCCGCTCGTCTTCTCCAGATAAGTGACGTATGCACGCCACACTTTTGTGACAGCACGACACGTCGCGTCCAGCCTAAGCGTCAAATTTTGTGTCCTTGCCCACGACCGGTCATCGGCGCGGCATCCGATCCGTTATCTGTCTTTGCGCCGTAGTCCTGGCGGGCCTCTCAGCCCGTTGCCAGGACAGTTGCCCAACGGTGCCGGCGAAAGCTCATCGCGCTTTAGCAGTCCGATAAACGACAAAACTAATCAGGGCGATATACCGGCAATAACAACCCATATTTTTGTCCACAAAAATGGTCCGCAAAGATGGTCCCGCCCAGATTAGCTCGGCGATCTAACGGACGAGAAAGAAACCGTTGACGTGAGCTCCCCCGCCGCACAGCCATACCCCTTTGACAAAGACAGGAGAACCCATGAATACAAACTACCGCCGTGCGCTCAAAACGACTCTCAAGGCAAGCGTG
>Ga0302234_10000347_pt1 | contig 36656 bp, 42 predicted proteins | sample II_Palsa_N3_2_FD_193576 | JGI IMG/M metagenome (GOLD analysis project Ga0302234, IMG submission 193576) | Peat permafrost microbial communities from Stordalen Mire near Abisko, Sweden - II_Palsa_N3_2 | ecosystem: Environmental > Terrestrial > Soil > Palsa > Peat permafrost | place: Sweden... | reverse complement strand
TTCCTTCCTGGCCAGCTTCACTGGCGTTGCATGGCGTCCTCGACTCATACGGCCAGGATAAACCATCCGATCAATTAATAAAAGTATTTAGGGGATGTTGTACTAGTAGTTGGTGGCGCAGGGCCATAAGACGCGTGCGCTGCTGCGCGATGAACTCCTCACTCAATGTGTCCTTAGGCCCCGACATGGTTTTCTCCTACGTCATGGCTATCGTGTGATTCGGTGGCGTCCGCGAAACGTTGGGCTAAGTTCAGCATAGTAGAAGTTTGTCGAAGTCCAAATGCTATCTCGCCCGATAGAGACGACGCGCTCCACGTCTCCAAGATTCGGAGGTTCTGTCAAGATAGTGGGGTGCCATCGAGAAAATTACCGAATGGTAAGTATTACTGAGTTAATCGCGAACTTCCGCCGATAGGTTTGTGGATTCCCCGATTGACACTACACTGAGGGACGTCTGCCTTTCCGCACATCGAGTGTGACCATCGGGGTCGAATGACAGTTATGCGAGTGGCGATAGCACTACACTAGTCACGCACCCAACTCCTGAAATGCGTGACCGTTGGCCTCGAGACCTTTCAGGATGTCGGGTGTCAGATCGCTTTGCCCGACGTGCCCCTCGAATTGCCATTGATCAGTGTCGACGATGTCGGGGAGGCCGGCTCCTTTGCGCACATACAGGCCGAGCGTTGACTTCTTCAGGTTGAGGTAGAAATCGAATTCCTGCATTGCAACACCTCATGCATGGTGAGTTTTCGATAAGTTGCACTGCGATGCCAACCTTCATTCTATGGAGAAAACGATGCAGGCATGCGTCCCGAACTTAATGCGCGCGGCGCGTGGATCGCAGATGTGAGTGTGAGTCGCGGCACCGAAACGGTTGTCGATACTCGTCCGTCGACCGTTCAACCGGAGTGGCTCACTGAAGAGGAAGCGATCAGGGACGGGGTTGAATGGGGACGCCGGTTCATTGATCGCGAGTTCAATACGGATCCCTCCCACTCGTGGATTGCAGACCGTGCGCGTGCGGAACGCTGGTTCCGCGATACCGGGGAAGCGTAGATCACCGTCGCTGTAGGTGCGCCTGGATCTCCCGCGTATTGAGCGTCGACAGATCTTCGCTAGCCTGCTCGAATATCAATCGACGGGTTTCCTCGCTCAGATTCGCTCGCACCATGCCGAGAAACTTGGGTTCGACGGCAAGTCGCAAGCGGTGGTATAGCTGATGCAGTCGGCCCTGTTCCAGATAGCTGGAAACCCGCTTGGCGAACTTCTCGCGGTCTTTCTCGGTGAGAACCGTGCCGCTGTACTCGTCATTAACGAGGTCTTCCATTTCTTGCAAGTCGAGCGTGAGCCCGGGCATCTGGAACACACGCGCACGACCTCCGTCACCTACGAGAAGCCAGGTCATTTCGTTCATCATGTACCTCCCGACGGGGATTTTTCATTCAGTGATTGCACGATCGCGCCAATGAGCGACTCCCTAATCAAAGATAGCAGTTCGGCCGAAATGCGCCACGGTCGATTTACCGGTTCGTCATGCCGCCCTTGACGTGTCATTTTGCTTAACTATAGTTTTAAATATTAACCTTATGGTTTAGCAAAGGAGACTGCCATGAGCGACGTGCCTTCGCGTCCTTCACTGGGCGCCGCGGTGTACTACGAAGATCCGTTTGCCGCGCTGGATTGGCTCGAGAAAGCGTTTGGCTTCGAGCGTCAGTTCGTCGTCACGGACAGCGACGGACAGCTCGGCCATTCGGAAATGCGTTTCGGCGATGGCTATTTGATGGTCTGCCGCGCATGGAACGAGGACATGGCGAGCCCTCAGTCTCTGGACGGCAAGAACACGCAGTCCGTGCACGTGCAATTGCGCGACGGCATTGACGAGCACTGCGTCCGGGCGCGCGCAGCCGGCGCAGTGATCACGCGCGAACCGGAGGATCAGTTCTACGGGGACCGCGTTTATGCGGCGCGTGACCCGGAGGGCCACGTCTGGAGTTTCGGCCAGACCGTGCGCCCGGTGTCGCGCGAAGAGGCCGAGCAAGCGAGCGGCCTGAAAATCGACGGATGGGTGTGAGCCGATGGCGCTAGCAGCCAGTGTGTTGCTGGATCGGACATTGTCCGCGCTAGCCGATCCAAGTCGGCGCCAGGTTGTCGATCTGCTCAGCAAGCGGCCAATGCGCGCCGGCGAGCTCGCCCAGGCGGCGGGTCTCAGTCCGCAGGCGATGAGCCGTCATCTGCGCGTGCTGCGCGCGAGCGAACTGATCGAAGAGACGCACGGCGGCGGGGACGCGCGCGTGCGCCTCTACGTTCTGAGGGCGGCGCCAATGAACGAACTCAAAGCGTGGCTTGAAGCGACCGAACAACTATGGTCCTCGCAATTGCTCGCGTTCAAGGCGCATCTGGAGCAGCAGCCGTGAGTTCGCGCGTGCTGGTCTCGGTGCGCGTGGCCGCGGCACCGCAACGCGCGTTCGATGTTTTCACGCGCGACATCGCGTTATGGTGGCGGCCCAATTCACTATACGGCGTGGGAGCCGGGGGTGCGGCTCGCCTTCGGTTGGGCTCATACAGTGTGCGTGTGCCCTAGCCTTTAAATACCCGCAGGAAACAGTGCATCTCCGTGGCGTAGCTAATGCGTCAGCTGCGCAAGGGGATAATTGTGGTCCGCTACGTGGGCGGTGCAAGCGTCGCGGCATCCGCGTGGCTAGAGGCTCTTTGGCGATGACACGGTTAGCCGCGCGTTATGCCGGAGCCTGCATTATTCAATTGAACAAAGGCTGGCGATGATCGTCAGCCGCCTGGATACTGTTTGACATGTACAAAAAGGGCGTGGCCTTAGAAATTCAGTTTGCCCCTGAGCGACTCAACGATGGTGCCGGCGATCCCTACTGGATCGACCTGACGCTGACCGAAGCGCAGACGCTTCTTCAGACGCTGCAGACGCAATTGGCCAGGAGCAGCGCGGGCACCGCAGCACCGCTGGTCGTGAGCCTCGATGACACCCAAGGCGCACGCGAAGCGCGGTCCACTGATTCGTCAGCGGCCGTCGGTGCGCAGGCAATGTCGCCCACCGGCGAGTTCAAGCAGTGGGTGTGCGTGATCTGCGGCTGGATCTACGACGAAGCGGCCGGCGTGCCCGAAGAGGGCATCGCCCCTGGAACCCGCTGGGCCGACGTGCCGGCCGATTGGCGCTGCCCGCTGTGCGATGTGGGTAAGGAAGACTTCGCGCTGGTCGAGTTCTAGACAAGATGAAGAGTCATGCGGAGCTTTCGCGAGAATCAGCGTCGGCCCCAACCGCGCATTCAATTACTGGACTTCGTTCGCCAACACTGCTGACGTTCAAACGTCACGACTGACGTTTCGCCCAGGTGACCGCGCAAAAAACCGTACAGGGCGCTGATCCAAAGAATGGCACCGGTTGCAAACTCTCCGGCGGGGTAATTGAGGCCGCCGCCCGCCATCCACGGGTACGCCAGTGCGACGGCGATGAGCGCGAGGCCAGTGACGTACTGCCGTGGCGCGCGGAATAATCGCGCTAGTGGAATGAGGTGCAGGCCGACGATCAGGATGACAGCAGGCGTTACCCAATCGGGGCGCCCCACGGCCTTCAAGGCGATGTTCGCCGCGAAAGCCGCGAGCCACTGAACCGCGTTGATCCATCGAAAAGCGCGTGTCCGCGCTTTCTGCGCTGCAGGTTCCACATTCCGGTCGAAGTACGGCCGAAATGCGCGAAAGTCGCACCAGGCCCACAAAAACAGAGTACTTCCGGTCATCACGATCAGTGCGAGCATCGGCCAATCCACGCCGTGTCTTTGCAGGCACCAGCCTGTCATCCAGAGCGTGCCGAATCCCGCGAAGAACATCTGCCCAACTGCCGAACCGGCTCTATGAGCATACATGGTGTGTCCCACGAGTCTCTCCCGACGAACGTTTTTGCAGAGGTTAATCACGAGGTCGCAGATTCAGGCGGCGTATCAAGGCGTACCGTCGAGAATGCCGCGCAGGTAATCGACGTAGCGCTCGAAAGCGCGCCGGCCCGATGTGGTCATGGCTACGCGCGTGCGCGGTTTCTTGCCGACGAAATCTTTGGTGATCTCGATGTAGCCGGACTTTTCCAGCGTGGCGAGATGTGCACCGAGATTACCTTCCGTCGCGTTGACGATGGTGCGCAGTCGGACAAATTCAATGGGCTCCCGATTCGGCAATGCCTTGAGGGCCGCCATGATCTTCAGCCTAACCGGCTGGTGGATGGTTTCGTCTAGCTGATCCATTCACGCGGTCCTCAGCCAAAGGCCGGCCAACATCAGCGCACCGCCGCCTACTACTGCCATCCAGAGGAAGAAAAAGGCGGGGAGCAGGTAGTAACCCACGATGGTGAGCGCCGCCATAGCGATACCGGTGACCGTCAATCGAGCCCCGATCCATATGCCGCTCAGCACGTAGAACAGTGCGACGAGCAGGGTGATCAGGACCGCAGACTGTTGACCCGAGAATGGCTGAAAAATGTTAAGGACGACGATATAAAACACGAAGATGGCAGCAATCGAAGCCAACCAGCGCCATGCGCCGCTGTTGGATGCTTCCTGCTTGCCTTTCACGCCAAGGTAAATGCATCCGCCTATGCCGATCACGTCTAGCGCGATCCAGAGCCACGCGGCCCATGCGGGGAAGAAATTCGTCGTGCCGAAGCCGATCAACCAGATCACGCCCCACAGCACCAGCATCGGCGCGAACCGCTGGTAGTGATAGAGCTGGCCGCTGCGGTGGCTAACTGCCTCGACTTCACGCAAAGCCTGTGACGCCTGTTTAGAGGAGAGTGTCATGGCGATTCCATCAGTGTTGTTTCAGAGTACTCTATACGGCAAAGTAGAAAAGTGCAAGTACTCCGTCTGCGTGATCTTGACGGAGCGCGCCAAAACCATTTGGTAAAGTGGAGGCGTCACGGCAAACCGGAAGCGATGGCCGAGTGTTCTCCTTCGCGAATACCGCTATTCGATCTACGTGCCCGGCAAGCGCTAAGCCGGCTGGCAGCAGTGCACAACGATCGCCGGTTGCGCATGCAAAGCGCCCATCCATGTGAAGGAGTTTCGTGAGTGAATAACGATCCGACATCGCCCGTCACGCGGACGCCGCAGAACATTTACGACGATGCGACCTTCTTTGAAGGCTACAAGTTGCTTCGTGACGGCGACACAGGACTGAACGGCGCATTGGAGATTCCCGCTCTGCATCGCCTGTTGCCCAATCTCGCGAACCTGCATGTACTCGACCTGGGCTGCGGCTTTGGCGAATTTACCCGTTTCGCGAAAACACAAGGAGCGGCTTCGGTGACCGGTGTCGATATCTCCAGGCGAATGCTCGAAGAAGCCATCCTACGCACGAGCGATCCGTCGGTCACGTATCTACATGGCCCGATAGAACAATACGCGCCGGCGCCGTGCTCCTTCGACCTCGTTGTATCCTCGCTTGCGCTGCATTACGTCGAAGACTATGCCGCGTTGGTCGAGCGCGTGTTTCAGGGCCTGAGGCCGGGCGGCCGCTTTCTGTTCTCGGTGGAGCATCCGGTGTGCACGGCGTATCCGGCAGGCTGGGTTTGCGATGACAAGGGCCGCAAGCGACACTGGCCGCTCGACCACTACCGGCAGGAAGGCAAACGGGACACGCGCTGGTTCGTCGATGGGGTCATCAAATATCACCGTACCGTCGAAACCTACGTCAATACGCTGATCCGGTCTGGCTTCCTGCTTGAGCATCTTGGCGAACCGGCGCCCACCGCAGAGGTCTTGAAGGTTCGTCCCACGCTGGAGGACGATTGTCGTCGGCCGCCGTTTCTGTTCTTGCGAGCCTTACGGCCAGCGAGTTAAGTTTGCTTGCGACTTGCAACTTGCGCGGCGGCCAAGCCGCTCAATTGCCCAGCGCAGCCAACTGCCTCAAGCGCCGCGCCAACGCCTTCGATACGACCTGCGACTCCGCGCCGCTGCCAATGCCACGCGCGGCTTCGCTCTCGCGCAGGAACGCGGCGGTCTCTCCCGCCACGATTTCACGCTCGTTGTCCGAAGTGATCATGTGGTACGAGTCGTCGAGGTAGATCGTGCGCAGGAACGGCGAGGCAATCTTCGACGCGACGTAATGTGCGTTGCGAGGATTCGCCGTTTCATCGTCAATGGCGTGGATGATCAGGCAGTCGGTTGCGATGTTGGCGAGCCTCGTCCGCACGCGTGCCGCAAGCCGGCTTGCCTCGCGTAGCGCAGGCAGCGAAATCGTCGACGGCCCCACCTCGCTGATGCCGTTGCGTTGCATGGCGCGGGCAATTTTGGCGCGCAGGGCTTCATTACGCAGTCCGAACGGCGACGCCTCGCGATACCGCCAGCGGCTGCGCATCGGCGTGTAGTAGGCCCACCCAAGCAGAAAGCGGTACCACGGTATCGCCCAACCATCGTAGGAGAGCGTGACCGACAACAGGACGACCGCATGGGCCGTCGGCCGCTGGTTGACGACCGCCAACGCCAGCGCCGCACCTACCGACAAGCCGCAAACAGAGACGCGGGCATACCGCTTGGCGAGCGCATCGAACTCACGCACCGCGGCGTCGATCCATGCCTGCATGTCGCGTTCGCTGGTACCCGCGCTGTAGCCGTCCAGCACCGGCGCAAAAGCGGTGAACCCCTCGTTGTTCAAATGACGCGCGAGAAAGCGCATTTCGAGCGGCGAACTCGAGAGACCGTGCAGCATGAGCACGGCGTGCTCACCGCCTTCCTGGAGGATGTGTTGGGCTCGATCCAATGCCTAATCCCCGATCCGCAGGACGAGGAAATCGCCGGCATGGGTGGTAAATCGCTCGCCGACGCAATCGACAGGCTTGTAGTGGTGCTCGCCGCTCTTGATCCGCAAGCGATGGCTGCCCGGCGAAAGCGTGTTTTGCAGGCGTGCGGCATCTACCGGATGGACCGAAGAAAAACGGCTGCCAGGCGCGCTGGTGTGCGGAAGCGTGTTGGCGTTGCCGGTTACGTGCTGTGCATCCGGCCGCAACGACGCTTTTCGGTCGAGCGCCTGAATCAGAATAATGGTGTCGTGGTAATGCGGTAGATGCCGCAGCAGACGATGCGTTTCGTCAATCGTGCGAAGTCGCAGCGCACGATTGTTGTCCGCGCGCAGCAGCATTTCATAGCGCGATTTGGCCACCGACGCGAACAGTTCGGCACGGAACTGCGCGCGGCGCAGCCGCTCGATCAGCGAGATGACGAAGATCGTCAAGGACGGATACGAAACAAGCAGCATCACGTCGCGGCGATCGAATACCGAGAAATCCGCATACGGCGGAACGAACAGATAATCGGCGATCACGAGTCCGACCAGCATCACGGTCAGGGCCGGACCCAGCCCGAAAAAATATTCGATGAGGGCAGCGGCGACACAGAATAATGCGCCCGGCATGGCAGGGCCGACGAATGGATGGAGTACCAGGCGTACCCCGCTCGCCACCGCCAAAGCGAGGCACGCGGCAAGCCAGGCTTGGGGACCGCGTGGCGCCCATCGTTTGGCGTTGTGAATTTTCACAGCATGGCGTGCTTCGTGGCACGCTTGGTTTAGAGAACGGGCGCCATGGTATCGCATTCGATGCCTGGCGACATCGGTTCGCTAGCACTATTTTGAAAAAAACGCTACGGGGTCTCTATTTCGTTGTGTTTCGGCGGCTTACACAATCGACAGGTTTGGGTGTACTCAATAATCGGCGTGCCAGGCGATCCGTTAAAACGTATACGTCAGCGCGAGTGTGTCCGTGTTCTGCTGAACGCGCCGCGTAATCGGACTGGAAGCGGAGTTTCCATAGAGGCGGGCGAATTTCATCTCGACGGTGGCGATCAATGATTTGGTGATCAGATAATCCGCTTCCACCGTGACGTAGCCCGTGGCCGCCCCGGAATGCGCGTCGTAGACAGGCAAGCCGGAAGCTGCGCTCTGGCTCGGCGTTACGCCGAAAAACGTTTGCTGGTAGGTCCCGTTCGTCCACGTGACACCTGGCCCCGCAGTCAGATACAGCTTTTTGCCGACCGGCAGCGTGACGGTGGCATTGGTATCCACCACGAGGCCTTCGCGGTTCCCGGCTATATCCTGGGCGGCCGAGGTCGAGAGCGTGAATGCCGATTGCGTGTACGTGAGGAAAGCCTTGGCACGTGGCGTGGCCGGTACATTTTGCAACCCGCGCAGCCGCGTATCGTCACTGGTCTCGCGCTCGGTGAAATCGTATTGAAGTGCTAGGCCCGCACTCCAGTTCGCGTTGTTGACGAAATACACCCCGAAAAGCATGTCTTCTTTGGCGAAGAAGCGATTCTTGTATTCGATGTCGAACGCGGGAAAGGGTCTCAGCCGCATGAAGTTCGCGCCCGGATACGCGGGTTCCCATTGCGCTTCCGCTCCGAGGGTCACTGTCCAGTCCGGCGCCGGCGCGGCGTTGGTGGCGTTGGTCGGGGCCTGTTGCGCAAACGACGCGACGGGCGTCAGCAAGCCGGCAAGCGCCATCAGGCCGGCGCCAAGTTGGGGTGACGAAAACATATTGCCAGTTCGGAGGGGAGGAAGGTACCTGAGGCGGGACAGTGCGGTTTTAACGCTTCGGTCCTCTGTTTAAGCCTCGTTGTGTAGCCCGGAGGTTTCAGGGCGCGCGTGATTATGAGGGATGCGGAGCAAACCTGCACGCCTTGTCAAAAGCAAAGCGCGGTGCGGATGGGGGGTACAACGTGGGATTTGACTCACGCCTCGGCTAGCGGCGTGTGTCGGGCCGCGCGCGACAGGCGCGGCCCGTGTGGTTCAAGCGCAGGCGCGTTGAACCGTGGCTTAGAACTGGTGACGCAGGCCAACCGTCACGGCAACCTGGGTTCCCGTTGACGAAGGCGACAGCGTGTTGATCGTTGCATCGCCGAGAATTGAGCCGGCGCCCGCGCCATGCACGTGTTGATACACGCCTTCCAGGTAGACATCGGTCCGCTTGCTCAGCGTGTAGTCGGTCTGCAGCGTGACCTCATTCCATTCCGGCGATGCGCTGGCGCCGCCGTTGCCGTACGAGCCGTCCGTGAACGTGTATGCACCGGCAAGGCTCAGGCTCGGCGTCAGCGAGTAACGCGCATTCACCTCGTAGTTGTCGAGCCGGAGGCCGCCACCGAGGCTTTCGAAACCGGCGCCGCCGGCAAATACGCTCGACATGTTGTCGATCTGCGAATGGGTCCACAACAGGCCCACCGTAGCCGGACCGAACGTGTAGTTGCCACCGGTGCCCCAGATGCGCTGGCGTTGTGCGACGAAGTCGGCGCTGCCGTCGTCGAGCGCGACGGCGCCGTTCGGGTTCGTGCCGCTCACGCCGCCACCGGCGTTGTTGAGCTGGAGGTAGCCCGCAGCCAGGTTCAACGGACCACGTGCATACGTTGCACCAAAACCATACGCGCGGTTGTTCGAGAAACCGCCTGCCTTGTTGCTGAACGCGTACATGCCTTCAACCGTGAAGCCGCCGTAGGTGTTGCTGGTGTACTTCACTGCGTTGTTGATGCTCATCGAGTCTGCAGCGAGGTTATCGTTGTTGAACGGATGCGCGGAGAGGTTGCCGCCGTAGGTGGTGCCGGCCGAGGAGATCGGGCCGAGCACGTCGTTGACGGTGTCGAACTGGCGGCCGAGCAGCAACGTGCCGAACTGATCCGTCTGCAGACCGACATAGGCTTGCTCGCCGAACGCATCGCCTGCATTGAAGAGGCTGCCGTTGTTCAGGTTGAAACCATTTTCCAGTTTGAAGATGGCGTGCAAGCCGCCGCCCAGGTCTTCCGAACCTTTCAAGCCATACACGGTATTTTCCGTGGCGGCGCTGGTTTCTTGCCAACTAGTATGGCCACCCTGGTTATTCGCAAACACGAGACCCGTATCGATAACGCCATACAGGGTGACGCTGCTTTGCGCATGCGCGGACACCGCAAATACGCCTGACAGTGCGACTGCCAGCAAAGACTTCTTCATGCTTTTTAGCTCCATGATGTAGCGGGGACTGCGAGAGTAAATCGTCCTGGCGGCCATGCGGTCGTACGTCCCGTCAATGCGAGTCGCAGCGCCGCGCCGTGATATCCAGCGTGGTCTGATCAATGAGAACCGCGATGCTACGGGTTCCGAGATAAAAAGGTTATATAAAGTGACGGCGCTAATCGCGCCAAAAACGGCAGGTTAGCGAGCCCATTTACATCGCTGGAACAACAATCTGTTCTCTTTCAATGCGCTAGTCAGCGCGCAGGTCCACTTCTAGAATCGCTTCCTCAGTCTCTTCGTCTCCTTGGTGGACGAATTGCCCTTAAGACGCCAGCAAAGTTGACGATGACGACAGTTCCTCCGCTTAAGCAGCGCTATAGCGCAACCGCAATAGGCCTTCACTGGCTCATTGCGTTGATGATCGTGGCCGGCTTTTACCTCGGCTGGATCATGACGGATATCCCCGGCTTCACGCCCACCAAGCTCAAGTACTTTTCGTGGCACAAGTGGATCGGCGTGACGGTGTTCGCGCTCGCCGTGATTCGCCTCGCCTGGCGCCTGACGCACCGCGCTCCGGAAATGCCGCTGGGTATGGCGCCGCTGCAAAAGCTCGCGGCGGAAGCCGCGCACGTGATGCTGTACGCGCTGATGTTGGTAATTCCGATCTCGGGCTATCTATACAGCTCGGCAGCCGGCATTCAGGTGGTTTATCTCGGCATCGTGCCGTTGCCGACGCTGATCGGACCTGACACGGCGCTGAAGGCCATGCTCAGAATCGTCCACATCTGGTTGAACTACACCTTGCTGGCACTCGTGACCGTTCACGTGCTGGCGGCGCTGAAGCATCACTTCGTCGACCGCGACGGTTTGCTGGCGCGCATGATCCCCTTTCTCAAGTAGCCTCACGCTCAAGGCAGATATGAAGACTCCTTTTCTTCGCTGGATCCTGGCCGCGACAACGGTGGCCTCGCTGTCCCTCGGCGCAGCGCATGCGCAGGTCGATACGTCGAAAAGCACGGTGACCGCCATCTCGAAGCAGATGAACGTACCCGTCGACGGGACGTTCAAGAAGTTCACGGCGCAGCTCAACTTCGATCCGGCCAAGCCGGCCGCGGGCAGCGCCAAGCTGACCATCGACACGGCGAGCTACGACCTCGGCGACGAGAGCTACAACGCGCAGGTGCGCGGCAAGGACTGGTTCGACGCCGCGCAGTATCCGAATGCGACGTTCGTCTCGAGCGCCATTGCGCCGGCGGGCGGTAATCAGTTCAAGGTCAGCGGCACGCTGACCATCAAGGGCAAGTCCGAAAACGTCACGGTGCCGGTCACCGTCGCCCAGCAAGGTTCGACTCAAAGCTTCGACGGCGCATTGCCGATCAAACGCAGCCAGTTCGATATCGGCACCGGCGAATGGAAGGATACCTCAGTAGTCGCCGACGAGGTCGTGATCAAATTTCATATCGTGGCCAACAAGAAATAAGCCGCACAACCACCTGGAGAATTACTTTGAAAAAGCAACTTTTGGCTGTAGCAGTCGCCGCTCTCGCAGCAGGCGCATCGTTTGGCGCAATGGCCGCTGAAACGACTTATACGCTCGACCCGATGCACACCTCGCCGAGCTTCGAAGCCGACCACTTCGGTGGCGTCTCGACCTGGCGCGGCAAATTCACGAAAGCCACCGGTTCGGTGACGATCGATCGTGAAGCGAAGACGGGTTCGCTCGACGCGACCATCGACATGACGTCGGTGGATATCGGCAACGATACGCTGGATACAGAATTGAAGAGTCCGAAATTCTTCGACGCCGGTCAGTTCCCGACCGCTGTCTACAAGGGCACGTCGATGAAGTTCAAGGGCGACGTGCCGGTCGAAGTGATCGGCGAGTTGACCATGCACGGTGTGACGAAGCCGCTGAACCTGAAAATCGAGTCGTTCAAGTGCTTCCAGAACCCGATGCTCAAGCGCGAAGTGTGCGGCACGGAATCGACGGCGACGTTTGACCGCTCGGACTTCGGCGTCGACTTCGGCAAGACGTATGGCTTCAAGATGGCAACCGTCCTGCACATTCAGGCGGAAGGCGTGAAGCAGTAAGAGAGGATTGGCCCGCTGCTACGTGATGGCGGGTTCGCTTGAGTGACTGACACCCCGGCTCTATACGACCGGGGCGTTTTCACATGGGCGTCTGGCAGTGCGTTTCGTCCATGGATTTGCCCGACGACGGCGCACTGCGCGGCAAGCCACGCGTCGTCTGGTTAAGCCTTGTCGCCAGACGGTTTGCCATCATGCAGACCTATTGGACGCGTTGGCCAATCCACCCAGCGGTCGGGGCGAGTGGCTTCGTGGGCCTCGTTCATCGGATAGCGAATCCGGTTTTCCTGCTTGTCGGTTTCCCCGACGACCAGCAGCCGCACCTCTTGATCCGTGTTGTTGATGAAGGTATGGCAAATCCCGGTGCCCGCCGGAAACGCAACTGAGTCGCCCGGCTTCAACGGATGCAGATGGCCGTCGATCCACACATCCGGCGTGCCTTCGATCACAAACACGAATTCTTCCTCGGCACTCTCCGCATGCGGATACGAGGTCCGGCGGCCTGGCGGCAGGCGGCTGTGGTGAATGCCGATGCGCGTGATGCCCAGCTTTCTGGCGAGCGGCGCGCCGATACCCATCAGTTCGGTACTGCCTTTGTAGTGGGCGTCGTCCGGATTTTCCAGTTCGGTCCAGTGGCGGATGAACTCGGGTCGTTCCATCAATGTCTCCTTGTATTGGCATTCCTTGCGGGTCCGCCGTGCGCTGTGCTAGCGGGTGAGCCCACGCACGCGGTCAAGCAGCGCGTCGATTTCCGTATCGGTGGTCAGATAGCTAACGGATGCGCGAGCAATCGTGCTGAGACCTCGGGAATTCATATCGAGCGGCGTGTAAGCAACGCCGTTGCTGCCGATCGTCACGCCCTGTGCGGCTAACGCACGTTGCACCGCACCGGCCTCGTGGCCCGCCACGTTGAACGACACCAGCCCCGAACGCTCGCGGCCCTGATCGAGTACGGTCACGCCGCCAATCTGCGCAAGTTCGGTGCGCAGGGCCTGCGCAATGCTGTCGATGCGCGCACGAATGTTGTCGATTCCGATGTCCAGCGCCTCCTCCAGCGCATTGGCCAGTCCGCAGCGCAGCGCCGGCGCCAGTTCCGACGGTTCGAGGCGCGCTGCGTCGTTTCGCAGGACGGGCTCGCCGTTCGCATCGAGCGGTGCCGAATGGGTGTCGACGAACGCCGGTGTGAGTCGTGGCAGAAAATCCTGCCGCACATACAGGAGCCCCGTGCCGCGTGGACCGCGCAGGGCCTTGCGGCCGACGCTGGTCAGCACGTCGCAGCCGACTTGCGTCACGTCGATTGGCAACTGTCCGACGCTTTGCGCGGCATCGATGAAGTAGGCAATGCCGTGGCGGCGGGCAACTTGTCCGATGGCCGCCGCCGGATTGATGAGGCCACCGTTGGCGGGCATCCACGTCAGCGCGATCAGGCGCACCCGCTCGTCGAGCATCGCCTCCAGCGCTTGCGGATCGACTGCGCCGCTGTCGTCGGAAGGAATCGTTTCGATCGATGCGCCCGCCCGTTGCGCCGTGAGGCGCATGGTCGCGAGATTGCCACCCCATTCGTGGCGCGCAACGAGGATGCGGTCGCCTCGGTGCCATGCGCCCAGCGCGGCGAATGCGGCGCCCCAAGCCGGCGAGTTGCCCGACGTCACTGCTATCTCCGACGGCTGCGCGTTGAGCAGTCGAGCGGCGAGCGTGCGCGCCTGTTCCGTTTGCTGGCGCGCCGCCACGCCCGCCTCCATGGGGCCCATGGTTGCTTCGCGCCAGAGATGGTCGCGCATTGCTTCCAGCGTGGCCTCTGATGGCAGTGACGAACCGGCGTGGTTGAAGTGCGTGGTGTGTTGCGCACCCGGCGTCTGGGCGCGCAGCGCTTTCACGGCGTCAACGGTAAGAGGGGCTGGCATGGCTTTGGGGGCTCCAGTAGTGCGGGTAGGGTTCTTCAGGCCTGCGTATCAGGACTGCGTGAGCGAGACGACTGCTTCGACTTCCACGGCCACGCCGGATGGCAACGACGCCACACCGACCGCGCTGCGCGCATGCCGGCCAGCGTCGCCGAAAACCTGGACCATCAGATCCGACGCGCCGTTCCCGATGGCACTCTGACGATTGAACTCGGGCGTGCTGGCGACGAACACGCTAAGCCGCACGATGCGCGCCACGCGGTCGAGCCGGTCGCCGGTGGCGGCGGCAATCTGCGAGAGTATGCCGAGCCCGGCGAGGCGCGCAGCCGCTATGCCGTCTTCGTCTGTGACATTGTCGCCGAGACGGCCAACATAGGCTGGCTGGCCGTTCTTACGCGAGGTCTGCCCGGAAATGAAGAGCAGGTTGCCGTCCTGCACGAACGGGACGTAATTCGCGGCGGGCACGGCCGCGGCTTCCAGTGTGAGGCCGAGTTCGGCTACGCGGGCGGAGAGGGAGAGGCTCATAGTGTTTGTCTCAATGCGAAAGGGCGGGAGACCATCCTATTGCGGCCGCCGCCAACTGACCAATGAATTCTTGCGCGCGATACGCACGCGAAACTAATGCATCCAGTCCAGCGAATCTCATGCTACCCGTTGTTGCCGGACAGCGTGTGTTTTGAGGTGGCGGGTAATCTGATTATGATGTGTGTCTGCGCCAGACATTCCCGTCAGGCGTACCTTCACGGCGGCCTTCAGGCGCTGCCGGTAGCGATGTCACTTATGAACTCTACCCCCGATGCTGTTCCGCGCCCCGCCATGCGTCCTCTGACGCCGATTGAAGCGCGCGTGCTCGGTGTGCTGGTTGAAAAGCAGCACACGGTGCCGGACACCTACCCGCTTTCGCTCAATTCGCTGACCTCCGGTTGCAACCAGAAGACGGCGCGCGCACCGGTGATGAGCGTCACCGAGGCCGAAGTGCTTACCGCTATCGATGGCATGAAGCGCCTCAGTCTGGTGCTGGAAGGCAGCAGCAGCCGTGTGCCGCGTTTCGAACACAACCTGAATCGCGTGTTGGGCGTTCCCAGCCAGTCAGCCGCGTTGCTGACCGTATTGATCCTGCGCGGCCCGCAGACCGCTGCGGAGTTGCGCCTGAATACGTCGCGCCTGCATGACTTCGCCGATATCTCGTCGGTCGAGGTGTTTCTGGACGAACTGGCTGCGAACGAGCCGCCGCGCGTGGTGAAGCTGCCGCGCACGCCAGGCGAGCGCGAAAATCGCTGGGCGCATCTGCTATGCGGCGAAGTTAGCGTGAGCGAAGAGTTTTCGCGCGGCGTTGCGGAAGACTCGGTACCCTCCGCCGAGGTCGAGGCGCTTGCTGCGGAAGTGAAGCGCCAGGGCGAGGAACTGGGGCGCCTTCAGACGCTTGTTGAACACATGGCCGCTGAGCTGGGCATCAGTCTCGACAAGTTTGCGCCCGAACCGTAAGGCGTATTTATTAGCAGTTCAGTCGCCGGGGAAGTCCGCGAACGGATTACCCGTGTCCTTTGTTTCGGTGCTCAGGTTGTATTCGGCGCGTACGGCCTTGAGCACCGCGTTGATGTCGCGCTCGAAACCGGCGGCGTTGCCGAAGTGCTTCATGTCCCAGTTGCAGCCGGTTGCATCGGGCTCCTGAATCTGCGGCCGGGGCACGCGAATCTTCACGCCGTCTTCGACGACTTCATGAAGGCGATGGAGCCGCCGGTTGACCTCCTGCTGTAGCTGCGATGCGTTGAGCGTTTTGCGAATCATCAAAGTCTCCTCCTTCGTATTGCCCTTGCGAGTCTAACGTGTGTCGGGCTGCGTGCCACCGCGCATGCTACGCTCCAGGAAAACCCAGCTAGATAAACCATGCGCTCATTATCGTCTCGTTGCTTTCTCGGGGTCGCGTTCGTCGTTATAGCAATGTTAAGCGCTTGGGCCGACCGGGGCCACGCGCAGGCAAGCGCAGTCGCACTTTCAGGGTCGACCAATGCGACGATCGCAGCCGCCCGCAATCTACCGGCGTCGCCGGTCTGGGCTGTTTACTATGGCACGGCTGCGCAAACCAATCTTGATCAGCTCGCCTCGAGCTTCAACGTGATCGTTATCGAGGCCGATCCGGGTACCGACACCCCCAACTTCACGCCTGCGCAGATCACCGCTTTAAAGGCGCATGGGGCGAAAGTGCTCAGCTACCTGAATGTCGGCGCCTGCGAGACGTGGCGGACCTATTGGACGACCGTGCCTGCCGGCTTCGTCTCTTGCCGTGCGAATCACTCGGCGCAACTGGGTCAGTACAGCGGCTATTCCAACGAGTACTGGATGAACGTAGGCAACGCGGCCTATCAGAACCTGATCGTCAACTACGTCGCACCGCAACTGGCGTCGACCGGTGTCGACGGGTTCATGCTCGACAACTTCGAAATTGTCGGGCACGGCAAGAATGCCGACGAAGGCCCGTGCGATGCGAAGTGCGCGCAAGGCGGTCTTGATCTGGTCGCGCAGTTGCGCACTAAATTTCCGAACGCATCGATCGTCCTGAACGCTGCACCGACCTCGGCGATCAGCGGTTCAAGCGGAGGAATCTCGTTCCCGATGCTCGTGGACGGCGACTTTGCCGAACAGGTCTTCCTGCCTTCGCTCGACAGCTCGCTGCTGCAAGCGCTGCAGACGTGGAAGCATACCGAGGCGCAATTGCCGCGCAGCACGTTCTTCACGGGATCGCTCGACTACGTGAGTAGTTGCTCGGCGACATCGAATGCGCGAGGCGGATGGAAGGCCAGCGTCGCCGCGGGACTGAGCCCTGCGATTGCGACCTCGGCGCTCGACCAGGTGTGCTGGTGGCCGTTCTTGCCGGCAGCGGTGTCGAACTGAGCGAGCGGAGTGTCGAAACGATTGATTGCAGCGCCCTTTGATCTTCGACGCAGTCAATGAGCCTGCGGCACCAGTTCGAGCTGATGCACGGTTGTCCCCGGCAAGAACGGCGTTGCATCGCCGTGCACCCAAGGCAGCCACGTCGGCACGATCCGCGCCAGTCGGCGATGCTATACGTCACCCACAATGTCCGACGATGTGGAGTAACGCGCCGCCTCAGCGACTCTGGTAGATTTAACGTTCCACGCCTCGCCGATACACGTCCATCGCCATGTCATTCCAGAACTACTGGCTGTTTCTGCCCGCCTGCTTCGCCATCAACATGGCGCTCGGTCCAAACAATGTGCTTTCCATTTCAAACGGTGCGCGCAATGGCGTGCGTTGTGCTGTTCTGGTGGCGTTCGGACGCTTGCTCGCATTCGCGGTCATGATCGCGATCGCGGGCTTGGGGCTCGGAGCCCTGCTGCTTGCTTCTGCAACGCTCTTCACGGCGCTGAAATTCGGCGGTGCGGCGTATCTTGTCTGGATCGGCATCAAGCTCTTTCGCTCCGGCCCGACGCTTCTCGCGCGCCCAGCCGAAGAGGCTGGGGACGCCCGCAAGTTGTATAACTTGCGCCAGCTAACGAAACAGGAATTCATCGTCGCCGCCGGAAATCCCAAGGCGATTCTGGTTTTCACCGCCTTTTTCCCGCAGTTCGTGGACCGATCCGCGTACGCAACCAGTTTCACTGTGCTTGGTTCGACGTTTCTCGTGCTTGAACTGGTTGCCATTTCGATCTACGCCGTAATCGGCGCTCGACTTGGAACGGTGGTCAGTAGTTCACGAGGGCTTCGCTGGTTTAACCGCGTGAGTGGTTCGACGATGATCGGCTTTGGCCTGCTCCTGGCATTCTTGCGGCGTCCAGCGTCCTGACCTTACAGGGTAAACACCCACAACATTTCGCCGCGGCGCAAAGCAGCCAGAAGGCGTCCGCTTTTTATACTCCGGGCAAGCGTTGCATCAGACGACCCGTCGCTATCGAGCGGGTTGCTTCGCAACTGGAGACACCCTGATATGCCCTCGTTCGCCCGTTTCATGGCGCCTGCCTTCACCGCCTGCGCGATCCTGCTGTGGACGCCGCATGCCGACGCGGAGAAGCTCACGCTAATGACGGGCGGCGTGACGAAGATCATCTATCTGCCCGTCACCCTGGCATCGCGACTGGGCTACTTCCGCGATGAGGGACTGGACGTCGAAATCCTCTCGGAACCCGCCGGTGTAGACACCGCGACCGAACTGATTGCGGGCGCCGTCCAAGGCGCGGTGGGCTTCTATGACCACACGATCGATCTGCAGAGCCGGGGCCTGGAAGTCGAATCCGTCGTCGTTCTGGGGCAGGCCGCAGGGCTGGTCGAACTCGCGTCGACCAGGGTCGCAACGCCGATGCGGACGATGGCGGACGCCCGCGGCCGAAAACTCGGTGTGACGGGGTTCGGCGCATCCACGTATTTCCTGAGCCGCTATCTTGCACAGCAAGCGGGGCTTGCCGCCAACACCTACACGATCGTGCCGATGGGTTCCGACAGCGGCTTCGTCGACGCCATGATGAAAGGATCGATCGACGCCGGCATGGTCGAGGAGCCCACCGCATCGCGACTGCTGGCTGCGAACGCGGCGCAGGTCCTCGTGGATATGCGCAGCATCGAGGGCACGCGTACGGCGCTTGGCGGCCCCTACGCCGGCGCGTGTCTGTATGCGCAGCGCAAGTGGGTCGCCGCTCACCCGGACGAAACCCAGCGCCTCGTGCGTGCCGTTGCGCGCGCACTCGCATTTATTTCAACGCACAGTGCCAGTGCGATCATGGCCGCGCTGCCGAAGAACTTTGTTGGGGAGAACGAAGCGCTCTACCGGCAGGCGCTCTCTGCAACGATTCCTGCGTTTTCGCGCGACGGCCGGATGCCCGACGGCGCACCGCAGACGGTACTGGGCGTGCTCTCGGCGGTCGATCCGTCGATTGAACCGCGCCACGTCGATCTGGCGCGGACCTACACCAACGGGTTTGCCGACGAGGCCAACGCTGCTCCGGCCCACTGACGAGGACCGCTCCACAAACGCGCCCACGAGCACGGCACACGCAGCAAGATTTAACCGAGACAGGGGACACGAACCATGAAGGCCATCCGCATCGAGCAATACGGCGGACCAGAAGTTCTGCAACGGGTCGATATCGCCATTCCATCACCGGGTCCCGACGACGTGCTGATCCGCGTGGGTTGCGCCGGCATCAACTTCATGGACATCCATACGCGGCAGGGCAAATACAAGGAGTCGCGCACCTATCCGGTACGGTTGCCCTGCACGCTCGGGATGGAAGGTGCTGGCGAGGTCGTCGAAGCAGGTGCGAACGTCGCCTCGTTGAAGCGCGGCGACCGCGTCGCGTGGTGCATTTCGTGGGGCGCATATGCCGAATACGCGGTGGTACCCGCATCGCGCGTCGCACGCATTCCCTCTGCGATTTCGTTTGATCTCGCCGCAGCGGCGATCTTTCAGGGATCGACCGCGCATTATCTGCTCGAGGATGTTGCTCATCTTGACGCCGGCAGCACGTGCCTCGTGCATGCCGCGTCGGGTGGTATCGGACAGTTGCTGGTCCAGTTCGCCAAACGGCGCGGCGTGACCGTCTACGCCACCACAAGCAGCGAGGCCAAGGCTGAAGTTGCGCGTGGCCACGGCGCCGATCACGTGATGTTGTATGACGAGGGCCGTTTCGCTGACCGCGTGCGCGAGGCGACGAATGGACGCGGCGTCGACGTGGTGTTCGACGCGGTCGGGCGCGCGACCTTGCGAGACAGTTTCCGGGCCACCCGCACGCGCGGTCTGGTGGTGAATTACGGTTCGGTATCCGGATCGTTGAACGACCTCGACCCGATCGAGCTGGGCGAGGCAGGGTCGCTGTTCCTCACGCGTCCGCGTCTTGCCGATCATCTCGCGGATGCAGCAACCGTGCAGCGTCGTGCCGATGAAATCTTCGCTGCTTTGCAGGACGGTACGCTGAAGATCGAGATTAGCGGCCGCTACACGCTCGACAACGTCGAAGCCGCGCACGAAGCGCTCGAGTCACGTCGTCAATTGGGCAAACCCGTGATGACGATCGGCTGATCCGTCACGTTTCCATCGCTTACGAACCGTACCCGGTGGCCCCGATGGCTGCTGAGGACGTGTTCGTCCTTCACTATCGAGGTCATCATGACGTCTTCAACTGCAGCAAACGAATCGGCGGCTGTCAGCACGCCCGACGCTTCGAGGGAATCGCGCGCCCGCTCGGTCTTCCGCGTGGTCAGCGGCAACTTCCTCGAAATGTATGACTTCACCGTGTACGGGTATTACGCGGCAGCAATTGCAGCCACATTCTTCCCGACGGGTAACGAATTTGCATCCCTCATGCTTGCGCTTTCTGTATTTGGCGCGGGCTTTTTGATGCGGCCGGTGGGTGCCCTTGTGCTGGGTGCATACATCGACCATCACGGTCGTCGCAAAGGCTTGATTCTGTCGCTGAAGCTGATGGCGGTCGGCACCGCGTGCGTGGCCTTCGTGCCGAGCTACGCGTCGATCGGTCTCCTCGCCCCCGCCGTCGTGCTGTTTGGGCGTCTGCTGCAAGGCTTTTCCGCAGGGGTCGAACTGGGCGGCGTCTCCGTCTATCTGTCTGAGATCGCGACCAAAGGCAATCGCGGTTTCTATTGTTCGTGGCAGTCCGCGAGCCAGCAGGTGGCGGTGGTGTTTGCGGCGTCGCTCGGTGTGCTGTTGAACCGCCTCATTCCGGCCTCGGAGATGAATGCGTGGGGCTGGCGTATTCCGTTCATCGTCGGCTGTCTGATCGTGCCGTTCCTGTTCTACGTGCGCCGCTCACTTCAGGAAACAGAGGAATTTGCCGCACGCCGCCATCACCCCAGCATGGGCGAAATTGCCAAATCCATGGTGCAGCATGCGCGGCTGATTCTCGCCGGGATGGGGCTCGTTATCATGACGACGGCATCGTTCTATCTGATCACCGCATACACGCCGACATTCGGCAAGGTGGTGCTGAAGCTCACGTCGCTGGATGCGCTGCTGGTCACGGTCTGCGTGGGCGTGTCGAACTTCATCTGGCTGCCGATTGCGGGTGCCGTATCCGATCGCATTGGCCGCCGTCCTGTGCTGATCGCCTGCACCGTACTCGCGATTCTCACCGCTTATCCGGTCATGCAATGGATGGTCGTGCAACCGTCGTTCGGGCGCCTGCTGCTGGTCGAGTTGTGGCTCTCCTTGCTCTACGCGTGGTACAACGGCGCGATGGTCGTCGCGTTGACGGAAGTGATGCCGGCGCACGTGCGGACTACCGGGTTTTCGATGGCGTACAGTCTCGCCACGGTGATCGGCGGATTTACGCCGGCGATCTCCACCTGGCTGATTCATACTACGGGTGATAAGGCCTCGCCGGGTGCATGGATGTCCTTCGCCGCAGTGTGCGGCGTGGCCGCGACGCTGGTCCTGTACCGTTCGACCCAATCGCGGGAGCAGTACCGGACGGCATGAACGCTTTGGGGATAGATGCGATGAGGCTACTGCTCGTCGAAGACAATGATCAGCTCGCACACTGGCTCGCGAAAATTCTGCGCGACGATGGCTTCATGCTCGATCACGTGAGCGACGGCGAAGCGGCCGACGCCGCAGTGCGCACGATGCCCTACGACGTCGTGCTGCTCGATTTGAATCTGCCGCATCTCTCGGGTAAGAGCGTATTGCGCCGTATGCGTGAGCGCGGCGACGCGACGCCCGTGTTGATTCTGACGGCGACCGGCGCCGTCGACGAAAAAGTGGTGTGTCTCGGCGCAGGTGCGGATGACTACATCGTGAAGCCGTTCGACGCGCGCGAGCTGGTTGCGCGCGTGAAGGTGCTCGCGCGGCGGCAGTCGCCCTCGCGCTCCAACCGGCTGAAATGCGGCAACCTCAGCTACGACATGGACCGTTGCCAGTTCGCGGTCGAAGGCGAGCCGCTGACGTTGACGCCGCGCGAGCACGCGGTGCTCGAGGCACTGATCCTGCGCGCTAAAAAGACGGTCGCGAAGACCATGCTGGCGGATTCGCTTAGCAACGCGGATGCGCCGACCAGCGAAGACGCCATCGAAATCTACGTGTCGCGGCTGCGCAAGAAGCTCGAAAAGAGCACCGCGACCATCATCACGCTGCGTGGCCTCGGCTATCTGCTTGAAGACGGCGCCGATGACGAATAGCCTGCGATTAAGGCTGCTGCTGTGGTTGCTGTTGCCGATGACGGTGTACGTGATCGCGGCGGGACTGATTGCACGCGATAACGCGCAGCGCACGGCGAGTCTGTTGCAGGACGAGGCATTGCTGTCTTCGGCGCGCGTGATGGCGGGGGATATCCAATGGGAGGGCGGCTATTTGCACGCGGAAATCTCTCCCAGTGCGATCGAAATTCTCAGTTCACCGTACGGCGACGAGGTCTTTTTTAGCATTCGCGAAGTGGGTGGTGCGACGATTGCGGGAACGTCGGACTTCCCGCTACGCGTGCCCGGCGATTCGCCGCTCTGGTATGACGCGACCGTGAGCGGACATCCGATTCGCGCGGTGTCGCTGATTCGCCCGATGTACGACTCGGGAGCGGTCAAACAGGTTGTGGTGTCGGTGGGACGGACCTTGCAGCAACGGGACGCTACGGCCGCCGAGTTGTGGCGGCCGCAGATGCTGCATTTCGCGGGCATCGTGACCATCGCGGTGGTGCTGGTGTGCGTCGGGCTCACCTTCGAACTGCGCCCGTTGATGAGGCTCGCGAAAGACATGCTCGTGCGTGCGCCGAACGTGTCGCTACGGGTGCGGGCCGATCCGTTGCGCAACGAATTGCGTCCGATCGTCACGGCGTTCAATCAGAGCCTCGATATCATCGAACGGAAAACCGCTATGCAACGGCGCTTCATTGCGGATGCGGCGCATCAGCTGCGCACGCCGCTTACCTTGCTGGGCACGCAATTGCAGTACGCACGACGGCAGGACGATCTCGCACAAGTGAAAGAGACGTTGCTGGCCATGCATCGCAGCAACCTCTCGCTGGTTGCGCTGACCAACCAGTTGCTGCTGCTCGCGCAGGCCGAAGCGGCGGATTATGCGGACTTTGAAGGCGCGCCCGTCGATCTGCGAGCGGTTGCGACAGGGACCATTGAACAGCTTGCCTTGCTCGCGCAGCGTCGCCAGGTCGAACTGTCTGCTCATCTCGATGAGCCTGCGGAGGTGATGGGCAATGAGCCGCTGCTCTCCGTGCTGTTGTTCAATCTGCTCGACAATGCGATCCGCTATACGCCACCAGGCGGACATGTTGCGCTCAAGCTCGATTCGAAGGGCGAGCGGGTGGTTCTGACTATCACCGATGAAGGGCCGGGTATTAGCCCCGAGCTTCGTGATCGCGTGTTCGAGCCGTTCTTTCGCGCTTCCGGTGAGGAGGGGAGTGGGCTCGGGTTGTCGATTGTGCGAGAGATCGCGCGGGCGCATCTGGCTGAGGTCGTGTTGGACGATGGACCTGCCGGCCATGGGCTGACCGTGTCGGTGGTGTTTCCGGTTGTCCGGCGATGATGCTGGCGAGGCGGCGTGTCTGTTAGAAGCGCTGGACATTGCGCGTTGAAACACCGCCCCCGCGGCACAACTGCGCCGCAGCAAGGACTTGCCCAGATCAGCTTTCGAAATAGCGTGGCCGATCAATATCGGCGATCAGCCCGATCTGCTTCGGCTCCCATCCCAGCAGTTCCCGCGTGCGCTGACTCGAAGCAAAGTTGTCCATCCCGGCGAAATGCGCGAACCAGCCAAAATGATCCGCGGCTTCCCCAGCGTCCTTGCTGACAACCGGCAGATTCAGGCGCCGGCCGATTACGCCCGCGATGTCGCGGAACGGCACACCCTCTTCGGCCAGGCCGTGATACCGCGCTCCGGCGACACCCTTCTCAACAGCCAGCCGGAAGACGAGGGCCGCATCGAACCGATGTACCGCGGGCCAGCGATTGAGCCCTTCGCCCACATACGCCGAGATACCCTTTTCTCGCGCAAGTCCGATAAGGAGCGGCACGAAGCCATGATCTCTGTCACCGTGAACCGAAGGCGGCAGGCGTACCACCGACACGTTCACACCACGCGCCGCCAGCGAGGCCGCAGCTTCTTCCGACGCGACGCGGGGTATTGCATTAGGACCGGAAGCGGGCACGTCTTCCTCGGTGATGATATTTGCCGATGAAAGGAGCCCGGTCCCGGACGTGACGACCAGGGGCCGGTCAGAACTGGCGAGCGCCGAGCCGAGCGCTTCGATGGCGTGCCGGTCGATCTCGCAGTTTTCCTTGAACTTCGAGAAGTCGTGGATGAAGGCCGTGTGGATCACGCCGTCGCACGCCTTGGCGCCCGCAGCGAGGCTCTCCGTATCCAACAGTTCGCCCCGGTGTACCGCGGCTCCGATTCGCGCCAAGGCGTCGGCACCGGCGTCGCTGCGTGTCAATCCAAGGACCGAGTGTCCGGCTGCGAGAAGCTCGCGGACGACGGCTTCGCCGACAAAGCCGGTGGCTCCCGTTACGAATATACGCATACTGATTTCCTCATGGATTTAGGTACGGATAGACCCATTCTCTTGCGTACTTGCGAGCGGTAAAAGCCGGGAGCGTATACCGTTATGGGAGTTAACACCCTGCGAGATCAAGCGCGGTGCGCAACATAGACTTATAAATTGACGGACCGGAGACAGCATGACGAGTACGGTTGTTGCATCGCCCAGGCTAAAAATCATCCTGCGCAGCACGCTTGCCATGCTGGTGGTCAGCATCGCCATCAGCACCATCGACCGCGCCGCACTGGCGGTGGCCAATCCATTGATTCGCCAAGATCTGGGACTGTCGATTGCCGAGATGGGGATGCTGCTCTCCGCGTTTCTGTGGGCCTATGCGTTTTCCCAATTGCCGATCGGGGCGCTGATTGACAGCTTCGGTCCGCGCTGGCTGCTCGGTTGCGGACTTGCCGTGTGGTCGAGCGCGCAGTTGCTGTGCGGCCTCGTGACCAACACCGCCCAGTTTGCCGCAGCCCGTGCATTGCTCGGCATTGGCGAGGCGCCCCAGTTTCCTGCTGCGGCACGCGTCGTCAAGGACTGGTTTGCTGTGCGCGACCGCGGCTCGGCGACCGGCATCTTCATGTGCGCATCGTATCTCGGCACGGGGCTCGCCGCGCCGCTGCTCACGGCCATGATGTTGAGCTTCGGGTGGCGCTGGATGTTTATGACCATGGGCGTTCTCGGCCTCGTGATGTCGGCAGTCTGGTTCGCCGTCTATCGCAATCCGTCGCAGGTCGCGCTCACGGAAGATGAGCAGCGCTACCTCGGTGTCGTAGAAGCCACTTCAGGCGGCGGGAAGCGTGGCTTGAGTCTCGCGCAATGGCGCAGTCTGTTTCGATCGAGTACGACCTGGGGTTTGGTCATCGGGTATTTCGGCGTGATCTACGTGAACTGGCTTTTCAACACGTGGTTGCCGGGCTATCTGCATATGGCCCGGCATATGAGCCTGGCGCAGGTTGGATGGACGGCCGCCATTCCCTATACTTTCGCGGTCCTGGGGGCGCTCGTGGCCGGTTATCTGACCGACTGGCTCGCGCGCAAAGGCATGAGCCTGACCCATAGCCGCAAGGTGCCCGCGTGCGTCTTTCTGGTCGCGCAGACGCTGTTCGTCGTGGTTGCTGCGCTCGTGTCCGATAACAACGTTGCCGTGGCGTGCCTGTCCGGTGCGCTGTTCTGCGGCACGGCGGCCACCACGATTGCGTGGGCCATGATCACCGTGTTCAGTCCGCAGCGTTGCACGGGTTCGCTCGGTGCGCTGCAGAATTTCGGCGGCTATATGGGTGGTTCGCTCGCGCCGATCGTGACCGGGCTGATCGTGCAAAAGACCGGGACCTTTGTGCCGGCGTTATACCTCGGTGCCGGCATGTCGTTGTTCGCGGCGCTTGCGTATCTGGTGTTGATTCGCGGCCCCGTCACCTTGCGCGTGAGCGAGGGGGCGGAGGACAATCCGGAACGCCTATCGCCGGTTACAAAACCGGTGCCACCACAAGCCAAATCGTAAATCGCCTATGCCGGACCTATCGACGCTTGTTGCGCTGTTGATCGTCGTCGCGCTCTGCCTGTCGTTGCTGATGTTTCAGCTCATCACAGGCGTCCCGCCGATGTCGTCAAGCGCAGCGGAGGCGGACGACGTCGTTGCGCTATTGAGGCAGGCGAGCTTGCCGGAACAGGCCATCGTGTACGAACTGGGCAGCGGCTGGGGCTCGCTCGTCATCGCTCTGGCAAGGGCGTTTCCCGACGCGCAGATACGTGGCATCGAAATGTCGCCGCTGCCCTATTGGGTCGCGCGCTTTCGGACTCGCAGGATATCCAACGTCTCTTTGCAGCGCGCGAATTTCTACACATGCGATTTGCATGACGCACACGCAGTGACCTGCTACCTGATGATCAAGCCGATGCCTAAACTGGCGGCCCTCCTCGATCGCATGCTCAAGCCTGGAACGCCGGTGGTGCCGCTCACGTTCTGGTTTCGCGAGCGCGAAGCCGCGGTTAGACGGCAAGGCCCCGGACTGGGTCCCGGGCTGCGCGGCTCGGCCGCGTTGTATTTCTGGCCTGCGCACAAAGCTCAGGCGCGGTGAGGAGCGCCGGGCGTAGTCAACGTGTGGTTGAACCCTGTGGAGCACGCGGAATGACGCCCGGTATGGTGGTTTATGCTTGCGACGAAAACGAAGTTGAACGAATAGGAGTCGCTCATGACTGAGAAGCCAGATCCTGCACCCGACAGCACTGCCGCGCGAGTCGCCTTGTGGCGCGCGCTGCATGTCGAGGCCGACCCTCCGCCGCATGTACTGGAAGACGAGATCGGCCTTAAGCTGCTCGCCCCGGACGAGGACTGGCGCCGCCGCGGGGACATGGACCCCCAGTTCACCCGTCCCTTCCGCGCCTCAATCGTGGCGCGTGCCCGCTTCATCGAGGACCTGGTGGTGGAACAGGCCGGTCGCGGGCTTAGCCAGTATGTCATCCTCGGCGCCGGCCTTGACAGCTTCGCGCAGCGGCGGCCGGAGATCGCGTCCCACCTCAAGGTGTTCGAGGTCGACCAGCCGGTTCCTCAGGCATGGAAGCGTCAACGCCTGATCGAACTCGGCTTTGGCGTTCCGGACTGGCTGCGTTTCGTGCCGGTCGATTTCGAGGCCGGGGGCAGTTGGCGGGAATGGCTCGTGACGGCGGGTTTCGATGACAGCAAGCCGGCCATCGTGGTTTCCACAGGCGTCAGCATGTACCTCACCAGGGAGGCGAACGCGGCCACGTTGCGCGAGGTGGCTGCCCTCGCCCCAGGATCGACGCTCGCCATGACGTTTCTACTCCCCCTGGAGCTGGCAGACCCAGAGGTTCGTCCCGGACTTGAGATGGCGGAGAAAGGGGCGCGAGCGAGCGGGACGCCTTTCATCAGCTTCTTCACCCCGCCGGAGATCCAGGCGCTGGCTCGCGAAGCCGGCTTTAGAGAGGCGCGGCATGTTTCGGCGGCCGATCTCACCCAGCGCTACTTCACGGGCAGAACAGACGGTCTGCGGCCGCCCAGCAATGCGGAGGAACTGCTGGTGGCGAATACGTAGCTAACCTCACGATCCGATGCGGGGGCAACTTCCCCGCGAGGGGCTCATGTAAGGGGTAGCCCGGGGTAGAGAAGAGTCCTAAAGCGGGATAGATTGCTTACTAGAATAAACGAGTTGTAATGTTCGACAGGAGACGCGCGGGCCTTGGCAGCCGAAACCCCGCGCTGAACGAGAGGGAGCCTGACATGGTGCGCACCGATTTGACGGTACTCGCGGGCGTCGGGATTCTGGCGCTAGCTTGCCTGGTTGCCTGCGGCTTTTACGTGTACTGGTGTAGCGGCAGCTACCGCAACCGAAAGCTGCGATCGCGGAGACCAACGAGCGTTCGGCGGGCGATCCAGCGGGATAACCACGTATCTTCGGAAGTCGATGCCACCTTTGGCACGCAATTAAGCCAACGCTGTAAAACCTCGCTGTATCGGCTGATGTTCGGCGAGGCCCATGACGAATGCATCGTCTTCCTGATGGCCGCTAGCCGTGCCGCCGCGCAAAAGGAAGCGACGGACGCGCTGGCCGCGATCCATTGCATGTCCCCCGACGAAGTATCTGTCCACAACCTAGCCTCATTCCGCGAGCTGATCGATAGCGGTGTCAGCGAGGATGAGGACCTGCGCCTGTTCGAAGTGGCCTGGGAAGGCTCGAACGTCAGCGCGTGGGCGGAGCACCCGCTCTTCCTGACCGATGACTCCACCTTGCTGGGCAAGTGGGCCGAGTTGTATGCGGACCTTGCGCGGGAGTTGGCTACGAGCGCGATCAATCGTGCGCGAGGGTAGCAATATTTCATGAACGGCGGATTTCACTATCCGTTTCCTGCTTCGACGCGTACCGTCGAGCGCGGCAAAGTTGTGACCGCGCGCGAGGCGGTTCAACTCGTGCGCTCCGGCGACACCATCGCGACGGGCGGCTTCGTCGGAATCGGCTTCGCGGAAGAAGTTGCCGTCGCGCTGGAGGAGCGGTTCCTGAACGCGAGCGGCGCCGGCGACCAGCCCCTGCGCGACCTGACGTTGGTCTACGCCGCAGGGCAGGGAGATGGGAAGACCAAAGGGTTGAACCACTTCGCACACGTGGGTCTGGTTCGCCGCGTGATCGGAGGTCATTGGGGGCTCGTGCCTGGCCTGCAAAAACTCGCCATCGACGGCCTCATCGAGGCTTACAACCTTCCGCAAGGCGTCATTTCACATCTCTTTCGCGACATCGCGGCGCACAAGCCCGGACATCTGTCGACGATCGGGCTCGGAACCTTTGTCGATCCGAGACACGGCGGCGGCAAGCTCAATTCACGTACTACTGAAGAGCTGGTCCGCCTGATGTCGGTGGATAACGAGGAATTTCTCTTCTACAAGACGTTCCCGATTGATGTGGCCATTATCAGAGGGACGACGGCGGACGCGTCGGGCAACATAACGATGGAGAAAGAGGCGCTCACGCTCGAATCGCTGTCGATCGCAACCGCAGCCCGCAACTCCGGCGGTATCGTGATCGTGCAGGTCGAGCGGCTTGCCGAGTCGAACACCCTCAATGCGAGAGAGGTAAAGATCCCGGGCATCCTCGTCGATTGTGTGGTGGTGGCGAAGCCGGAAAATCACTGGCAGACCTTCGGCGAGCCGTATTCCGCTGCGTTTTCCAGTGAGCTTCGCGTGGTCGCAACCTCGCTGCCCCCCATGCAACTCGACGCGAGAAAGGTCATTGCGCGGCGGGCTGCGTTCGAGCTCATGCCCAACAGCATTGTCAACCTCGGTATCGGCATGCCGGAAGGCATTGCCAGTGTCGCCAACGAGGAACAGGTCATCGACCTCTTTACGATGACGACCGAGCCGGGTGTCATCGGCGGCATTCCTGCGGGCGGCCTGAACTTCGGCGCGGCGACGAATACCCAGGCCATTGTCGACCAGCCTTATCAGTTCGACTTCTACGATGGGGGTGGGCTGGACATCGCGTTTCTCGGCCTCGCGCAGGCGGATCGACAGGGCAATCTCAACGTTAGCAAATTCGGTCCGAAACTCGCGGGCGCAGGCGGTTTTATCAACATCAGCCAGAGCGCAAAAAAAGTCGTATTCGTCGGTACCTTTAACGCAGGCAACCTCGATATCGCGGTCGAAGAAGGACGTCTGAAAATACGGCGTGAAGGCACCTGTCAGAAACTCGTTGAGTCGGTGGAGCATCGGACTTTCAGCGGCGAGTACGCATTAAAACGTGGCCAGCCTGTGCTCTACGTGACCGAACGGTGTGTGTTCGCGCTGACGGCCGCCGGTCTCGAACTGATTGAGGTTGCGCCGGGCGTGGACATCGAGCGAGATATCGTTGCGCAGATGGGATTTGCTCCGGTCATCAACAAGGCCCCGCGTTTGATGGACGAGCGCATATTCCGGCCTGCGCCGATGGGGCTGCGTGGCGCCATTGTCAGATTGGGTTTCAACGAACGATTCAGCTACGACGCCGCTCAGAACATCATCTTCATTAATTTTGAAGGACACGAGATTGGCAGTCTCGAAGACGTCGAGGCGATCCGCGCAGAAGTTGAGAGCAGGCTGCGCGATGTGCGGGTGAAGCCGCACGCCGTCGTCAACTACGATAACTTTTCGATCCGGCCAGAGGTCATTGACGCCTATTCGGATATGGTGACGTCGCTGGTTTCCCGCTTCTACGATGGCGTGACACGCTATACGACCAGTAGCTTCCTTAGACTGAAACTTGGAAATGCGCTGCAGCAGCGCAGTGTCTCGACTTATATCTATGAAAGTTCGGACGAGGCAAAAGCTCATGAAGACGACATGTCACGACCGCGCTAGCAACAGGCGGCTCATGACAACAGGAACGTGATCGGGCGCGCTCCCGCCTTTACAGCTTTTTAGACGCCCCATTGTCGCCATACGTCGCCAGCCCGCTCTCAGCCAGCACCGCGGTTAACGAACAACGCAGCAGTTCGATTGGCCGTATCAGCCTTCCGGGCAGCGAGCCGTGCACGAACCACACGTCGACGCCGGTGCGGAAATCGACGGCGTCGATCACCTGTATCGCGTCGCGATGAGCCGAACGCTCCAGGACGTCTGGTGTAGCGACGCCGATCCCTAGACCGCGCGCCACCAGCGATAGTTGCAACTCCGAACCAAATGCTTCGACCGCGACGTTGAATGGCAAGCCGGCCATTTCCAGGGCGCGGCTCAACGCCGATCGCATGCCACAGCCGTTCTGATTGAGCACCCACGCGTGTTTGGCCAGATCCGCAAGCGTCACGGGCGTATCGGGCAGGCCCAGCGACCGTGGCGCGACGATCACAGTCGGCTGGAACGCGAGGGCGGTTGCGCGCACTGTGTCCGGTGGCACGAAGTTCGAAGGCATCAGTACCACCGATGCATCCAGCGCCGCCCGTTCGACGCTTTGCACGAGACCGGGTGACCAGCCCGCTGTGACCCGCAGGGTGAGCCGCGGAAATGCGCTACGCAAATGGTCGACCGGTTTTTCCAGCGCCAGGTCGGCCAGAAACGGCGGCATGCCGATTCTTAGTTCGCCGACGGGCTCACTGTCGGCTGAGGCCACCGACAGTAGATCGTCGACCGCGCCCAACACGGTGCGCGCGAGCGCGTAGACCTCGTTGCCCGTGGCGGTCGGCTTGAGCGGCTTGCTCTGGCGATCGAGCAGTTCCGCGCCGAGCGTGGTTTCGAGGCTCTGCACGCGCCGCGTCAGACCGGGCTGCGTCAAATGAAGGCGCTCGGCGGCGCGCACCATTGAACCGCTCTCGATAACCGCAACGAACGCCTGCAGATCATGTGTGTTCAAAACAAACTCGCATAATTAATATACGCATATTTCAATTGTAGCATATGGTGTGGGTAGCTACGATGGCCGCATCCAGTCCTCGGAGCTTCCCCTTGGTGAATCCCTCTGCTGAAACGCCCGCCGACACGGCTGCAGCGGCCCGCGCCGAAAGGCCGCCCACGCCCGCTCTCACACCGCTGCTCACTGTCTTCTTCGCGACCGCAGTCGGCGTGATCGTGATGAACCTGTTTGCTGCGCAGCCGTTGACCGGCGCGATCAGCCGCAGTCTGCATCTTGCGCCGCAGTTCGCGGGACTGGCGGCGATGCTGCCGCAACTCGGTTACGCCGCCGGATTGGTGCTGCTGGTGCCGCTCTGCGATCTGCTGGAAAACCGGCGCCTGATCGTACGCACGCTGGTGTGCTGCGCCGTCTTCCTCGCAATCGCAATGTGCACCGATTCACGCGGCGTGTTTCTTGCCGCGGTGTTCGCTGCCGGTGCGGCATCGAGCGTGATTCAGATGCTAGTGCCGATGGCCGCGTCGATGGTGCCGAAAGCCACCGCGGACGCGCAGTCGGCAACGTGATGAGCGGCCTGATGCTTGGCATCCTGCTGTCGCGCCCGGCCGCCAGTCTGATCGCCGGAACGATCGGCTGGCGCGCGTTCTACGGTCTTGCCGGGGGGATCGACGCGCTGCTCGCCGTCGTGCTTTACATCCAGTTGCCGGTGCGCGTACCGCCTGTCTCGACGCGCTACCCGACCCTGCTGCGCTCGCTATGGACGCTGCTGCGCGACGAACGTGTGCTGCAACGGAACGCCGTCTCGGCGGCGCTGGTAATGGGCGCATTCAGCGCGTTCTGGACTGCTATCGGCCTGCGGCTTGTGCAGCCGCCGTTCAGCTTCGGCATGGACGGGATTGCGCTATTCGCGCTGACCGGCGCGGCGGGTGCGATCGTCACGCCGCTCGCGGGGCGCGCGGGCGATCGCGGCCTGGGCCGGCGAACCTTGTTTGCCGGGCACGTCACGATGCTCATTGCGCTCCTCGTAATCGGTGTCGCGGGCGCCGGTTGGGGCGGCTTTTCAGCGAGCGCGCATCCACTGCTAGCGGTCACGATGCTGGCGGCTGGCGCCGCTGCGCTCGACGCCGGCGTGGTCACCGATCAGACGCTGGGCCACCGGGCCATCAACCTGTTGAATCCGGCAGCGCGCGGCAGACTGAACGGCTTATTCGTCGGCGTGTTCTTTATAGGCGGGGCGCTGGGTGCGGTGTTGTCGGGAGCGATGTGGGCATGGGCCGACTGGGGTGGCGTATGCGCGGTGTGTTTCGGTTTCACGGGCCTCGCGCTCGTGCTCAGGTTAGCCGGCGCAGCCGGCGGTCGAGATGTTTAATTGGGAAAGAGCCGACGATCAATTAATATCTTTTACGACCTAATTGCGGCGAAAAAATATATTGGACGTCTCACCGGCGATCTCGCACCATTCGTACATTCCCAGTACACCGTGCAAACCGCCGCAAGTCGCCGCTGCGGGCTACCGGCGCACCGTCGCCGCCCGCAAGGATGCATGGCTGGCCTGGGCACAATTCTAATTTTGACGACCCCAATACCAGAGGATCCAGATGCCTGACTATCGCTCACGAACTTCGACCCATGGCCGCAACATGGCCGGCGCCCGCGCCTTGTGGCGCGCCACCGGAATGAAGGACGGTGATTTCGGCAAGCCCATTATTGCGGTGGTGAACTCGTTCACCCAGTTCGTGCCGGGGCACGTGCATCTGCGCGATCTGGGCGCGCTGGTCGCGAAGGAAATCGAAGCGGCAGGCGGGGTGGCCAAGGAATTCAACACCATTGCGGTCGACGACGGCATCGCGATGGGCCATGGCGGCATGCTGTATTCGCTGCCCTCGCGTGAACTGATCGCCGACTCGGTCGAATACATGGTCAACGCGCACTGCGCCGACGCCATGGTCTGCATCTCCAATTGCGACAAGATCACCCCGGGCATGCTGATGGCCGCCATGCGCCTGAACATTCCTGTGGTCTTCGTCTCCGGCGGTCCGATGGAAGCGGGCAAGGTCAAGTCGCCGACAGACGGCCAGGTGATCGCCAAGATCGACCTGATCGACGCGATGATCAAGGCGGGCGACTCCAGGGTCAGCGACGCCGAAGTGGCGGAAATCGAGCGCAACGCTTGCCCGACGTGCGGCTCCTGCTCGGGCATGTTCACCGCGAACTCGATGAATTGCCTGACCGAGGCAATCGGCCTGGCGTTGCCCGGCAACGGCACGATCGTCGCGACGCATGCATGGCGCAAGGGCCTGTTCGAGCAGGCTGGCCGTCTGGTGGTGGACCTATGCCGCCGCTACTATCAGGAAGACGACGCCTCGGTTCTGCCACGCAATATCGCCAACAAGCAGGCCTTCGAGAACGCCATGGCGCTCGACGTCGCCATGGGCGGTTCGACCAACACCGTGCTGCACCTGCTGGCAGCCGCGCAGGAAGGCGGTGTCGATTTCACGATGTCCGACATCGATCGCATCTCACGTAAAGTGCCGTGCCTGTGCAAAGTGGCGCCCGCAACCGACAAATACCATATCGAAGACGTGCATCGTGCCGGCGGCATTCCTGGCATTCTCGGCGAACTGGCCCGTGCGGATCTGCTGGATCTGTCGTGCGGCAACGTGCATAGCGGCACGCTGGGCAATGCCATCGCCAATTGGGACGTCGCGGGTGGCGCCGGCGAAGCCGCGCAGAAGCTCTTCCGTGCGGCTCCGGGCGGCATTCCGACTACCGTCGCATTCAGCCAGGAAGCCACCTTCGCGTCGTTGGATACTGATCGCAAGAGCGGCTGTATTCGCAGCAAGCAGAACGCGTATTCGAAAGACGGCGGCCTCGCCGTGCTCTACGGCAACCTCGCGGAGAAGGGCTGCATCGTCAAAACCGCGGGTGTCGACGAATCGCAATGGGTGTTCTCCGGCCGCGCGCGCGTCTACGAGAGCCAGGATGACGCCGTCGAAGCGATTCTGGGCGACAAGGTGGTCGCGGGCGACGTAGTCGTGATTCGCTACGAAGGTCCGAAGGGCGGCCCTGGCATGCAGGAAATGCTTTATCCCACGTCGTATCTGAAATCCAAGGGTTTGGGCAAGAACTGCGCGCTGTTTACCGATGGTCGTTTCTCCGGCGGTTCGTCGGGGCTGGTGATCGGACATGCGTCGCCGGAAGCGGCGGAAGGCGGCACGATCGGTCTCGTGGAAGAGGGCGATGTGATCGAGATCGACATCCCCAACCGCAAGATGCATCTGGCGGTGTCGAACGAGGAACTGGCACGCCGTCGCGAAGCCATGGAGGCACGCGGCGACAAGGCCTGGCTGCCGGTGAATCGTGAACGCGTGGTGTCGCAAGCGTTGCAGGCCTATGCTGCGCTGGCGACCTCGGCTGACCGTGGCGCGGTGCGGGATCTCGCGCAACTCAAGCGCAAGTAAGGCAGAACGGCCCTGTCGCAGTGATGCGAACAGGGCCAAGGAGATCGATGGGGCGCGTACTGCCTGTCGGTCTCCGCGCTGATCGGCCTAAAGGCGTCGATCAGCGACAGTCATTCATAGACATCCGCGCCCTCGCAATGAGGGCATGTCGCCCGCTTTCCGGAACTGTGTCGGCAGCGCGGCGTCATTCGGTGTCTTGCTCAACTTCTCGGAAACCTTGTCCATGCCGACGGCGATGGAGTGCGTCGACGGGCGGCAATCGAATTGTTGCGACCGCAAACTGCGTTCCACATACGAAAGCGTCGATGCAAACATCCGCGGAATGCATCTTGCTCCTCGAGTACATAGGTCTCTGCCCACGCGTCGTCCGTGCAATCCGGAAACACGCGATAAATGGCGACGCTTGAGGCAGCGTTCTTTTTCACTTACGAGAGAAAGGAGGGATCCATGAGTGTGGTGTTCTCCGGGCGGCGCGAAGTGGTCGCCGCATCACGCGTTGTATTCGAGGCGCTTGTTGATGGCAAAGACATCTGGTGCAGCGTGTCCGCTGATGCATTGGATGACCAGTTTGGCAATCAAGGTCGATTTCATGCAGATTTGCTACGTACGTTTGAGGCTAACCGGGTCGTGATCGAGGGTGCGGCTACACGTGTACTCGAACGCAGCGGAGCGCGCTCTGTAGAACTGGAAACCGCTGACTTTCACTGAGCGGCGGGCAGTGGGCGGGCGCATCTGCGCCCGCGGCGCGAAAGGAGGGCGCTGCAACGACCCATTTACTGCCCGTTTGCTTTCTTTTCGGCGTTCTGGATATTCTCCGGATAGTCATTTTCGTTAGCCGAAGGGTTATATCCGTTCTTTTCCAGCTTTTGAAGCTCCGCATTCCTTTGCGCACGGCTTGCTTTACGGGCTGTTTTCCTTGCTGCCTTCTGTTGCGCCGGCGTGGTCGCGGATGCTGCCGGTTGCGTGCCCGTCGGCGCGGCTTGCGCCGTGTTGCCCGTAGGCGGGGTTGCGCTTGATTGACTGAAAGCCGGTGAGCTCAGGCAAATAGCAGCGGTAAGGATAACTAAGGCGCGGACATGCCGGTTCGATGGGGTCATTTTTTCCTCCGTGGTTGAAGTGGTTTCGCGCTATACCGCAAGGGACGTACCCGGTCACGTTGCGCTTGACCCGTGCTGCGGGGAATGTTTGAATTTGCCAGGCTGTCGTTCGGCAATCCTCACATCGCAACAGGAGGGACCGGTGGGCCCGACATCTTCACCGATATCTGCCGCCCAGCGCGCACTCGACACGGAGCCGCAATCCATTGATGCTCCGATGTCGGCGGCTGCCGCGTTTCTGGTCCTCATCGTCAAGGATGACGAAGCGTCGCTCTCCACCGCCCGCTCGGTGGTAGCCATTACCGACGACCTCGTCAAGGACGTCAGGATCCGGGCCAATGGTGGCGTGTTCACCTGCAACGTTGGGATCTCGCATCGCGTCTGGGGACCCCTCACAGGAAAACCTGCGCCCAAGGAGCTCGCGCCGTTCCGGGAGGTGCGGGGCGCCACGCACACTGCGGTGGCCACCGCGGGCGATCTGCTGTACCACATCCGCGCAGAGTCGACGGACGTGATCATCGAGTTCGAAAAGCTTCTCCTTGAGGCCCTTGGCGACGCCGTCACTGCCATCGACGACGTGGCGGGATTCCGCTACTTCAACGGGCGCGACCTGCTCGAATTTGTCGACGGCACCGCGAATCCGGACGGCCTTGACCTGCCCGCCGCGACGATCGTCGGCGAGGAAGATCCGGCCTACGTCGGCGGCAGTTACGTGGTGATCCAGAAGTATCTGCACGACCTGTCAGCCTGGCGCGCGCAGAAGGTGGAGACCCAGGAGGCG
>Ga0302234_10000344_pt1 | contig 36717 bp, 30 predicted proteins | sample II_Palsa_N3_2_FD_193576 | JGI IMG/M metagenome (GOLD analysis project Ga0302234, IMG submission 193576) | Peat permafrost microbial communities from Stordalen Mire near Abisko, Sweden - II_Palsa_N3_2 | ecosystem: Environmental > Terrestrial > Soil > Palsa > Peat permafrost | place: Sweden... | reverse complement strand
GCCCATAGCACCAGACCAACTGCGACTCGTTGCATTCGCTGCATGGCTCTGCACCCTTTTCATCAAATGAGCAACTCAACCGGCCTCTCTACTCTTCGAACTTGACGATCCGCTGCCCTTGCACCCCGAGTCCCGCCATCAAGCCCTGCTGACCGTAGATCATCGCGTAGACATCGGATTTAAGCGTCTCGGACGTCATCGATTTCGCCACGCCGGCATCCACCACCACGACGCTCGGGCCCACGCCGAGAGACAAGCCGCTACCACTGCTGACCGAGTCAATTGCCGTGTCGGTCATCAGAAATAATGCTTCGGAGTACGTCTGGCCGCCAGCCTGGAGGCCGTACGACAGTCCGCGCACCCGGTAGTAACCAATGATCTTTCCATCGGGGCTGAACATCACACCTTTGCCGCCTTGCGCACCGACGATAAAACCCGCCTTGACGATGCTGGGAAATACCAGGACGGCCTTTGCCCGGTATTGCAGGCCTTGAGCTCGCGGGGCGTTAGCGAATAGTTGTTGCAGCGCTTCGCGAGCTTGAGCGTCCAGCTCTGGATCGCCACCATTCGCGACAGTTGGGTTCGTCGAACACGCCATGGCAAACAGAAAGAGGGGAATCGCGAGAACCAGCCGAAGGTATCTGATCATGATGCGTGCTCCATGGGAAATGACTTCAAGAAGTAACCCTTTCGGTCGCCCTGATACTTCTTTAGGACTCCGTTTTTATGATGCAATCAATATTCATCTAAAACAATGGGACCTTGGTCCAATACCGTCGTGACAGGCGTAGGTGTTGACCCTCAGGGCCTGAGAGTCAGACCGATCGCAGTACGCACGGCCTTGATCAGAATTTCGTCATTGAATGGCTTGCGAAGATATCCCGCAGCACCCGCCGCCAGGGCTTGCTCGCGAACGCCGCCGTCATCGTGGGCCGTGATAAAAATCAACGGAATACCACTGCCGGCCAGTCGCTGCTGGACCTCAAGCCCATTCAGGCCAGGCATCTGTACGTCAAGCACGATGCAGGCTGGACGGTATGACGGTATCGAATCGAACATGTCCAGAAAATCGTTGCCCGTCTTGAAGGTGTCCGCTGCGAAGCCGGTAGAACGTAACAGTCGTTTGATAGCTCGACTCACCGATTCATCGTCATCTACTACTGCGACGAACGGCTTGACTTGGCTCATGGCGAATATCCCTAATACAGACACCTCGGTACCAGACATGGTTCGACGCTAAATCCAGACTATGACAATTTGGGGGATCCAGATATGGGACCTTGGTCCCATATCGGCAGGGGAATGAGCGCGGTTCCGGGAGACACCGGCTGTTCAGCGTCAGGCTGACTGACTTTGCGCAAGAGGGATGCAGACTTTATCGATGACTCGCACCAGGTCGACGAGCGAGTGCGCCTCCATCTTTTCCATCACGCGGGCCCGGTGAACCTTGATGGTCTTTTCAGCAATGCCCAATTTAAACGCGACTTGCTTATTGGGCCGGCCTTCAACGAAAAGCGCCAGCACTTCCCGCTCGCGCGGCGTGAGCCGCGCCATACGACCGTGAATGCAGTCGAGCTCAGTGCGGCTCGAGAGGGCTTGCGAAGAGACTCGCAGCGCGTTTTCTATCGCAGGCAGGAGGTCGGAGTCGCTCACGGGTTTGGCCAGGAAATCTGTTGCACCGGCTTTCATCGCTCGTACTGTTGTCGCGATGTCGCTGTCGCCCGTGATGAAGATGATCGGCAATGCGCTGTTCGCAGCATTCAGTTCGTTCTGCAATTCGAGGCCGTTGATGTCAGGTAGCCCGACGTCCAGTACAAGGCAGGCACAACCCTTGAAGTAAGGATGGCACTCGAGGAATTCATGCGCGGATCCGAAGGATTCAACGCAATAACCGGCGGAGCGTATCAGCCGCGTCAATGCGCGACATACTGCGGTGTCGTCGTCCACCACGAAGACCGTTGACGTTGCCTCGCTCATGGCTGCCTCCCTGAAACGTTTCGCGCGGCCCTGGTTCCAGTGGGCAATGTGAAATAAAAGGTGGCCCCGTGATCCTCGTTGTTCTGCGCCCAGATGCGTCCTCCGTGCATCTCGACGATAGACCGGCTAATTGAAAGTCCAAGGCCAAGTCCGTCTCGCTTGGAGGTGAAGAACGGCAGGAACAGTTTGTCGAACGTGTTGCCGGCGAGACCGGTGCCGCTATCTCGCACCGCTACACGTATGGTGTCGCCCCCTTCGAGGGTAACCGCAATAGCAACCTCACGATCGAGCGCCGGGCGAGATTCCAATGCGTCGAATGCGTTGAGCAATAAATTCAGCACGACTTGCTGCAATTGCACCTTGTCACCGTCCACGGGCGGCAACTCCGGAGTAACCGTCACCCGCATCTGGATTCCACGCACGATCGCATCGCTATGCACGAGCAAGGCCACATCCCTGATTACGCTCGCCACGCTCAGCGGCGCGGCCTCAAGGTCACCTTTTTTGACGAGGGCTCGCATCTTCCGGATAACTTCGCTTGCGCGGTGAGTGTCGTCCACAAGGTCATGCAGTATCTCCCGCACCTCCCCAAGGTTGACCGGCTCGGTCGCGAGGAAGCGTTGCGCTGCCTGCGCGTTACTTAATATGGCCGTGAGCGGCTGATTCAATTCGTGTGCGAGCGACCCTGCAAGTTCGCCCAGTGTGGAGACGCGGGTCAGATGGGCAAGCTGTTGGCGATTTCGCAGCAACTCGTATCGCTCAGTGCGATCGATCACGATCGTAAGCGTACAGGTCTCGCTTTCCCACGATACTGGATTGATGGCGACCTCCGCCGGAAACTCAGTGCCGTCCCTGCGTCTCGCAACCAGGTCCCGGTGGCCGTCCGGCTCTCTGCCGCCAATCGCCAGTTCTGCGCTGACGGAATCCGCGCCGCCGACGTTGAGTTGCAATGCAGGAACCAACTCGCGGACAGCCACGCCAATCAACTCTTCCGGGGAATAACCGAAGAGCTTCTCCGCTGCCGCATTGGCAAAGAGGGTTTTTCCCTGCGGATTAGCCACCAGGATGGTGAGCGGCAACAGATCAAGAGTGGCGCCAAACCGTTCATCGTGTCGCGATTGCCGCGCGGCACTCTGTGAACCATCGGCTGGCTCTGTGCGCGATTTGACGTGGCACGGCTGCAACTCGTTCGCGTTGTCTGTGGAGGTCCGACGAAAACGTCCCCTGGACAGCATCGCGAGATGCGTGTGGACGATGTGGCGGCCGGCTAGCCTTGGCGGACGAAAACCCGCAGTGCGGCGAATGTTTGTCTGATCCAGGCCAGCCTTGGCAGGCTGCTCCAGATCGGCCGCTTCATCGGCTGCTGCGAAGGCATAGTTGTTATACCTCTGCCGAGACAAATCGGCGTCGCCAGGCGACCCAACCGCTGGCGCCAGCGTCCGCATTCGTCTGAGTTGTAAAGCAATAAGTAGTACGATCAATACAGCTACTGCAACAGCAGCAGAAAACGTGGTCATGACGCCGTGCTCCCTCAGAAGCTCGAGCAGGCGTGCGAGAACCCAGGCGTGTTGGACTCGGAAGGTCCGACTTCGCGAGGGCTTGTGTCCGCGCATGCACCTGCCGAACAAGCATCGTGCGACATCGCAACGAGAACGCCGTAGATTCCTGATCCACGATGTCTCGAGCGGGGTATTTAATTTATTTCTTGCGGCGTACTTGCTTGAAATCGATAGGCAAAAACGGCCCTGCGACTCGAAACGGCGCGTTAGGAAAATCCATTCTCACTATCCGTATCTGACCGGCTTCATGCCGACGGGTAACGGATACTCATCCAGAGCTTAGACGCTGTATTTGTTTCCGTAAAGCGTTTCGTTGCGATCCGTAAAGCAATTCGTTGCATATACCCGCTGCCGGTGTTTTTTACCTGGACAGACAAATTAAACAAACAGCTAATGGCTCCCGTATAGGACCAAGGTCCCATTGCCCGAACACAAGCACCCGCCTATTTTTGAAACAGTGATCCGGTCTCAAGTAGCCGGAGAACGTAAACCCTAAATGTAGGCCAAGTCCGCAATGAGCTGATGATAATCGAATCACTTAAAACAAAACTTTGACAATCCGATCTGCGTTTTCTCAAGCGCATCATTATTCGTATTCGATTGACGCTGGGAGGCGCTAAGCATGGCCATGCTCGTAAAAAGCTGCTCAGCAAAGGGCACTGCTCTGGCACTCACGCTCGCGCTCGTTGCGTCAGGCGCACCGGGTCGCGCGATGGCGAACGACCCGGGCTGGCCACGCGAGCGCGAACAGGACGGCACGCGCCTCATCCTCTATCAACCGCAAATTGACGACTGGAAGCAATTCAAGCAGGTCAGCGGCCGGATGGCCATTTCGCTGACGCCCAAGGGTGGGCAGCCGCAAATTGGCGTGGTGACGCTGCAGATGGACACCGATACCGACATGGATAGCCGGACGGTTCTCCTGAGCCATCCCACCATCACGGGCACCTCATTTCCCGGGGCGGACCCGGCGGCAGCCAAAAAACTGGATCAACTGGTCCGGACGTTCCTCAAGCCCGACGCGACGCTAACGATATCGGTAGACCGCCTGGTCGCAAGCGTCGATCAACAAAGCGATTTACCGGCTATCCCGGTCAAGAATGACCCGCCTGCGATTTTTGCCAGTTTCGGACCCGCGATCCTTTTATTCGTTGATGGCGAACCCGTGCTCGCACCGGTCGCGAACACTGATATGCAAGCGGTAATTAATGCGAGTTGGCCCCTCTTTCTCGATGGTGTCACACATCAGTATTATCTTTTCACCGGACAGCACTGGGTCATGTCGAACGACCTGAAAAGCGGATGGAAAGAAGCCGCGAGCCTTCCCGCGAAAATGGCGAAAATCCCAGCGGATCCGCAATGGGCGTCGCTCAAACAATATATCGGCGCGACATCCCATCATGCAGGAAAAGCACCGGCGGTGTATTACAGTCAAGTACCTGCAGAACTCATTACCTTTTCCGGTAAACCTGTCTTTATTTCGATTTCCGGCACAAAGCTGACATTCGCCACCAATACCGATAGCGATTTATTTATCTATTCGCCAACCGGCGCGTATTACTACCTCAGTGCCGGACGCTGGTTTTCGGCCCCTGGGCCGACTGGCCCATGGACTTACGCGACAGACCAGTTACCGGCGGATTTCGCCAGGATCCCGCCGAATGGCCCGGCGGGGAGAGTGCTGAGTTCAGTACCGGGAACACCGGAAGCGAGGGACGCGGTATTGCTCGCGCAGATTCCCACCACGGTCGAGATCAACCCCGCCGCAGCGGCGGCTGCAGTCAAGGTTTCGTACAACGGCGATCCCGCGTTCAATCCGATTCCCGGAACTTCGATGTCCTATGCATCCAACACACCGGCGAAAGTGATCAAGGTAGAGCAACGCTACTACCTCTGCTCACAAGGCGTATGGTTCGATTCCGCTTCGCCAGGTGGTCCGTGGCAGACGACCAGTGTCGTGCCCCAGGTGATCTACACGATCCCACCCAGCTCGCCCGTCTACAACGTCGTCTATGTGACGCAACAGGTGACGCCCACGGGAACAATCCAGGCAAGCTATACGGCGGGCTACCTGGGCGTGTTCATCGCGGGTGCGGCGCTCGGCGCGATCGTCGCCCAGGGTAACGGCTATTACTACCCTCCCTACGTCGCTATCGGCCGTGGACCTTATCCGGTCTACTATCCGCGCCCCGCCCCTTACGGCTATCGCACCTACAACCCCTATACCGGCGCAAGCGGTACACGAGGCGGTGCTTATGGTCCTGCGGGAAGCGCGCAATGGGGCAACTCGTACAACCCCTACACCGGCACCTACGCACGGGGAGCCACCGTCTCGGGGCCCGGCGGAAGCGCGTCCGCGGGGCAGGCCTACAACCCAAGAACGGGCGCGTACGGCGCCACGCAGCAAGGCTCGAACGCCTATGGTCAATGGGGAAGCTCGGTCGTCACGAAGGGCAACCAGTGGGCCGCGACGCAACACACCACGACATCGAACGGCACAGCCGGCAGCTTCCAGAATTCCGCGGGTGGCAAGGCGGTCGCAGGCCAGGGCGCCAACGGCAGCGCTGCCGCGGGCAAGACCGCTAACGGCAATATGTACGCAAGTAAAGATGGCAACGTGTACAAAAACACCAATGGCAGCTGGCAGAAATACGATAACGGTTCATGGTCTGCAGCCAACAAATCGAATGCGCCCGTGTCGTCTGCCGCGCAGCAAAAGTCGCCATCGGCTCAGGCACCACGCAGCACGACGGCAGCGGGCGGCAATCCCCCGCAGTCAAGACCCGGTGCACAGGCGAATCAGCAACCGCGCCCTTCTACAGCCACCGGCGGAAAGACCGCTCAGGCAGCCTACCAGCCACAACGCGCCGCTGCTGCTCCGAGTGGGAATGCGCAACGCCCGGCGCAAGCGCCGATTGCTCAACAGGGAACCGCAGGCGGCCAAGCGCGACCGGGCAACACGGGCGGGGGAGCCTATGGACAGTTGAATCAGGATATGCAGAACCGGCAACGAGGAGCGGCCCAGAGTCAGCGTTTCGCGCAATCCGGGAATGGTGGCGGCAGAGGCGCCGCCCTTCGCCGATAAGTGAGCATGGCAACGCCCATGCCCACGCCGATATTGGACCAAGGTCCAATATCGGTATCCCGACTCGTGTTCTAGTCTATCTCCTACGGAAGCACGCTTGATCAGGTCGTTCCGGACGTGCAGCAGAAGCGGCACATGTTGCTTTCCTTTAAAAAGTGACGATCCCGCATGGGGACCGCCCAGCACCCCCGGCGTGACAAATTCTGGAGAAACTCATGAGACGGCATCTCTTATGGTTTGCAATCCTACCGATGGTGCTAGCCAGCGAAACCGCCTCAGCTCAATACCCAGTGCTGGACGCGGTCGCCGGCAAGGTCATCCAGAAGTACCAGGGCTCGTCTTGCGAGCAGTTATGGCAGGAGAAAGCCGAGCAACAGGGGCGCCCGCGGCCTCCACGGGAGGAACAGGCCGTGCAGTTGCTACGCAACGACCCTCAGATGCGCGCCCTGTTCATCGATAAAGTCGCCGCTCCTGTTGCCAACAAAATGTTTGAGTGCGGCATGCTGCCGTGATCACTGCCGGCGCGCCGATAAAACGGGTTCAGTCAACGACGAGGCCGCGAGTGACCTACGAGAAATTGCTGTCGCGCATCACTGTAGTCGTGCTGTCCGCGTTCGTGGTCGCGAGCGGCAACGCTCAGCAGTCGCAGCCGGCGCACAAAACATCGAAAGCAGTCTCCACAAGAGCCGCCAATGCGGCCGGCCTTGCATTCCAGCCCGGCCTCGAGCCACGGGCGATTGAAGTGCTGAAGACCGCATGCGCCAAACTTGCCGCCGCTAAATCGATGACTTTCACGGCGGTCGTCTCCTACGAAAGCCCGAGCCGCCTCGGCCCCCCGCTCGTTTATTCCACCCAGTCGGAAGTCAGCATGGTGCGCCCGGACCGGCTTAAGGTCGTCACCGCTGGCGATGGTCCCGCTTCGGAATTTTATTACGACGGCAAGACGATGAAAGCATTTGCACCGGCGCAGAATCTGCTCGCCGTGGCTGATGCACCACCGACCATCGACGCTGCGTTGCAGGTGGCCTTCGATTCCGGGTCCATCTATTTCCCGTTTACTGACGTGATCGTGGCGGATCCCTACAAGGACATCGCCGATGGACTGACGACCGCGTTCTACATAGGGCAGTCGTCCGTTGTCGGGGAGACCACCACCGACATGGTGGCGTATGTCACCGGGGATGTGTTCGTGCAGATCTGGATCGGGCGGGACGACAAGCTCCCCCGCCGCATCTACGCCATCTACCTCAACGATCCCGCCCGGCTGCGGCATGTACTGGAACTGTCCAACTGGGCGCTGGATCCCGTCCTTCCCTCAGATGCCTTCGTGGTCAACGCCGCCGGCGCTGCACGTATTGCGTTTGCGCGTCCGGACGCGAGTGATGCGCCAGGGATGAGGCCACCACCGAAGAAGCGTATGTCCACCAAGACCCAATGAACAAGGAGACGCATCATGAAGACCGGCGTCATCCGCCTGCTGAGTCTGCTTATCCCGGCGCTCGTGTCAGGTTCCGCAGGAGCGTGGTCTCACGCTAACGCCTACGGTGGCAGTACATCGCACGCCTATGGTTCAGGGTCGACCACCCGCAGCGACGCAGGGGGAGGCAGCGAAACACACACCTACGGTCAAGGCACGACTGCGACCGGACGCTATGGCGATACAGCGACCCATCAGGAAGGATCGGGGCAAACGACCGCCACCAATCATTACGGAGGGAGCGCGACGCATACCTACGGTCAGGGCACCACCGCCTCCAACGGCTATGGCGGGACCGCAACCCATGCGACCGGGTCCGGCTATTCGACTTACACGAGCGCCTCGGGCGCGACCGCGTATCACAGCCCCTACTACGGCGCCAGATATCCCGCCTATCATCCGCCGACCACGGTGAACAACTACGGCTCCGGCTGCTACAACTGCGGCGGCTGGTCCACGGCGGGAGCGGCTGCCGCAGGCGCCGCGGTGGGTGTCGTGGCCGGCGTTGCCGTGGCTTCGGCCAACAATGCAGCAGCCACGTCCAATGCCTACAATGCCGGCGTGATGGCTGGGGCAACGGCTGTTGCAGTGCCTGTGAGCTATCCGGTACCCGTCACCAGTGCGAACTTCGCGATGGGCGCGATCTATGCGACGTTACCCGGCGGCTGCATCTCACCCCAGGTTGCCGGCGGCACATACTACTTGTGCGGTAACACATGGTTCCGGCCGTCATACGGCGCAAACGGTATCTACTACCGTGTAGTGTCCGCGCCCTGACGTCATCGTCCTTCAGGCTCAGATAGCACGGCAACCATCCCAGGGCCGATGGCCCTCGCCTTCCCGGTCGATGGCCGGACCGGTCACGGCCCGCGCCCAGACCATGACAGCTGCAGAAGGTACCGCTTGCCGGACTACCGACGCCCACTCGGATACCCATAGGCGCAACACGCACGACCTAAGATGGAGGATTCAAGGGTGAACCACCTCGTTATCGCGTCGATCGTGTTTGTCTGTGTCTTTGGCAGCGGGATGCTTGGTCTGTATCTGCGCTCGCTGCTGCCGGCACACCACCTGAATGATGAATCGATCGGTGTCATAAAACTGGCGACCGGCCTGATCGCGACCATGGCCGCATTGGTGCTGGGGCTGCTGATCTCGTCGGCAAAAACCTCGTTCGACACGGCCAACGGCGAGGTTATGCAGAATGCTGCCACCGTCGTCCAGCTCGACCGCGTCTTGGCGAGATATGGACCGGAAACCCAGGAGATTCGTGCGTCGCTCAAGCGGAACTACGCCGGTGCGGTCCTGGTACTCTCGTCAGGCGATGCTGCGCAACTGGCAAAACTCAATAGCCCGGACGCCATCAACAGGTCAGAAGATTTCGAACGCAGAGTGGATGAACTTGCTCCATCCAGCGACATCCAGCGTGAACTTAAAGCGCGTGCCATCCAGCTCGTCGATCAGGTGTACGCGGCACGCTGGCTCACGCTGCTACAGGCAAAAGGCTCGATCCCTGCACCGCTGCTGATCATTCTCGTGGCGTGGTTATCCATTATCTTCGGTACCTTCGGCCTGTTCACTCCTCGCAACGGGACGGTCGTGGCGGCGATGGTCTTGTGTGCGCTATCGACGTCCGGAGCGATTTTCCTGATCCAGGAAATGAGCACGCCGCTCAGTGGCACGGTGAGAGTGTCGGTCGCGCCCATGCGTGACACACTGGGCCGCCTCGACGAATAACGACCATGCGCAACCATGCGCAACCATGCGCTTCACTACCAAGGCATTCCGACAATCTCCCGATGGCGTTTGATCGCGCGTGCTGGGTGTGCTGGGTGTGTTGAGTGAACAACCGGTCAACGATTGAACCAGCGGTATTGAAGCGCGACCGAGATGGTTTGGAAATTTCCGCCGATACTCGTTGTCAGCCCACGCGACCACGCAAGCTTCCCGGACCATTGCGCAGAAAGCGGAAATGACAGGGTGACGCCATAGCGAACATTGCGTTGCACGTCATTGTCCTGGACGCCATTGACGCTTGTCTGACCGCCCGTGAAAAACGTCATATCGGCGGCAAGCCATAGCCCGGGGCGCCAGGTGTAGCCACCGTGCCATTGGAATACCGGCAATGGGTCCTGGCTGCGCCGCCTGCCGCCGAAAAAATCGGTATTGTCAGTGAATAGCCAGACCCCTGCCGCACCTTCTACGAACCAGTTACCGAGCGGCTGCGACAGCCCGATTTCGGGTTTGAACGCCCACCGGTTCGAGCCTACGTTGATCAGGCGGGACGGTACGTACTGGCCTGTAGGTGCGATCACGCTCACGCTGGCACCGACGATAGTCCCCGGGCTGCGTTGAGCGAACTCTGCCGGCGTGAGCGCTGGACCACCGAGAAGATTGACGGCGAGCCTGAACCGCACGTCCCCCAACCCCGATCGGTACGCCTGCCCTGGTGCGCCCTCGACGTTACCCGTCAGGTTCGCATTGGCGTATGGCATTGAGAACGCAACGCTTGCGACGTGGTCCAGAAGGCTGAAGCTATGAGAAAGTCCAAGCGAATACGTGTTGATTTTGGCCTGCAGATTTGTCACCGGCAGGGAGGGGTCGAACAGGATGTCACCGCTCGATCTCGCATAGTCCACGACGACGAAATTAGTACCGATCGGGACAGCTGAATAAGTGCGCGGCTCCATTTCCTGTGCTGCCGCCAATGCGGACCATAAGACAACGGCACCCGTGCACGCATGCCGAAGGTTCCGGCCAGTTTGCGTCCGCGAACGGACATAGGGCACCCGGTCAGATCCACCTGCGCAATTCGAATCAATCGATGCCCTCGGTATTGTCATGACCGACGTCCCTTGTTGATCGCAAGCTGAGCAACGTACCGAGTGTCATTATGGCCGAGGTTCATCTCGGCGCTCATGCCAGGGCACCTAAAAACGCCAGGAGATTTTCAAACCCAAAGAGGTTTATCCCTATTCGGGCAATCAGATGTAAAGGGCATGCAGGAAGCTGCGTGCGTGACCTACTATTAAATCGCAGGCGCGCCATAACAACCGCTTGGCGCCCATGACATCCGGAGCTCACCATGAGAATTCTTGCGCTGTTGGCATGCGTCGTGTTTTCCACCAGTGTCTCCGCGGAGTGCAGAACCGCAGCGACTGGCCGTACCGTTTGCAATAACGGACAACAGGCTGGCGGATATAACCCGAACCGGGGCACCGCGTGGAAGTCCGAGAGGAATCAGAACGGCGTGGCGACGACTCAGACGAGCAAGGGCGGAGAGGCGAAGACAAAGAATGGCAAGGGTGTATACAAAAGCCCGACCGGGAAGACCTGCATGAAGACTGCCAACAATCAAGGCTGCAACTGAAGAGCCATGGCAGCACGGTGAACCTGGCTGCGAACATGGCGATGGGGATCTTTGCGGTCGTTCGTGAGCATAGGCGTTGCGACCCGTCGAGGTTAAATACGACCACAGTGGCCCACTGAGCGGTTTGCAGTCCAGCGCTGCGAAGAGCAGACAGCCTGCGCAAGGAGACACGATGGCCACCGATCATGATCTTCACCTGACCCTGCTTCCATCGAACAACGACGGTGCGCTTTTTAGCCGTAAGCGCCAGCAAGCCATCACGCGGTTTTACGTCGAGGCTCGGGCCGATGGCAGCCGGATTAACCCAACTGGATTTGTCCTTGACACTTCGGGTCTTCAAGGCGGCTTCAGCGGCAAATTCATCGTTAGCCTCGGCAAGCTTGCAGGGCCTGCGCTGGAAGCGGCTGCACACGCCTGGCTAAACGGCCGCGTGGGTCGCAAGATCAGCCTGCGGATTCGCGAAGGCAATGTTGAAGCAAAAGATCAGGACGAGTTTGATCGCTTACTCCATCAAGCGTTGACGCTGCCGCCCGTTGAAATACCGAGTGAACACAGCCGTGCGTGAAGTCCCGGTGAGCGCTGCGCGGTAACGGAAGCGGCTAAGGGAGCCGGCATCGTTTTATTGACAGTCTTAACAAGGATAATATGATAAAGATGACCTATGTAAGCCGCGAAAAAATTTTTTGAACGGCGGTGGGTTTCGTTTCCTCAACGTTCAACATCCTCTCCTTCCAGAGCATGCCCATCCATCCGTGAAGGACAGGTTCTCAGGTGCCGCAGCCCGCGCGTAAGAGACCTGACGAGAGAGGCCGAGCAATGCCCAGGCACAATCCAGCGCTTCATCGTAGCCAGAAAGCCCCCATGACACCGGGGCGCAGGTGGCTTCTCATCGTTGGCGCCATACTGCTGATCGCTGCACTAGGCTGGGCGCTGGCGACCGTACTGAAGCCCGCCATCCAGCGCACCATCGTCATTACAACCGGGGCGGACAACGGTATCTACCGCGGCTTTGCGGATCGGTACGCCCCCCTCCTGAAGCGCGACGGCATCACGCTTGATATCCGCAGTTCTTCGGGCTCGATCGAAAACTATCAGCGGCTGAAGGATCCTGACAGCGTATACGAAGTGGGCTTTATCCAGTCAGGCACCACCCGCCCGAAGGAGACGGACGACCTGCAGACCATTGCGGCCGTTTCATATGAACCGATCTGGGTGTTTTATCGTGGCGATACAACCGATCCAACGATCAACCGGCTGGCACAGCTACGCGGAAAGAGGATTGCCATCGGCGTTCCTGGCAGCGGCCTGCTCAACGTCGCCCAGGTATTGCTCTCTTATAGCGGCATCACAGGCGACAACACCCAGCTGCTGGAAATGGACGCATCCAAGGCGTATCAAGACCTCGAAAATGGCGCACTGGATGCGGCTTTCTTTATTGGCAGGCCCGATGCTTCCATGCAGCAGACGTTACTGAACAGCAATCTGAAGCTGATGAGTTTTGCCCAGGCCGACGCACTGGTGCAAAAATTCCCGTCGCTCTCCAAGATCATTTTTCCGCGTGCGTCGACCAGCATTGTCAATGATCTTCCGCAGGCCGATGTCACCCTGCTGGCCGCAACAGCTCTGCTTGTGTCCAAGGACACGTTGCACCCCGCTCTCGCCTACCTGCTACTGGAGGCAGCAAAAACCGTTCACGGCGGCGAAGATTACTTCACGCCACTCGGCGCGTTTCCCAACCTGAACACCGATGAATTTCCCATCTCCGACGAAAGCACGCGCTACTTCAAATCCGGTCGCCCTTTCCTGCAGCGATACCTTCCGTTCTGGCTGGCCAGCTTTATCGAAAGGCGACTGCTGATCCTGCTGCCCTTCATGGCCTTGCTGATAGGCTTGCTGCAGGCATTGCCGCGCATGGCACAGACGCGGATTAAGAACCGGCTCGTGGTCTGGTATCGGGAAATCAAATCGTTGGAAGATGAAATATGGAGAACCCCGCAACCAACCCCGGACCAGATTGCGCAATGGCTCGACGAAATCGAGAACATCGACGCACATGCCAGTCAAATAAGGATGCCTCAGCGTTATTTCCAGGACGTTTATGCCCTCAAGCAGGCGATCGGGATCGTGCGGGAGCGGATTTTCCAGGTGGCTGGAAAGGTGCACTGACCGGTGTGGTGTGTGTTCGTGTGTCCGCCTCGCCGATTGCCGGGAAAGTGGGGCCTTTTAAGTGCCTTCGTGATGCGTCTAAAGCGTTACTGTCTGCATCTTTTTGCAAGGCGCCGAAGCGTGTTGTGCATCATCACGACGGGTGACTGTCCATGCGGGAGTCTGCGAATGTTTGTGTGGTGGCTAATGCTGCTTGCGCCTGCACCACGGTCACGGCAATGACATAATAAACATCCGCCGCACTGCAGCCGCGCGACAGATCGTTGGCGGGCTTTCGAAGGCCCTGCAATAGCGGGCCGATCGCCTTTGCGCCGCCAACCCTTTCCGCCAGTTTGTAGCTGATGTTGCCAGCCTCCAGACTTGGAAAGACCAGCACATTGGCCCGGCCGTGGACGTTCGAGTGGTCTATCTTGCGTTCTGCGATCTCGGCGACGAGCGCCGCGTCGAGCTGCACGTCGCCATCGATAGCAAGGTTCGGGCGCTCCTGCCTGACCAGGCGGGTTGCCTCCACAACCTTGTCGACCGCCGCATGCCGGGCGCTGCCGCTCGTCGAGAATGACAGCATGGCCACGCGCGGTTCATCCATCAGAAGGTTCTGCGCGCTATCGGCTGCCGCCATGGCGATCTGGGCCAGCTCACCCGCATTGGGGTCCACGACCAACCCGCAATCGGAGAAGATAAGGCCACCCTTGAGCGTGTGGAAAGGTTCGCACAACATCATCAGGAAGAAGCTGGAAACCAGCTTGAACGATGGGTCGATGCCGATGAGCTGGATAGCGGCGCGGACCACGTCGGCGGTGGTATTGACTGCGCCGGAAACCGAACCATCGGCATGACCGAGGCGCACCATCAGGTTAGCAAAGCAAAGGGGCTTGAGCACTTCCCGCTTCGCTTCATCAAGCGTCATGCCCTTACCGGATCGCAGTTCCAGGAGGCATTGGCACAAGGATGGCGCGAGCGGCGAAGTGGTCGGGTCCATCAGTTCGATGCCGGCCAGATCGATGCCCTCACTGGCCGCCACTTGAAGAATGTGCGGGACGTCCCCCACCAGAATCACGCGGGCAATGCGTTCTACGGTCACGCGTTGCGCCGCCTGGAGGATCCGCGGGTCCTCCGCCTCACTCAGTACGATGCGCATAGGATGAATGCGGGCGCGCTCGATGATGCGGTTAATCGGCTTCATGGGTTACTCGGTCACGGTTGCCAAAGACGGTGAGACGGTGCTGGAAACGGTAGCGGTCCGTTTCCAGCATGTCGGGTTCCACGAGAGCCTGATAAGGATAAGCCCTTGGAACCTGGAACCTTCACACGTAGTCTTTGTACTTATCGAGCAGGCGCACGGGCTTAGCGAGTGCATCGCGACGGAACGGATCCCCGAGCTCGCGCGTACACATGATCTCGATGATGGTGGTCTTGCCGTGATTCATCTGCAAGTCGATGGCACGTTTGAGCGCAGGCCCCACCTCCTCGAGCTGATTCACTACGATGCCTTCGGCGCCCATCGCCTTGGCGATCTCCGCAAAGCTCTGGTTATCCAGCTCTCCTGCAACGAAGCGCCGGTTGTAGAAGTCGACCTGATTCTTCTTCTCTGCGCCCCACTGCCGGTTATGAAACACCACCGCCGTCACCGGAATGTTGTGACGCACGCAGGTCATGGTTTCCATCAGGCTCATGCCCCAGGCGCCGTCGCCGGCATAGGACACCGCCGGCCGGTGGGGTGCCGCCACCTTCGCCCCGATGATGGTCGGGAACGCATACCCGCAATTGCCCCAGCTCATTGCGGCAAAGAAGCTGCGCGGCTTGTTAAAGCGCAGGTAACTGTTGGCCACCGAGTTGATATTGCCGATATCGGTGGACACCATCACGTCCTCAGGCATCGCCTTCTCCAGCTCGCGCAGCACCTGACGCGGATGCAGATACTGCCCACCGCCCAGCGGCCGCTCGTGCTTCTGCTCCTCGATCATGTCCAGGCTGTAGGCATCGCGCTCGTGGGTCCACTCGTCGAGTTCCTTCTCCCACGCTGCTTTCTCGGCCGCGATCTGGCGGGTGCGTTCTTCGCGGGTGGCATCGCTCACCAGCGTGCGGCCATCGAGCCGCTGGCTCAGCGCAATGGCTGCGGCCTTGGCATCGCCGCAGATGCCGACCGAGATCGTCTTCACGAGCCCGAGCATCTTGTGATCGGCATCGATCTGGATGATCTTCGCGTCCTTGGGCCAGTAGTCCATGCCATGCTGCGGCAACGTGCCGAAGGGTCCGAGACGCGAGCCGAGCGCGATCACCACATCGGCTTGCGCCAGCAGCTTCATTGCCGCCTTGGAGCCCTGATAACCCAGCGGGCCACACCACAACGGGTGCTTCGCCGGAAACGAATCGTTGTGCAGGTAGCTGTTGACCACCGGTGCCCCGAGCCGCTCGGCCAGCGCCTGGCACTGCTCGATGGCATCACCCATCACCACGCCACCGCCCGAGATGATGACCGGAAACCTGGCCTGTGCGATCAGCTCGGCGGCTTCGTTCAGGCTCTGTTCGCCGCCGGGGCCGCGATCCAGATTCTGCGGTTTCGGGATCTCGGCCTTGATCTGGCCGTAAAAGTAATCGCGCGGGATATTGAGCTGGGTCGGCCCCATCTCGGCCTTGGCGCGGTCGAAGCAGCGTCCGGTGAATTCAGCCATGCGGGCGGGATGCGTGACGTGCCCCTGATACTTCGTGAACTCCTGGAACATCGGCAACTGACGCGCTTCCTGAAAGCCGCCCAGCCCGATACCCATGGTGCCAGCTTCAGGCGTCACGATCACCACCGGGCTATGCGCCCAGTAAGCCGCAGCAATAGCGGTGACGCAGTTGCTGATCCCCGGCCCATTCTGGCCAATCACCACGCCGTGGCGCCCAGAGACGCGCGAATACCCGTCGGCCATGTGGCCCGCGCCCTGTTCGTGGACGACTGGAATCAGACGAATACCGGCCGGCGCGAAGATGTCCATCGCGTCCATGAAGGCCGAGCCCATGATGCCGAACATCTCGGTAACGCCGTTGGCGACGAGCGTTTCGACGAACGCTTCAGACGGGGTCATGGCCTGGGGGCCGGTGCGCGCGGCGGTGGCGGAAGCGCTATTGGCTGCGGGGTCTTGCTCGCTCATGGTGGTGTCTCCAGATTTATCAATAAAACGGAACGCTTGGTTCCACAAAGTGCAGTTCATGAGGAAAGATAAAATAAGATCGCCCGACCGTCAATCCACATTTACAATAAACGGTACGATTTGTATCTAAAAAAGAAGAGAGTTATGATGAACCTCAGTCGCCGGCCACGTGGACAAAACGCGTTGCTGCTATGACACGAGAGAGGAGACGGAAGTGATCGATGGTGCGATGAGCGGTGTAGCGGGCGGTATGAGTGCAGTGAACAAACCAGACAAAATGGTCGCGGTACGGGCTGTGTTCGGCATCGATTCCGACCTGATGGTGCCCGCCTTCAGCGAACCCGACGACCACGTTCCGGAAATCGATGAGGTTTATCGATTCAACCCGGAAGTAACAACAGCGATCCTCGCCGGCTTCGCCCGTAACCGCCGGGTCATGCTGCAAGGGCTGCACGGCACGGGCAAGTCGACGCATATCGAACAAGTGGCGGCCCGGCTCAACTGGCCGTGCGTTCGTATCAATCTGGATGGTCATATCAGCCGTCTCGATCTGGTGGGAAAAGATGCGATCGTGGTGCGTGACGACATGCAGGTGACAGAGTTCCAGGAGGGCATCGTGCCGTGGGCACTGCAGCGGCCGGTCGCGCTGATCTTCGACGAATACGACGCCGGCCGCCCGGACGTGATGTTCGTGATCCAGCGCATCCTGGAGCGCGACGGCCGATTCACCCTGCTAGACCAGAACCGCGTGATCCGTCCGCACCCGTTTTTCCGCCTGTTCGCCACCACCAACACGGTGGGTCTTGGCAACATTAACGGCCTCTATCACGGCACCCAGATGTTGAACCACGCGCAGATGGACCGCTGGAACGTCGTAGCCACGCTCAATTACCTGCCGCGTGCGGAAGAAGCGGGGATCGTGCTCGCGCGCGTGCCGGAGCTTGCCGACGACGCTGGGCGTGCGCTGATCGAATCGATGGTGAGCGTGGCCGAACTCACCCGCAAAGGCTTCACGACCGGCGACGTATCGACGCTCATGTCGCCGCGTACAGTGATCGACTGGGCAGAGAACTGCCAGATATTCCACGATCCGGCGCGTGCGTTTCGTCTGACGTTCCTCAACAAGTGCGACGAGGCGGAACGGCCGATCGTCGCGGAGTATTTCCAGCGTTGTTTTGGCGAGGAGCTGGATGAAATGTCCGACAGAAAGAGCCTCGCAACGGAGCCTCGCTGATGGAGACAGACAGGCAGGCGGTTCGCCGCCGCGAGCAGCGCGAGAACCTCTGCGCGTCGGCAGTCCGCGCCCTCACAGGCGATCCCGCACTCGACTATCGCAACGGCCGCCTATGCCGCAACCTGCGCCCGCTGCCGCTTAATGCACCGCATCTGCGCCGCGATACGATGGCGAATAGCCTCGACTCTTTGCGTGGCGCGGCCGACGGCGCCGCCCTGCGTCTCATGCGCTCGGACGCGACCCTGCATAGCCGGTTATGCCCGGCCGATCCGGTCGCGCGCCTCGTATTCGAACTGCTCGAGCAACTGCGCTGCGAAAGCCTGACGCCGCCCGGCATGCCCGGTCTCGTGAGTAATCTTCGTCAGCAGTTCGAAGCGTGGTCCCGCCGTTTTTATCGCTCCGGACAGGCGGAAAGCCATATCGGCAACCTGCTTTATACCGTCGCACAAATTTCTTGGTCGCGCCTCTCGGGTTGGCCGGTGCTCGAAGAAACCGAGGGCCTGATCGAACACACGCGCGCTGGAATTGCGCCGGCGCTGGGCGTTTCGTTGGCGGGGCTACGGCGGCATCGTGCAGAGCAGAGTGCGTTCGCGGTCCATGCGCTCGAGATGGCGCGCCTCGTAAGCGAAATGATCCGGGACGCACGCGGGCAACACACGCTGGACGATTCATCGGATAAGCCGGACGACGAAGCCACACGCACGGCGTTATCGCTATGGTTCGATTTCGATGACAACGAGAACACGGATGAGGACGAGTCGGCGACCGCTGCCGTCACCGGCGTGGGGCGCGTGCCGGGGGCGTCCAGTGACCGCTATTGTATTTTCACCCGGCGTTACGACCAGGAGATTCATCCGGGCGCGCTCGTGCGCAAGGCGCTGCTAGCGGAGTATCGGGTGCGCCTCGACGAGCGCATTGCGACGCAAGGCATCAACGTGCCCCGGCTGGCCCACGCGCTGCGGATTGCGCTCGCCATCCCGCAGCGAGACGGCTGGTCGTTCGGAGAGGAACAGGGTCGCATCGATGGCCGGCGTCTCGCGCAGCTCGTTAGCTCTCCTGCTGAGCGACGCCTTTTCCTGCTGGACCGGGAAACGCCGCTGGCCGATTGCGCAGTGAGTTTCCTGATCGACTGCTCGGGCTCGATGCGTACGCATATTGAAGCAGTGGCCGTCATGGTCGACACGCTCGTGCGCGCCCTTGATCAGGCAGGTGTGACTACCGAGGTGCTGGGTTTCACCACGGGCGCGTGGAACGGCGGCCGGGCCCGTCTCGACTGGCTGGCTCGTGGGCGGCCACCTCACCCTGGCCGGCTGTGTGAACTCTCTCACATGGTGTTCAAGGATGCGTCCACCAACTGGCGACGCTCTCGCGCCGATATCGCCGCGCTCTTCAAAGCCGATCTGTTTCGCGAAGGCGTGGATGGCGAGGCGATCGACTGGGCGTGCACACGGCTGCTTGCACGCGACGAGCGAAGACGGATCGTGATCGTGATTTCGGACGGCAGTCCGATGGAAGGCGCCACCGTCCTCGCCAACAACGCGAATTATCTCGACAATCATCTGCGCGAGGTCATCGCGCGCCACGAGGCCGTGCGAGACGTGGAGGTGCTGGGCCTGGGCATTGGGCTGGATCTTAGCCCGTATTATCGGCACTGCCTCGCGATGGACCTGTCCGTGCCGCCCACCATGGCGATGTTCGGCGAGTTGGTGCGTTGGATCGGCGGACGCAGGCATGCAGTGGGTGTCAGGTAACCCCGAGAAAATCGCGAGGTAATCGCGCGACGGAAATCAAATGCGCCCGCGCCGGGCAAAGCGCCCCGGCATGTCAGCGCGTTACCGGATCCCGCCCCTACGCAGTAGCCGAGGCGGTCAAGCTATTCACACCCATTTCATCCAGCACGTCGCGCACGGCGGCGATCAAACCGTGCATCTCCTTTTCGTAAAGCCGGCCGATGCAGCCGATACGAAACGATTCCGCGATCGTCAGCTTGCCGGGATAGATCACATAACCGCGTGTTTTCAGGCCGTCGTAGAAACGCTCGAAGACAAAGCCCGAATGGGTCGGCATCCGGAAGGTCACGATGATCGGTGCCTGCAGATCCGCCTGCAGCAGAAGCTCAAAGCCGAGCGCCTTCATGCCGTCAATCAGCACCTTGCAGTTGTTCCGATACCGTCCCCCCCGGCCATCCACGCCCCCCTCCGCATCGAATTCCTCGAGCGCCTGGTGAAACGCCACGATCACGTGCGTAGGTGGCGTGAACCGGTACTGCCCGGTCTTTTCGAAATTCGCCCACTGGTCGTACAGGTCGAGGACCAGCGTCGTGGCATTGCCCTTGGTCGCGGCAAGCGCGTCGCGCCGGCACACGACGAAGCCAAGCCCCGGCACGCCCTCGATGCACTTGTTGGACGAAGCCGCTACAGCGTCGGCGTGGATCGCGGGCGCATCGATCGGCAGCGCGCCGAAGGCGCTCATTGAATCGATGAGATAACCCTTTTTGTACTTGGCCGCGAGCGCGCCAATCTCGGCAACCGGATTCAGGATACCCGAGGTCGTCTCGCAATGGACCACGAAGATATGCGTGATCGAGGGCGTGCGCTTCAGTATCGCCTCGACTTTTTTGAGGTCCGGCGGCGCATCTTCGGCCGTTTCATGGGTGACGGTCTTGCGCCGGGCAATGTCGAGAATGCGCTTCGCCCGCTGACCATAAGCGCCGTTGATGAGCATGAGGACCTTTCCGGTCGCCGGCACGAAACTGGTCAGCATGGCTTCGACCGCAAAGGTGCCGGAACCTTGCATGGGCACCGTTACATAATCACCCTCGCCGTGAACGATCTCGGCGAGTCGCGCGAGCACCGCCTTGTTGATTGCGACAAAACTCGCATCGCGCGAGCCCCAGTCGTGCGCCATCGATGCCTTGACGGTACGCGAGGTAGTCAGCGGTCCGGGCGTCAGGAGAAAGGGATCGCCCGTTTCGGAAGCGGCTGGTTTGAGGACCGCGGATTGGTTCATATGAAGGGTGTCCAGTATCGATGTGTGGCGTTTAAAGGCTGCACGAAGAGTAGATGAGCATGGAATTTTGCGGGTTGCAAGGCGTTCACGTCCGCCGGTCCTCGGCTCGTGGCGACATTTTAACCGTCCATCGTCCGTTTCGAGGTCTTAGCCCCGGTCGCGACCAGGAAACACATCAGTAATGGATATAAATCGTACCGTTTATTGTAAATTCGTGTTGACGGTGCGTTGATCTCATTTTATCTTGTTGTAATCATCTATTTCCGGAATAATTTGTTTCGTTTTAAAGATGCACCCAAAAACGGACCGAGGTTCACCGTGCCGACCGACTACACCGAAACGACCACTGCCGAAGCCCTGTCCGACGTCGATGACGCTCATTCTCGAATTCAGTTTGGCGCCGCTAACCAAGGCCGCCGCATTGCCGCCAAAACGGCCGATGGCAAAACGCTCTCGCGCAATTTGACCGACCCGTTTTCCAGCATGACGCAAATGAAGGAAGCGCATACCCCGACGCTGCGTACATTCGCGCTGCTCGAACACCTGGTCGCCGCAGAGGGACCCGTGTCGCTTGCCGACATTGCAAACGACGTGGGCTTGCCGAAGGCATCGCTGCATAGAATGCTGGCTTCTCTGGAAGCGGGAGGCCTTGTCATTCGCGCACCCGATCACAAGAACGCCTATGTCATCGGGCCCCGCCTCGCTCAACTGGGGCTTGGCGTGATGATGCATTCAGGCGCACGCCGCCTGCGTCATGCCATCCTCTTACGCCTCGTCGCCGATCTCGGCGAAACCTGCAACCTGACCATGCTTCACGGGGCGCAAGTGCTCTATCTCGACAGGATGGAAGCGCCGTGGCCGCTGCGTCTCGATCTGAAACCCGGCTCTCATGTCCCCGTCTATTGCAGCGCAAGCGGCAAGCTGCTGCTTGCGATGCAGGCGCGCGAACAGCGCAGTGCGATCGTTCGGGCATTGAAACTCGAGCGCCTCACGCCGAACACCATCACCGACCCTGGACTGCTCGACGCCGAACTTGACCGGACCGCGCACAGGCGCGTCGCTATCGACAATGAGGAGTTCGTGGTTGGCATCGTTTGCGTGGCCGCCCCTGTGATGGACGCAAGCGACCAATGCATTGCGGCGATCGCCGTGCATGCACCCGTCTCGCGGGCTCCGTTGTCGCGCGCGCTCGAATTCGTCCCACGAATGCAGGAAGCCGCACGAGCGCTCGCGAAGACTTTCTAGCGCATCCGGAGACGTGAAAATGGAGACGCCGCCTCACCAAAGGGAGTGATATGCGTGTGCTGGTATTCAAGGATCGATGCAATCGAGTGATCCAGATCGGACTCGACGATGAAGGTACGTGCGCGATGGCGTTTCATCGCGATCAGCAGGTTGGCGAACTACGCCTCGACAGCGATTTCCACGCAAACGCAACGTCAGCAGTACTGCTGGACCTGAAGGTCGACCCTGCATATCGACGAAGCGGTATTGCACATACCCTGCTCGCTTTCGCGTGCCGCGAAATGGGCGGCCCTGTCAGCGTTGACCCGGACACATGTCCATCGACGCCTGCCTTCGAAACGCTTTGCCGCCATCTCGTGCTGGAAGGCGTGCTCGTCCAGATTTGACGCGCTAAATTTGCCTTGGGATAAAAGACACGTTGAATAATGAACTCGCGTTCGACGTGGGGGCTGTGCAGCAGGCGCTTCGCATCGCTGGGATAATCGGGTTTTCTCTCTTGACTCTCAAAGGATCCACACGTGACCGAACCTTCGAACTCCTCTTCCGGCGGCCCCGTGCGCCGTGTCGCGTTTCTTGGCCTGGGCGTCATGGGTTATCCGATGGCCGGCCACCTCGCCAAAGCCGGCCTGGACGTCACGGTGTACAACCGAACGCACGCCAAAGCCGACCAATGGGTCGCTGAGCACGGCGGACAAACGGCGCGGACACCGCGCGAAGCCGCGTCGAAGGCAGACCTGGTGCTGGCGTGCGTAGGCAACGACGATGACCTGCGCAGCATCACGCTCGGCGACGACGGCGCTTTCGCAGGGATGACCCCAGGCGCTGCATTTGTCGATCACACCACCGCATCCGCCAACGTCGCACGTGAGCTGGCACAGTTTGCGGAAGCACATGGACTGGCCTTCGTCGACGCGCCTGTGTCCGGCGGCCAGGCAGGCGCGCAAAACGGCAAACTGACCATCATGTGCGGCGGCGCTACGGAAGTATTCGAACGCGTCCACACCACCCTCGATCACTATGCGACGGCCGTTACGCTGATCGGCCCGGCAGGCGCAGGACAACTCGCGAAGATGGTCAATCAAATCTGCATCGCGGGGCTCGTTCAGGGATTGTCGGAGGCCGTTAACTTCGGCCAGCTGTCGGGCCTCGACATGCCGCTCGTACTCGATGTAATCGGCAAAGGCGCGGCGGCAAGCTGGCAGATGGACAATCGTGGCAAGACCATGATTGACGGCAAGTTCGACTACGGCTTTGCGGTCGACTGGATGCGCAAGGACCTGGGCTTCTGTCTCGACGAAGCGAAGCGCAACGGCGCTTCACTGCCTGTGACCGCGCTTGTCGACCAGTTCTACGGCGACGTACAGGCGCTCGGTGGCAATCGCTACGATACATCCAGCCTGATCTGGCGCCTGCGCAAACTCAAGAGCTAATTTCAAGAGCTGAACGTCACTTGCGCCAGCGCAACGGCCGGCGCAAGTGATGCCGCTCCAGGCGCAAGCCGGGTGCGGCTTGCAAGAAGGCGGGAATGCCGCCAAGCGAACCCGCCTCGGTGCGGTCGCGTTCCTCGTCGGCATCGACCGTCTTCAGCGGGTTGATGAACAATGCCGCCACCATGCCCACTGCAAGCAAGCATGCCGAGATGGTGAACGGCACGTTGTAGCTGCCCGTCGTTTCGATGAGGTAACCGAACACGACCGGCGACACCATGCCCGCGATGCCAAAGCCGGTATTCATCATGCCGCCGGCAGTACCCGCATACTTGCCCGCGATGTCGAGCGGCAGTGTCCAGAGCACGGGATTGGTGATCTCCAGGAAGAAGAATGACGCCGACAGGAACAGCACGGCCGTCACCGGATTCGCTGTACTAACCATAGGCATCAGGAACGCGAGCGAGCCCCCCAATCCAACCACCAGCACGGAACATCGTGCGAAGCGCAGCCGCCCGGTCATCTTGAAGATCTTGTCGGACAGCGTCCCGCCAAGCGTATCGCCTATCACGCCCGCCAGCAGCGGCAATGCAGTGAAGAGCGCGAGTTGCTTGAGATCGAATCCCCGCGACTCCTTGAGATAAGACGGCAACCACGTCAGATACACCCACAGCAGCCAGCCGTAGCAAAAATCAACGACAGTCACCAGCCACATCCGGTGCATCAGCTTTCGCCACGGCGTCGCGCAATGTTTGGCACGGTCGCAGTCGCCCACGTGATAACCGATCTCCGCCGTTTCTTGTGGCGTGATGCGACGGTGCTGTTCGGGAGAGTTCGTGAACACGCACAGATAAAGCACGGTCCACGCAAGACTGGCGATGCCGAGCAAAATGAACGCATCGCGCCATCCGCCTGTCGCCACCACAGCAAGCACGAGCGGCGGCGTTACGGCCCCGCCGAGCCGGGCGAAGCTATGCGTGATGCCCTGCGCGAAACCGCGCTCGGCCACAGGCATCCAGTAAGTAAAGGCACGAGTAGCTGTCGGAAACGCACCGCCCTCGCCCACGCCAAGCATGAAGCGCAAGCCGACGAGCATCGCCACGCTGCCGGCAAAGCCGGTCGCAAGCGTCGCAACGCCCCAGATGAGAGAAAGCACGGTAAGCACACGCTTGGGTCCGTACTTGTCGGCAAGCCAGCCACCCACGATCTGCATGACGGCATACGGATACGCGAACGCGGAAAACACAAGGCCGAGCTGCCCCGAAGTCAATCCCATCTCGTGCCGGATGATGGGGCCGGCCACGGCAATGTTCACGCGGTCGATGTATGAGATGAAATACATCAGGCACATGACCGCGAGAATGATGTGACGCGTCTTCACACGCCGCGGTTGCGTCGCTTGCTGTTCCATACTGTCTCCTGTCTCTTCCATGTGACGTCTTTGACGTTCGTGATCGGCGCTTCGGTACTGCTTTTCCGTTCTGCTTATTCCGTATTGCGTTGTTTGTGCCGGGTGCTTCCCATGCGTTAGTGGCTATCGCCGCGCTGTGTGGATCACCTTTCCAGCAGCTTCAGCCGTTGCACCTTGCCCGACGGCCCGCGCGGCAGTTCATCGATCAGGCGGAATTCTTTCGGCGTCTTGAAGCGGCCGAGTTCGCGCACGCAGTGATTCTTGAGATCGGCGAGATCGAGGGCGAGCGGGCCGTCGAGCGTGCGCGGCACGACGAATGCGACAATCTCCTGTCCATACGCGGCATCCGGCAAGCCGACCGCCGCCGCATCCAGCACGCCCGGGTGCTTCAGCAACGCCTCATCAATCTCTCGCGGCGCAATGTTCTCGCCGCCCTTGATAATCAGTTCCTTCGAGCGGCCATTGATGTAGAAGTAACCCTCCGCATCGCGATAACCAAGGTCACCCGTGCGCAGCCAGCCGTCCTCCGTGAACGCCGCTCGCGTCTCTTCCGGGCGCTTGTAGTAGCCGCTCATCACCTGTTCCCCGCACAACACGATCTCGCCGCATTCGTTGTTGGCACAGTCGCCGCCTTGCGCGTCGATCACGCGCGCGCTCGCACCAGATGGCAGGCCGATGCTCCCAATCCGCCTCTTATTGATCTCATACGGATTACTAAAGACTGGGGCTGAGGTCTCCGTCATGCCCATCGTTTCGATCACGCCAACACCAAAGCGCGCCTCGAACGCCCGGTGATGCTCGACCGGCAGCGCCGCCGATGCGCTGCGGCAGAATTTGAGCGCGGACAGGTCGAAGGCGTGATCGTCCTGCTGGTTGAGCAGATAAGCGACGATCGTAGGCACGACGTTGATCCAGGTGCAGCCGTGACGCGTGACATCGCGCCAAAAAGTACGGGCAGAGAAACGCGGTGCTACGACGACGGAGCCGCCGTGATGCAGCGGGGCCAGAAGTGTCACCACCAAGCCGTTGATGTGAAACAGCGGTAGTGAAGCGAACACGCGATCGTCCGCGGTAAGCCGATGCTCGGCTGTAATCGTGCGTGCGTTTGCCACCAGGTTGCGATGCGTGAGGAGCACACCTTTAGGCAGACCGGTCGTGCCGGACGTGTACATCAGAAGCGCGACGTCTTCCGCTCGCGGCGGGTTTTCACTGACGGTATCCAACTGCGATGTATTCGGCCGCGCTGAAGGCTGCGCTGCAGCATCGGCGAGCGCCAGTTCTGGAGGCGCGAACACTGGCGCCTCAAGCGCGTCAGGCTCGGTGGTAACGACCAGGATCTCGCGGTTGAAACCCTCGTCGCGCAACGCGGCAATGGCAGACGTAATCGCAGCTCGCGATTCCTCCGATACAAATATTGCCCGTGTGTCGGAATGCTCGACGATATAACGCACCTGCGACGGCTGGCACAGCAGGTTCAAGGGGTTCGCAACGAGCCCGCTGTACATTGCGGCGAGCAGCAGCGTGGCTGTCTGGATGCCGTTGCCCATGAACACCGAGACAACATCGCCCGGCTTCAACCCCACGTCTCGAAAGCGGGCATCAAGCGTCTGGCAAGCGTCACGCAATTCGCCGAACGTCAGCACGCCCGCGCGGCTGGCATTCGAAGTCGCATTGGAGTCTTCGTCGGCTGGCGCGAGCAGGAAGGGTTTGTCGCGGAACTGAGTGGCGCGTTCGTCTATCAACGTGCGCAGGGTGGCGGGCGCGTTCATCGACCGTACCTCGTGAAGAAGTCGCCCAGCAAATCGTCCATCTCCGGCACGCGTTCTTCGATCGGGTAGGCAACCCGCGTGATGTTCAGGTAATGGCGAAAGCCGAGGTTCTCGGAGAAGTTGTTGCGGCCCCAGGTGCCGCAACCCATCGACAGCGAAAAAGGCAGGCCGTTGTCGAAATTGCCCCCCGTTGCGAGGCAATGCGCCTGATTGAAGATAACGCGGGCAACCGGCAAGTTCATGCCGAGTTGCACGGCCTCAGCGGGATCGGCCGAGTGCAGGCCGACCGAGTGACCCGCCCCCATGTACGCGTAGATGCGCTGCACGACAGCGGCAGCGTCGTCGAAATCCCGCGCGCGGTAAACGGTCAGCACGGGTGAAAGCTTTTCGCCCGAGAACGGATGCTCGTCGCCGAAACCTTCTTCCTCGACCATCAGGAATGCAGGCGACCTGATCGCGATGTCATCCAGACCCGCTAACCGTGCGATCTCGACTGCCGACTTCGCCGTGCAGCACGCAGAGAGTTTGCCCCCCGTCCACATCGCAGCTTGCAAGCGTTCTTTTTGAACCGTGTCGAGTAACACCCCGCCGTTTTCAGCGAGTGCTTCAAGGGCCGGCCGATACACGGCCTCAACAATCACAACACTGTTTTCGGACGAACAACTGGTGGCGTTATCGAAAGTCTTGGAGAGCCGGATCTTCCGCGCCGCGTCATTCAGATCCGCCGATGCAGCCACAATCGACGCCACGTTTCCCGCACCCACGCCGAATGCGGGGGTGCCGCTCGTGTAAGCCATGCGGACATTGGCCTGCGATCCCGTCGCGACCACGAGATCGCATTGCCGCAGGAGCGCGGCCGTCGCCGCCTTGGTGATCGGCGGCGGCAGCACCTGGACGAGATCGGGAGACAAGCCCGCCTTGGCGAATTGCGCGTGGATGAATTCGATCAGCAACGCGCACGATGAATACCCCTTCGGCGATGGTGCAACGATTACTGCATTGCCGCATTTCAGCGCGTTGATGATCTTGTTGGCGGGCGTGGCGGCGGGGTTGGTCGATGGCGTGATCGCCGCGACCACACCGACCGCCCGCGCGATCTCGACGATTCCGGTAGCTGAATTCCGGTTGATCACACCGCAGGTTTTGGCGTCGTGCAAATCGCGCAGGAGCCCGAGCGTCTTCCGATAGTTCTTGCGGAACTTGTCGTCGGCGTTGCCCAGGCCCGTGTCTCGTACGGCGAGGTCCGCCAGTTGCCGGTTGCGCCCCGGTTCCATGATCGCCCACGCCGCCGCAGAGGCCGCAGCGTCCAGAGTGTCCTGCCCTGCGTGTGCAAAGCGTTTCTGGGCCGTGCGCGCCCGTGCGACCCGTTCCGCCACGTCCCGTTCCATGCTATCGGCAACGGCGACCGTCTCTACTTCTGCTGCGCTTATGTGTCCATTCATTACGCGTTGCTCCGGCTAAAAGAATCACGATGATTTGCAATTTACTCAGCCACGCGCACAGCGAAGTCCCGTTTTCCGATCGAACGCTCGCTACCCTTCCTGCAGCGGCGAAAAATGTAGTTTTCGGGACGTTTCGCAGTCCCGAAAAGCGATAAAGTTGATGCAAATCTTCCATAAAAATTTACGACGTTCAGGAGACGGAATGTCGACGTCCAATCAATCCAACGCAGCCGCCGTGCGTGCGTTTCGAGTACTCGAAACACTGGCCCAGGCGGGCCGCCCTCTTTCGATGACCGATCTCGTCGACGCACTCGCGCTGCCCAAGCAAACCGTGCATCGCATCCTTGTGCAGTTGACGGATGCGTACCTCATCACGCGTGGCGCTGGCGACCGGTTGTATGAATGTTCGCCGCGCGTGCGCTCGCTCGCGGTCAACGTGCTGATGCATGCCGGTCCCGCAGCGGCACGCCATGCGCTACTGGAGCAACTGGTGGAAAAGATCGGGGAGACGTGCAACCTGACGATGTTGTCGGGTAATGACGTGGTCTATGTCGACCGCGTGGAGACGGAATGGCCATTGCGCATGCATTTGCAACCAGGTTCGCATGTGCCGCTGCACTGTTCGGCAAGCGGCAAGCTGCTGCTGAGCTTCATGCCCCGCGAACGGCGCGAGCGGATGATCGAGACACTGCCGTTGCGGGCCTACTCGGAACGAACCATCATCGACCGCGACGCTTTGCGCAAGGAGTTGAGCATGACGCGCCGGCGCCTGCTCGCGATCAACAACCAGGAGCACTTGCAGGGCCTGATCGCCATTGCGGTGCCCGTGATGCTCGATCGCAATCGCGCCTGCGCGGCTATCGCCGTGCAGGCGCCAATCGGCCGCGTCGCGCTCGACGACCTGCTTGCGTTCGTGCCCGACCTGCGTCTTGCCGCCGAAGAAACGGCGAAGACATTCCACGATTGATTGACAACCCCGCACGTCAAAAGCAACGCGCGGGCTACCGTGGATTATTCAGCCGCTCAGTGCGCTCAATGCGCTCGGGTGACCGCGTCGAAGGTGTCCGTGCGCGGTTCCATCTTGTGCGCGCACCACGCCGACAGCAGCGCTGACAGCACTACATACACGCATACGGCCCACGGCTTACCGCCGTTCAGGCGCATGAGCGCTGTTGCAATGATCGGTGTAAGACCGCTCGCGAAGATTCCCGAGAACTGATACACGAACGAGATGCCTGTGTAACGGACCTCGGCATCGAACAATTCGGCAAACAGCGCCGCTTCCGGGCCATAGACCATTGCATAAAAGATACCGAACGGGATCACGATCGCGAGCCAGACGATCATGGTGTTGCCGGCCTGATTTTCCATCAGCCAGAATGCCGGCAGTACCGAGAGGCCGCAAATCAGCGAGCCCCACCGGTACACACGCGTGCGGCCCAGCAGGTCCGACATCTTGCCGAACAGCGGGATGAAAAAGCACATCACGATGGCGGCCATCATGACGCCCGTGAGCGCTTCGGTCCGGCTCATCGCAAGATGCTGCGTGAGATAGCCGATCATGAATACGGCGAAGATGTTGAAGAAGACACCGTCAATCCAGCGCGCGCCCATGCCGAGCAGCACAGAACGGCGATACCGCGTGATCATGTCAATGAACGGAACCTTGACGTCGCGCCGGGTGCGCTTGAGCGCCAGGAACTCAGGGGTCTCCATGACTTTGACGCGGATATACAGGCCGATCACCACCAGCGCAAGCGACATGGCGAACGCGAGGCGCCAGCCCCACGCGAGAAACGCGCTCTCCGGCAGTAACTTCGAGATAGCAGCGACCACGCCCGACGCGAGGCACAAGCCGATCGACAAACCAATCTGCGGCAGGCTCGCATAAAGTCCGCGTCTATTAGGCGGCGCATATTCATAAGCCATCAGCACGGCCCCGCCCCACTCTCCGCCGAGCCCGATGCCCTGCAGCATGCGCAACGCGAGCAGCAGGATCGGCGCCCAGATGCCTATCTGCGCGTATGTCGGCACGAAGGCCACGCCTGCGGTCGAGACGCCCATGATAATGAGCGTGCAGATGAGCGCGGATTTGCGTCCTACCTTGTCCCCGAAGTGGCCGAAAATAATCCCGCCGAGCGGGCGAGTAACGAAGCCGACGGCGAACGTGCCGTAGGCAAGCATGGTGGAGACAAGTGGGTCGTGTGCCGGAAAATACAGCTTGTTGAATACGATCCCTGCCACCACGCCGTACAGGAAAAAGTCGTACCACTCGACGGTGGCCCCGATGACGCTCGCGAATGCAACGCGGCGGATAACCTTGTTATCGACTGCCATTCTGTCTTCTCCGATGGATGGTCGAGCGGCGACCTCAGCGTGTCGCCCGACGCAATGCCCCAAAACCTGTCTCCTCCGGGGCACGAATTACCCGGCATGCATGCTGTCTTATCAACTTTGTATCAGCGATGCGGGCCGGGCTCGTTTTTGCTTCTGATGCAACTTCGGATTACACCGTTCAATGCAGCTTTAATGCGGCGCCAAGGCTTCTTCTAGCGGCGCTGTCCTGGATCGATCGTCGGCCCGGGCATCGGCGAGAATCATGTCCGAGGCCTTTTCGGCGACCATCACGATCGGCACGTTGGTGTTGCCCGAGACGAGCGTCGGCATGATCGAACAATCGACCACCCGCAAGCCCCGTGTGCCGTAGACACGCAGCCGCTCGTCAACCACGGCAAGCGGATCGGTCGCCACGCCCATCTTCGCCGTCCCCGACGGATGGAAGATCGTCTGACCGTATTCGCGGCAAAACTGCAGCAGTTCGTCGTCGGTCTGCGCGTCGGCGCCGGGACGGACTTCTCGCTTCATGAGCGATGCCATCGGCTCCGCGGCGGCAACCCGGCGCGCGAAACGCACGCCCGCGACCGTCGTACGGCGGTCGAGATCCGTCGAGAGATAATTTGGCTGCATCGACGGTGCGTCGCGCATGTCGTTCGTACGAATGCGCAAGAGCCCACGAGACTCCGGCCGCAACTGGCAGATTGAATACGTGCAGCCGGGAAACGAGTGGACGTCGCCGCCGGCGGAATCGGCAGAGAGTGTTGAAAAATGGAACTGGATGTCGGGCGTCTTTGCCTCGTCGGGCAGCGCACGGCAGAACAACCCGCCCTGGTTGATGCCGACCGCAAGCGGCCCTTCGCGAAACAACGCCCATTGCAGGCCCATCTTCGCGCGGCCTCGCCAGGAGTGCAGCAGGTTATTGGTCGAGATCGGCCGCGAGACTTCATAGATCAGCCGCACTTGCAGATGATCCTGGAGATTCTCGCCGACACCCGGCCGGTTCGCGACCACCGGAATGCCGAAGTCGCCGAGCAGCCTGGCCGGACCGACGCCCGAGACCTGCAGCAATTGCGGTGATTGAAGCGCACCGGCCGCAAGCAATACCTCGCGATTTGCGCGCACCTCTTGCATCTGTCCATGCTGCAAATAGCGGATACCGGCGGCACGCGTGCCTTCGAAAATGATCTTCAACGCAAGCGCATCGGTTTCCACGTGCAGGTTCGGACGCCGGCGGGCGGGCTTCAGGTAGGCCACCGCAGTCGAGCAACGCCAGCCCTTTCTCGTCGTCAGTTGGTAGTAGCCGGCCCCCTCCTGGTCACCGCTATTAAAATCGTCGACGGTACGCACACCCATCTTGTTCGATGCGGCGATGAACGCGTCAACGAGCTCATGACGCTGCTTGATCGTGGAGGCCCAGAGCGGTCCGTCGACGCCGCGCGTCGGCGACGCGCCCAATTCATTGTGTTCGAGCCGCCGGAAGTACGGCAGGCACTCCTGCCAGCTCCAGCCCCGGTTTCCCAGTGCACTCCAGTGATCGTAGTCATTTTTCTGGCCGCGCACATAGATCAGACCGTTGATCGAACTGCTGCCACCCAGCGTGCGTCCACGCGGCCAGTACAACTGACGATCATTCATGTTCGGATCCGGGTCAGTCTTGAAGCCCCAGTTGTAGACCGGATGGAACATGGTCTTGCCATAGCCGATAGGAATATGAATCCACAGATACCGGTCAGGCGGACCGGCTTCAAGCAGGCACACCGAGTAACGGCCGTTTTCCGAGAGGCGGTTGGCGAGGACACAGCCGGCCGATCCGGCGCCGACGATGACGTAGTCAAAACTCCGTGCCATTACTGATGCCTCCTTGTGGATTCAACTTTTGATTTTTCGGTACGTTTCGTTGAAATTTATTGATTGTTCGTTCCACCTTCAAGGAAATCCGGCTACGATCGATGAAACCGGTTCGAAAAGAACCTTTTTGTTCCACTTTCAGGGCTGCGTTCTGGTGTTTATTCGGGTTCTCCCGGACCCGATTGCTCGCGTTGAACACCCGCCAGCCTTAATCAGAGGTGCCAATGAAAGACACCGCGAGCCCTGCGTCAAATGCTGCTTTATGTGCCCCGTCCATGTCGGCTTCAATGACCGCTTCAAACGCCCCTTCTCATGCTGCTGTGCAACAGGAACAGCCCGCTGAGGACACCCGTGTTCTGCGCGCACTCATCATCGTCGAGCACCTTGCCGCGGCCGGACAACCGTTTTCGCTGTCGCAACTGTCTGCACGCCTGCATATCCCGAAGGCGACCTTGACGCGCATGATCGAATCGCTGGAAGCACTGGGCTATGTCACACACATACCGGATTCGCGCGGCGCCGACCGTGGCATAACGCTCGGTCCGCGCGCCACCCAACTCGCACTGACCATGCTTGCGAACAGCACGTTTACCCGCTCTTGCCGCGCGTTGTTGCGCGGACTTGTCGATGTGCTTGGAGAGAGCTGCAACCTGACCGTGCTCGATGGCGACGCCGTGCTCTACGTCGAGCGTGTAGAGACGAATGAACCCCTGCGCCTGCACATGCAGCCCGGCATGCGCGTGCCGCTGCATTGCACGGCGAGCGGCAAGCTGTTCCTGTCGCAGATGGCGCCCGCCGAACGCGCACGGATCCTCGCCCGGATGCAACTCAAGGCGCATACCTATCGCACGTTCACTGACGCGACCCTGCTCGGCGCGGAACTTGACCGGCTGGCTTCACGGGGTCTTGGTATCGACAATGAGGAATTCGTGCGAGGGATGGTGGCGGTCGCCGTGCCCGTGCGCCAACCCGGCGGTAGCGGGGTGCTGGCTTCGCTGGCCGTGCATGCGCCGACCGCACGGGCAAGCCTCGACGACCTGCTCAAGAACGTGCCGACACTCAAGGAGACTGCGGCGCGCCTCGCCCCCTTGCTTCACGCGGACGCAACGCCGCAGCGGTAGCGGCGTGAAGATGGAAAGCGCTCCATGAACGGCTTTCCTGGTCGTTCCTGAGTCGAAACCGGAATGAGGCAATATCGAAAACCGGAATGGTGCTGGTCAGGAAGCGCACCCCGAAATCAAGCTGGGCCACCCCATAGGGCGTTTCTGTACAATGATCATCATCTATTTTTCGGAACGGTTGCGATGACCACTGCTGATACACCGACATTGCGTGCCTTCGCGCTGCTCGAGCATCTTGTCAATGCAGAAGGTCCCGTGTCGCTGGCTGACATTGCGCAGGATGTCGATCTGCCAAAGCCATCGCTGCACCGCATGCTGGCGTCGCTTGAAGCAGGCGGCCTCGTGATCCGGGAACCAGGCCACAAGAACGCGTATGTGATCGGCCCGCGCCTCGCGCAGCTCGGCCTTGGCGTTGTCATGCACTCGGGCGCACGGCGTCTGCGGCACGCCATTCTCGGGCGGCTGGTGGCGGACCTCGGGGAAACCTGCAACCTCACAATGCTGCACGAGACCGAAGTGCTTTATCTGGACCGCATGGAAGCGCCCTGGCCCCTGCGGCTTGATCTCAAGCCCGGGTCGAAGGTGCCGGCCTATTGCACCGCCAGCGGCAAATTGCTGCTGGCCATGATGCTGTCGCGCGAGCAGCGTTCGGCGCTGGTGCGCGCCCTCAAGGTCGAGCGCTTCACGCCAAATACCATCACCGACCCCGAAATGCTCGAAGCCGAACTCGACCGTACCGCGCACAAGCGCATTGGCATCGACAACGAGGAATTTCTCGCGGGCATAGCCTGCGTCGCGGTGCCGGTAATGAACAAGGACGGCATGAGCATTGCCGCCATCGCCGTGCATGCGCCAGTCTCCCGTGCGCCGCTGTCTCGCTCGCTCGAATTCGTGCCGCGTTTGCAGGAAGCGGCGCGGGAACTGGCAAACACCTTCTAGGCGGCCCGCCGGCACAACGGGCGCCCGAAGGCCGTCGTACCAACCGGAGGCCCACCTGAGCCGCGTACGGCACGCCATTGCCGCCCATTGGAGCGCTCAGGCGGTCTGCTTTGGGCGTTCCTTGCGAAACGCGCGTTTCACTGCAATCAGGCCGTCGCGGAACTCGAAGAGATCGCAGCCTTCGGCCTCAATCCGCCAGCCCTCCGCATGCGTACCGGTAAAGACCCATTCCGATACACCGCGCTCACCCGCTACGTAGTGCCGGCCATGTCCCCAGTGGGCATCGGGGAAAGTCTTGAAGACAGCTTCAAAGGCCGCTCGCACAGCCGCGCGGCCCTTGAAGCGAGTGCCGTGGATATCGTTTCCGCCGGCGGCATCGAAAACGCAGTCTTCAGTCATGAAGCCCATCAGCGCAGCAGCGTCGTGACGATTGAAGGCGTCGGAAAAGGCCGCAAGCGTGTCGGCCGTCACCTCGGATGTCGCGTTAAGCGCGTCTGTCATACGTGTCTCCTGTCAGATAACCGGCGTTGCCGCACGCCTCTCGGCAATGGCTGCGGCAAGTTTCATCGACACGTTAAATAACTCTCACGCCGCGCGGTAGTTCCAGTCGCGCCAATTCGCTTGGGCCAGTGCCCTTCCCAAGCGCTCACCCCTGCGGGCGTTGCGCGCGCACGAGCTCCGCCAGCGCGCGCACACCGGGTTCGATCTTTTCGATCTTGATCGCTGAAAAACCCATGCGAAAGCATTGGCGCTGTTCCAGCCCCTCCATGAAAAACACGCTGCCCAGTTCGATCAGGATGCCGTGCGCCTCGGCTTCAGCCGCGAGACGCGTCGCGTCAAGCCACGGCGGCCCTTCAACCCAGCACGACGAACCTCCGGTGATCCGCGCGTGCCGGACTTCCGGTAGATGGGCGTCGAGCGCGGCCTTGAGCGCTTCCGCGCGCTCCTTGTAGGCGAAGGCGAGCCGCCGCAGCAACGCATCGTGATGACCGAGCGCGAGAAAGGTCGCGAACGCGCGCTGAATGTACGCCGCGGGATGCCGCACCATCAGCCGCCGCAACGCCCGCAACTCGCGAATCAGGTCACGCGGGCCCACCACATAACCCAGCCGCAAGCCCGGCGCGAAACTCTTCGACAAACTGCCCACATAGAGCACGCGGTCGGCGGTATCGAGGCTCTTCAGCGCCGGATGCGGTCCACCGGAGAAATTATTCTCGCTCTCGTAGTCGTCCTCGATCACGACGAAGTCATGTTTCTGCGCCAGTTCGAGCAGCGCGTGCCTGCGTTCGAGCGGCAAGGTCGCCGTGGTCGGGCACTGATGGCTCGGCGTCACGTACACGTAGTCACATTGCGCCAGCAGATGGGCATCGGCGACCGGACGCACGCCGCCTTCATCGACTGGCAGCGGCAGCAGCGGTGCGTTGCGATTCAGAAAAATATTGCGTGCATCCGGATAGCCGGGGTTCTCGAAGCCGATCGTCGTGCGCTCGTTCGCCAACAGGTCGGCAATCAGATAGAGCGCCTGCTGTGCGCCCATCGTGACGACGATTTCGTCGGGCATCGCGAAGACGCCGCGACGCGGCAGCACGCGCGTGCGAATCTGCTGGATCAGTGTGTCGTCGTCGCGTTCGATCAGGTCCGGCGCCCAGTTGCGGATCTCCATGACGGACAGCGCTTTCATGCAGCACTCGCGCCAGTCGCTCGTCGGAAAGAGCGTTTGATCGAACTGGCCGTAAATAAAAGGAAACTCATAGTTTTGCCAACTCGCCTGCTTGACGATATTGCGCTGCAGGGACGGCAAACGCGCGATACGCCGGGTCCAGTCGGGCCTCCCAACTGCTTCGTTCGCCGCGACGGTTTGCGGCGGCACAAAGCCTTGCCGGCCTTCGAGTATGGCCGGATTGACGAAGTGCCCGCTGCGCTCCCGGGAAATCAGATACCCCTCTTCCACCAGCTGCTGGTAAGCGAGCACGACCGTGTTGCGAGCCACGCTCAACTGATCGGCCAGTTCGCGACTCGACGGCAACGCGGTATCGACGGACATCTGCCCGTCGAGAATAGCGGCCACCAGCATCTGCCGAATCTGCCCTTGCAGGCTGATATTGGATTCAGCCGAACGCTGGAACCGCTGCGACCACATTGCCGACGACATCCGGCTAGCCAT
>Ga0302234_10000342_pt1 | contig 36777 bp, 28 predicted proteins | sample II_Palsa_N3_2_FD_193576 | JGI IMG/M metagenome (GOLD analysis project Ga0302234, IMG submission 193576) | Peat permafrost microbial communities from Stordalen Mire near Abisko, Sweden - II_Palsa_N3_2 | ecosystem: Environmental > Terrestrial > Soil > Palsa > Peat permafrost | place: Sweden... | reverse complement strand
CGAACTCAGCCTGGTATTCCTCCCATAGCAACGTCAGCGTCATGCCCTTGCGACGCAGCTCCTGATGGATGCGTCCATAGTCGGGCTGGGCATAGGCTGCTGGCCCCGTGGGCTTGCCGAGAAGCCGCCGCTCGAGTTCGCCTTCATCCATATCGCAGGCGCTTGCCCAGTCCAGCCCGGCGGCACTGGCTAGTCCGATGTACTTCGTGACCACGCCCTTGGATATGCCCAGTGATGCGGCGATCCGATCGTGCGAGAAGCCGCCGTCGAATTTAAGTCGTAAAACGTCCTTGATCATGCGCATGTTCATCCGGTGCGCGGGCATCGTCTCTCCGGCCAAAGCCGGCGAGCATAGCCCGCGTGGTTGATGTCATGCGCAACGCCAATCCTGCCTTCCGGTCCGCTCGGTCACGTTCCCGAAATGACCGGTCACGTTGCCGAAATCGCCGGTCACCATCCCGAAACGGCCGGTCACGTTCGTCCGAAATACGCACCGCAACCCCGGTTTACGCGCGACAAGCGCCAGGAAGCCACATGCTCCAGGTATGAGACAGTAGTCGGCCCACTGCGGACGTTAGCGTGGCAACTGATATTGATGACATATTCAGGGTCGCTTTGATACGAGCACGTGCCGACGGCCACGGAACAAAGCCGTCACCTGCAGCAAACGTTCCGATCTATTCGTCACGCTTGAAACCGCCAGGAAATCATTCTCGCCTAATTCTGCGGCTCTACGATATGCACGAGTGATGGCTGACCATCGGATCTTCGATTGCATGCCATCGTGTTACCGGATACCGATCGCGAGCATGACTTACCGCCCGCGCGTCGACAAACTCGAGGAGTAAAGTCATGCAGCCGAATCGCAACCACTCAAAAACATTGGATAGCGTGATTTCCATACCCGCCATCGGGGTCACCGTCCAGGTGCGCATTGCCCCGACGGCGACCGAGAACAAGGCAACACTCATCGAAACCACAGACGAACCCGGATACGGGCCGCCACAGCACCGGCACGAACGGGAAACCGAGGTCTTCCATGTGCTGTGCGGTCGATACCTGTTCGAAGTGGACGGGAAGCGCATGGTCGTGAGCGCGGGAGAAACCGTGGTTGCTCATGTGGGCAGCACGCACCGGTTTACCAACATCGCCGATCAGACGTCGCGAATGCTGGTTCTGATCACGCCGGGATTCGATGCGACTGCTTTTTTCACCGAACTTCGTGGTGTCATGACGAACGGTGAGCCCGAACCCGATAAATTACGGGACCTTGGTATGAAATGGGATATTGAGTTTCTCGGCCCCCCGTTGACGACGTAACGGCCTGGCCGCGCAGAAATGTCCGCACTGCATAGCGAAAGTCGGCGGGATCGCTGCAGGAAATCAGGCGAGGCCGATCGCAATCCGAGGCAGGCTCACGCGGACCAGTGTGGTGCTTCCACCGGTTATTTTGCCCCGATGACCCGCCTCACGGCACCGATAAAGGCGCCTTCTCGTGTTCAAGCAACCAGCGCTTTCGGTGCAAACCCCACGCATAGCCCTTGAGGTCGCCATTGCTGGCGATGACGCGATGGCAGGGCACCACAATGGCAATCGGATTGGCACCATTGGCCGCGCCGATGTCGATGGCAGCGCGCGGGTCGTTGAAGCCCAACTCCTTTGCCAGTTTGCCGTAAGTCGTGGTGGCGCCAGCCGGAATGACGCGCAGCGCTGCCCAGACCCGGCGCTGCAGGTCAGAGCCGGCGGTCGCGGTCGGCACGCTCTTGATCACATCCAGTTCACCCGAAAAATAACGGGCCAACGCCTGCGCGATCCCGTCAGGCGCCAGTGCATCCACTAATTCGGTGTTGCCGTAGTGCTCGCGCAAGAGCCGATGCAGGCGTGCCTTGTGGTCGGCAAACTCCAGCGCACGAATATTCTGCTGCGCGTCGCTGACAAGCAGGAGATCGCCTAGCGGCGACTCCAGATGGCTTAGAAACAGTTGCATGATTCATTCCCCATTCGTTCAGGCGGCGAGCTTCGACCGCCATCCTGACCATAACGATAACCTTCCGAAGTCGATCTTCCGCTCCGTTTCTTGCTCTCATATTCGGCGGATGCGTCTGAAAAAAACTCGGAACCGAACACCGCAATTTCTCCGCAAGAAACGGATAGAAGAGGAGTCAGCCGATCGAAATCGTTTGTTTCAGGCGGAGCGATCCCGCTTCCCGTCAATCGAGATCAAGGAAAGGAGTCGGACATGTCGAAGGAAGATGACAACAAGGCGATCGTAGGCCGTTGGTTCACGAGCTTCTGGGGTGAGAAGTGCGACCTCGGCATCGTTGACGAGATCGCCGCGCCGGACATGCTGCTGAAATACTCACTGCATGAGCCGCGTCGCGGCCGTGAAGACATCAAGGCGTTCATGACGGATTTCCGCGCGGCCTTCCCAGACCTCAATTTCTGGGGCGTCACAGACCTTATCGCCGAAGGCGATTACGTCGTCGGTCAATGGGAAGGCGGCGGCACGCATCTGGGTCCCGCGTTCAGCGACTTTCTCGTGGGATCGCTGCCGGCGGCGACGGGACGCAAGATGCATTTCACCGGGACCACGGTGCTGCGTCTGCAGGATGGCGTCATCGTCGAGGAACTCGGCCTCGACGATGGTGTGACAGCGCTCACGCAGTTGGGACTGCTCAAGAAGGCCTAAAAGGCGCAGGCGGCACGTAACCGGAGTCGAATCAGGTAGTGCTACCGGTTGCGTTCAGGCTCAAGGATCCCGAGTCTTTCAGCGCCTCGCCACTCCCCGCGTCGGTGAAGCTTGTCGCGGTGGTGTAGGTGGCCAGACCTTTTAGTCCTCCTGCGCCACCGTTGACCAGGTTCAGGAAGTTAAGCAAGCTATCAACGAACGCTTGCTTGCCGGCATCCGGGGCGTTAGGGTCGCCAGGCGTGAAAGGCGCATCATCGCCTGCGCGCCCAATTTCGCCGTACTGAAGGTCTCCGGTCAAGGTTTCCGTGGTGTTTGAACCGGAACCAGACGTGCCGGCGATCGGGACGGTAACGGAGAATGGTTGACCGTCTTTGTACGATGCCTCGGCCTCGCTGGCAAGGGCTTGAAGGGCGGGTGGAAGGGCGCCTGCTCCGCTGATCGGCATCTGATACCGGTAGTGAGCCGTTTGGGCGCTTTGTCCCTGCCGACCTCGATCGCCTATGGATCTGGCACGCAATTTTAACGACGTTTCGGACCCCGCATCGTCGCCCATCGTTCAGTAGTCGGACGCGAAGCTGCTTTAGCGGCACAAGTTAAATCGTGTGCAAAAAGAGCGGCGGCACTGCAGGTGTCGAAAACACGCAGCGCTTCAACCGCCTGCCAGGTCGTCCTTGGTCCAGCCACCGCCGAGCGCGCGAATGAGGTCTACATTTGCATCCAACTGCTGCGTTCGAAGCTGGATGACGCTGCGTTCCGACTCAAGCGCAGCGGATTGCGACTCGACCACGTCCAGATAGCTGACCGCACCGCGCCGATAGAGTGCGAGCGACAGGTTGACTGACGTGTCAGCCGCGCTTGCGGCCGCTTGCTGTTGATCCGTTGCGGTGCCCAGGTCGCCGAGCAACGTCAGGTCGTCTTCCACCTGCCTGAATGACGCCAGCACTACGCTTCGGTAGCGGGCGCCGGCCTCTGCCGTGGCCGCCTTCGCGGACTCCACCTGGGCTCGCCGTCTACCGCCGTCGAAGAGGTAGACCGCGAGCGTGGGGCCGATCGCCCAAAAGGAACTGGGGGCGCTGAGCAGATCCGCGTACACCGAGCTCTGCAAGCCGCCTTGCGCGCTGAGCGTCAGTGTCGGGAAGTACGCGGCACGTGCAATGCCAATCCGCGCATTCGCCTCCGCTGTGCGCCGCTCGGCTGCGGCGACATCCGGCCGCCTTTGCAACAACGCCGACGGCACACCAACCGGGATGACGGGCAACTGGATTGGACGGGTACTCGGTTCGATCCGGAAATCCGATGGCGACGCGCCGACCAGAACGGCAATCGCATGCTCCAGCAGCGCGCGCCTGGCCCTGACCTGCGTGAGCTCGGACTCGGTCGCCGACAACTGGTTGGTTGCACGCGCCACATCGAGCCCTGACACGACTCCACCGCCGTGCCGCCTGCGAGTCAGATCGAGCGCCTTCTGATAGGCCTCGTCGGTACCCTCGATCAGCTGGATTTGCTGATCGAAGCCACGCAGGTCGATGTAGCTTCGAGCCAGCTCGATTTCGAGGCTCAACTGCGTCGACGCCAGATCGGCGTTTGACGCCAGGCCCTCATCCTTGCTTGCCGCAACTGAATCGCGCACGCGTCCCCAAAGGTCGACTTCGTAGTCAACTTCTACACCGAGTGTGATCGAGTTGTAGTCGGCCGGCGCGGTGGGGTTGCGCAGGGGCCTCGTGTCCGACTCGCGCTCGCGCTGGAGATTGCCGGCAGTGGATACCTGAGGATAGAGCTGCGAGCTGACCTGCTTGATGTACGCCTCAGCTTGCTCATAGTGAAAAAATGCGGCGCGCAGGTCGGGGTTACTCGCGATCAGGCGTTGCTCCAGGTCATCAAGTTCGGGCTCCTGATAGAGTTTCCACCATCCCGCGCGGTCAAGCTGGTCAGCTGGGCTGGCCGCGGTCCAGGGTCCCTGAGACTGATACTGTGCCGCGACGGGTGCATCCGGAATCTCGTAGTGCGGCGCGAGTGAGCACCCGGCGAGTCCCATAGCACTCACGAGTGAGGCCAATGTCCGATGCTTAGCCATGGCTTGCACCCTTAGCCCCCGGCTTGATGACCTCAACATGGTCACCCTCGACAAGACCATCGGGCGGCGTGTCGATCACACGGTCATTGTCGGCCAGTCCCGAGCCGATATCGACCGCGTTCCCCAGGTCCTGCAGGATCGCAACGGACCTGAACCGGACGGTGTCCTGACCATCGACCGTCGCGAGCCGGAGCCCGCGATTGTCGAATATCAGCGCGCTGGCCGGCACGCGTAACGCGCCGGCACGGGCCGGCAGCGCGAAGTGCAGATTCACGAAGCTGCCCGGGAGCAGGAGCTGACCGGGATTGTCGACCAGCAACTGGACCAGCGTCGTTCCCGATGCCGCATTGACGGAGCTGGCCAAGCCCACAACTTTGGCCGTAAAACTCTTGCCGGGATATTCCGGGACGGTGAAGGTGGCGGTCCCACCGGGTTTGATCATCGGTGCATCTTCCTGCGGCACACGCACGTACAGACGCAGTTTGTCCACGCTCGATACCGAAAAAAGCTGCGGCCCCGTACCGCCGCCGGCATTGATCAAGGCGCCGACGTCGGTATCGCGCGCGGTGATCACACCGTCGAACGGTGCGACGATCCTCGCGAAACTCTTGGTCGCGACAAGCCTGTCGACGTTTGCCTGAGCCGCCACCACGCGGGCCTGCTTCGCCACATAGTCCTGGGTGCGGTCATCGACCTCCTGACGGGACACGGAATCGGAGTCCAGCAGTCCCTGCCAGCGATCGGCAGTCGTCTTGGCGAGGGCGGCATCGGCTTTTGAGCTTGCCAGGTCGGCCTTCGCCTGATTCAACTGCTGGTCGAGTTCGGGCGTATCGATTACGGCGAGTTCTTCGCCTGCTTTCACCTGGCTGCCGATGTCGACACGCCACGATTTCAGGTATCCGTTGACACGCGCATAGATGGGCGCGCTCTCGAATGCCTCTAGCCGGCCAGGCAGGGCCAGCAAGCCGCCCGGTGCTTCCTTGGCTGGCACAACGACATTTACCGACGGTATCGCCTGAGTTTCCGTCCAGTCTTTGAGCTGATGCTCGTCTTTCACGCGCAGTGCGATACCGACAACGACGATGATGACGGCGAGCGCACCACCGACAATCGCGACATATGAAAGCTGGCGTTGCGGCAGCGCCGCACGCGGGGTGGGTTCATACGACATGAGTCGAATCTCCGGAAATCGGCGCGGGCGAAGTGCGGCCCCGATGCGAATGGAACAAGCAGAAGACGGCCGGCACGAGGAACAGCGTGGCGACGGTCGCGAACAGCAGTCCGCCAATCACCGCGCGCCCCAGCGGCGCGTTCTGCTCGCCGCCTTCGCCGAGGGCGAGCGCCATCGGTGACATGCCGATGATCATCGAGAGCGCTGTCATCAGGACCGGACGAAACCGCGTGCCGCCGGCCTCGAGTGCTGCCTTGAACGCGTCGCCGTGTTCGGCCAGACGTTCGCGGCAAAAACTCACCACCAGAATGGAATTGGCCGTTGCAACGCCCATGCACATGATGGCGCCCGTCAACGCGGGAACCGACAGGGTGGTGCCGGTCGCGAACAGCATCCATACGATGCCGGCCAGCGCACCGGGCAGGGCAGTGACAATCACCAGCGGATCGGTCCACGACTGAAAATTGATCACAATGAGCAGGTAAATCAGCACGACTGCACCGAGCAGCCCGAAGAGCAGGTCGCCGAAGGCGCTGTTCATGGTCTGGACCTGACCGAGCAGGACCACCTTCGCGCCCTTCGGCACACCTTTGGCATTCGCGGCAACGATGTCGCGGATACCTTCGGAAACCGCCCCGAGATCGCGCCCCTGAGTCGTTGCGAAAATCTCCACCATGGGCTGGACGTTGTAGTCGCTGACGACTTCGTTGCTGGCGGTGCGATGGACACTGGCCACGCCGGCGAGAATCTGTCCTTCGTTTGCCGCTGAGCCGCCGGCGACGGGCAGATTCATCAGGGACGGCAGCGAATCAAGACCGTATTGCGGCGTCTGAACGACAATCGGATATTCAACGCCATTGGCCGGGTTGAGCCAGTACGTCGGCGCGATTTGACCGGATCCCGCGAGGTGCACGACCAGGCTGTTGGTGACATCGCGTTCGGTGATGCCCTGAAGCTGCGCATGGACACGGTCGACGTCGATATTGAACTGGGGATTGGCCTGCGATTGCTCGATGCGAGCGTCGACGACGCCGGGTATATGCCGGATCTGACGCAGCATCAGGTTCGCGTAGGCAAAGTCGGCCGGCAGATTTCTGCCGCGAATTTGCAGGTCAATCGGCGCAGGCGAGCCGAAGTTCAGGATCTGACCGACGATATCCGCAGGCGGGAACGAGAACGTGACGCCCGGAAACTCGCGCGGCAACTCTTCGCGCAACTTGCGAACGTATCCGGCAGTGGGCCGATGGCCTTCCTTTAGCGAGATCTGAATGTCCCCGTCTTGCGGGCCAATCGTTCCCGTGTTGTTGTAGGCCGTATTAATGGAGCTGGTTGAAAGTCCCATGTTGTCGACGACCGTGCCGAGCTCGGCTTTCGGAATCGTCGCCCGCACGAGGTTTTCGACGTCCGCGAAGATCTCAGCCGTTGTCTCGATCCGCGTGCCGACCGGTGCACGCACGTGCAACAGAATCTGGCCGGCGTCGACATCCGGGAAAAAGTTGCGTCCGAGAAACGGCACCAGCGCGAACGACAGCACAACGAACCCGAAGAACCCGATGACAAACACGCGACGATGGGTCAATAGCAACTCGAGGATGCCGCTGTAGTTCGAACGAATGCGCTCGAAACTCCGCTCGAACCCGCGCTGAAACCGCACTAGAGGGTTGGAGGAAACGCGCTGCGCTTGTTCGGGATCCGGTTCGTGGGCTTGTTCGTGATCCTGAACGTGGACCTGAACATGAGGCTTCAGCAGGAATTTGGCCATCGTGGGCACGAGCGTGCGCGACAGGATGAATGACGAGATCATCGCGAAGATCACCGCTTCCGCCATCGGTACGAACAGGAATCCTGCCACGCCACCCAGGAAGAACATCGGCACAAAGACGATGCAGATGCAAAGCAAGGAAACGAACGCCGGCGTGACGATCTGTGCGGCGCCATCGAGAATGGCAGGCTCGACCTCCTTGCCTTGCTCCAGGTGCCAGTTGATGTTCTCGATGGTCACGGTGGCATCGTCGACGAGAATCCCCACCGCGAGCGCGAGCCCCCCGAGTGTCATGATGTTCAGCGTCTCTCCCAGGGCGGAGAGTATTGAAATCGACCCTAGAATCGCGAGCGGAATGGAGGTCGCGATGATGACGGTTGAGCGCCAGCTACCCAGAAACAGCAGGATCATGACACTCGTGAGCAGGGCGGCAATCACGCCCTCGCGGGCGACGCCCGTAATGGCTGAGCGAACGAATAACGACTGGTCGCCAATTGGATCGATCTGCAGGTTGTCCGGCAAAGAGGATTTTGCATCGAGCGCCTTTTGCCTAATCCCGGCGATGATGGCCAACGTGGATGCCGAGCCGTTCTTGAACACGGTGAGCAGCACGGAACGCTTGCCTTCCACGTGAACGATGTTCGGTTGTGGAGGCGCGCCGTCGGTCACATCGGCGACGTCGCGCATATAAACGGTGGTTCCGTTGGCCGATTTGACCGGCATGTCGCCAATCGCGGCGATCGTCGTAGGTGCGTCGTTCAACAGCAGCGTGTACTCGGTCTTGCCGATCTTTTCCGTGCCTACGGGTGTTATGAGGTTTTGTGCGCTCAAGGCGTTTTGTACGTCCTGGGCAGACAGTCCCCGCGCCTCAAGCTCAGACGGCTTGATGTTGATCTGAACCTGCCGGGTTTTGCCGCCAAATGGAAACGGGATAGCGGCGCCGGCGACCGACGTCAACATCGGTCGCAGCTGATTCAGGCCCAGATCCGCCAGATTTTGTTCGGAGAGGCCCTTTCCGGACAGGGCGAGCTGGATGACAGGAACCGTCGAGGCGCTGTAATTGAGGACGAATGGCGGTGTCTCACCGGGCGGCAACTGTTTCAGGATTTCCTGCGAGATCGAAGTGACCTGCGCATTCGCCGTCGCGATGTTGGTGCCCGGCTGGAAGAAAATCTTGATGACGCCGTAGCCGTTAAGCGAGGTGCCTTCGATGTGTTCGACGCCGTTGACCGTCGTAGTCAATATCCGCTGGAACGGCGCCATGATGCGCCCCTCCATCTGGTCCGGCGACAGCCCTGTGTATTGCCACACCACGCTGACAACCGGGATATCGATCGCGGGAAAGATATCCGTAGGTGTGCGAAGCGCGGACAATGGACCAACGATAAGAATAAAGATGGCCAGAACAACGAACGTATAAGGCCTATTTAGCGCAATGCGGACGATGCCGATCATGGAAATCTCGCTTTTTCAAAGCCGGCAGCAAACCAATTCACGTCGCCCTCCGGCTACCAGATTCTCTGTGGCTTACCTCAATCTGGGTTCGATGAGATGCCGCTCGCCTTGACTGGCGCGTCGTGATGCGGAGTATGCGAGCCCTCTGTGCTGGGAGGAGCGGCGACCCAATGAATGGCTGCAGCGACGAGCCCGAGCGCGATGCCAAAAGCGACGATGCCGGTCCAGCCAAAGTGGCTCATCAACCAGCCGCTGATCGTCGCACCGACGGCGCCGCCGAAGAAGGTGGCCGTCATATAGAGGCTGTTGATGCGGCCCTGCGCTTTATGATCGACCGCGAAGGCGCGAGTCTGGTTGGATACCAGCCCGGCTTGCACGCCGATATCGAGCACAATGACGCCGATTACCAGCAGCGCCATCGACGAGTTCGCGCCGGCGAGAAGCAGGTAGGCAAGCGTCACGATGCCGATACTGAGCCCCACGACGTGGCGGGCCCCGCGCCGGTCGGAGATATGGCCGCCGAGTGAAGCGGCAAACGCGCCGGCCGCGCCGATGATGCCGAAGCCGCCTGCCCACGCACTGCCAAGGTGCCAGGGTCCGCTGGCAAGGAGCGCCGCCAGATTGACCCAGAAGGCGTTGAAACAGGCCCACAACAGCGCCTGGATAATCATCGACTCACGAATCGGACGATGGTCCCGCGCCAGAGGCCAGAGCGAAGCGAGCAGCCGGCCATAGGAAAGATCCGTCGAGGGCGTACCCTGCGGCAGGAGCTTGGCGGCAGCGATCCAGACCGGCACCATGAACGCCGCTTCCATCCCGTAGACCGCGCGCCAGCCAAAGGCCGCACCGACCACGCCGGCGATCGTGCGACCGAGCAGGATGCCCACCATGATGCCGCTGACGACCGTGCCGACGTTACGTCCTCGCTGGTGCGGCGACGACATGACCGCCGCGAAGGGCACGAGTTGCTGTGGCACGCAACTGACGATGCCAAGACCGAAGGAAGCCGCGATCAGCGCCCAGATGCCGGGTGAGACCGACGCCGCGATGGCGAAAACGAAGGCGCATGCGATCTGGGCGAGCACGAGCTTGCGCCGGTCGAAGCGGTCGCCGAGCGGCAACAGCAACGCAAGCCCGGTCGAGAAGCCGAGCAGCGCCGCGGCGGCGACCAGATCGACCATCGCCAGGTCGACGCCCAGACTCGCTTTGATTAACGGCAGGATAGGCTGGGTGCAATAGATGTTGGTGATCACCGCGCCGGCGATGACCGCCATCATGATGATCTTGGCGTGCGACGCTACCGGGTGCGAAGGTGGACTAACGGGAGTAGTGGGATGGCCTCGCATGGCATTCTCCTTGTTTTCAATCTATTCAGCACTTGCAGCGCCATGCTGCGATCCAGAATTCGGTTGCGCATCGTACGCGCGCAACGATAATTCAAAGTAATCAGGAATCCAAAACAACAAACGTCCATTGCCATCAACACGAAGGCAACAATGGTATGCAGCACTGCGGGATTTGCAAATGCTTGCCAGGCCGCTTGCCCGGCTACGGAGCCCCCGACGCCGGAAAGCGCGGTACATCAACCAGCCGCGTCCTGAACATTCCGGTCGGGGTCGGGAATTTATTCTATTCTGGACGAGTTTCGACGCGAATTCATCGTGGTCCGAGGTAAATCAGTTGTTCCGTTCGCTCAACCATGCCGGGGCGGTATCGCAGGCTCCTTGGCCTCCTGGTTTTTTTGCGAACACGTCTCTCGTAGACCGCGGTAATTGGACCGATTGTGAGCAAACAAGGCGCTCGGGAAAACGGCCGCAGTAGAAAAACAGTTATGTATGTCGAGCATCAATGGGTCTTTTGCGATGCCGCTGGATAACGGCCCATTGGTAATAACCGCTGCTACCGCATCCATATTGCTTCTAGTATTGTCTGAGCAGCGCCACACAACGTGTGGCGCCCGCATCGCGATAACGTGTAATTGGCCGCGGAGGCGAAACATGGCTCGACTGCTATCGGTGAACGTCGGACTTCCGCGCGACATTGAGTGGAAGGGTCGCACTGTGCACACGGGAATCTGGAAGACGCCCGTGCAAGGCCGTTGTCGCGCGAGGCGATTGAATCTGGATGGAGACGGGCAAGGCGATCTGGCCGGACACGGGGGCGAGCATCGAGCCGTCTTCGTCTATCAGATTGAATCGTATCGTTATTGGCAGGAGCAGTTGAGCAGGGCCGACTTCGTCTACGGACAGTTCGGCGAGAACTTTACGATCGAAGGCATGGCTGACCTGGATGTATGCATTGGCGACCGCTATCGGATCGGAAGCGCGCTGTTCGAGGTCACGCAACCTCGTGTCACTTGCTATCGTGTCGGCATCCGAATGAATGAGCCACGCATGCCGGCGTTTCTGACGGGCGGCGGCCGGCCGGGGTTCTACTTTCGCGTCTTGCAGGAGGGCGAAGTAGGCACCGGCGACGAGATCGTGAAGGTCGGAGCGGCCAAAGAGCAGATGACTGTCGCCGAAATCAACGCCCTTTTGTATTCAACCGATCATTCGCGCGACCGACTGGAGCGCGCGTTGCGAATAGAGGCGCTTTCCTCCGGATGGCGCGGATCGTTCGAGGCGTTGCTGCAAAGCTCCATGAAAGGTGCGGCGACGGGGAATACCGGCCTTGCACCTGCAGCGGCTTCGTATCCTGTTACACCAGGCTTTCGACCGCTTAAGGTGACGGCGATCGAGCCGGAATCCGCAGACGTCCTCTCGCTGACATTCGGGAGTACGGACGGACAATCGCTCCAGAAGCCTCTACCCGGCCAATACGTCGTGTTACGCCTCCAACCGGTTCTCGGAGGGCCATCACTTTTCCGCAGCTACTCGCTTTCGGGTTCGCTCTCGACGGAAAACTACCGGATCAGTGTGAAGATCGAGCCGCATGGTGCGGCGGGAACCTACCTACGGCAGCAGGTCCGGGCGGGCGACGTGCTCGACGTCAGCGCTCCGCGCGGAAGTTTCGTTCTCAAGCCGGGAGACGGGCCGGTGGTGCTCCTTAGCGCGGGAATCGGCGCGACGCCCGTTCTGGCCATGCTGCACTCGCTGTCCGCGGATCGGTCGACGCGACAGGTCTTGTGGATGCATACAGCGCGCGACGGCGAACATCATCCGTTCGCTGCCGAAACGCACCGTCTCATGCTCGCGCTGAGCCATGGCCGCCGCTATGTCTGCTATAGCGCCCCGGATTCGCGCGACCAGGTGGGTGAACATTTCGACGCGACGGGTCATGTGTCGCAAGCGGTGCTCGATGCGGCGGGTGTCTCCCGGGAGGCGGACATCTATCTCTGCGGACCGACACGCTTCATGGCGGACATGAAAGAGGCGCTTGCGAAGCTGGGTGTGGCGCCGCAACAGATTCATGCCGAAATCTTCAACGGCGGCGAGTCCTCGAATCCCGGCATCGTTGGCGGCGTGACACGTGCTCCCCATCCGCCCAAAGACGAGGCGAACACGGGTCCGCTGGTATCTTTTTCGCGCAGCGGCATCGCCGCACACTGGAATGCGTCAGCCTACGGGAGCATCCTGGAGTTGGCCGAGGCATGTGACGTTCCGGTCCGCTGGGCCTGCCGCGCCGGCGTATGCCACAGGTGCGAGAGTGGACTGATCTCTGGGCCGATCGCGTACCACCCTGATCCGCTCGACGCGCCTCTTGAGGGAAATGTCTTGATCTGCTGCGCCTCGCCGAGGGGTGACGTGGTGATCGACATCTGACCCGGACGGGTTCCCCAATCTCGCCACACTGCGAGCGGCCGGGGTGCGTTGTACGCGCCCGGATCAGAACTGGCAATCGGCCCTCAGCGTGCCCGCCTGGGCCGACGCGTGCGTCGTGTTGATGAGAGCGCCGTAGCCCAGCGAGACCGTGAGATTCTTCACCGGTTGCATGCCGACGCTGATGCCCGTGGTGAGATAGCCGCGCGGCAGGCTCGTGCCCGGCGCTGTGAAGAGCGTTCCGTCCTGCGACGCCACGCTCAGGGCGCGGCCCGCATCGAGTACTTCGCGCGCGTAGCCCACGCGTAACTGCACGTTGACCGGTTTGAGCGCATCGCCAAAGGTCTTGTCGAGCGTGAGCTCCGCGTAGGGCTGCAGGCTGTGCACGTTGTCCGTGCTGACGTCGAGATCCTGGGCCGCCGCCCCGCTTTCGCCGAAGCTGTTCGCGTGGAAGTACGCGTAACGCAGACCCACGCGCGGCGTCAGCACGACGCTGCCAAGCGTCAACGGCAGGCTCGCCTGCGCACCGGTCGTGAATTCCTGACCCATGTGATCGCCCTCGGCCGTCCCGACACCCGCAAACGGCCGCTTCTGCGACAGGAAGTCGAGTCCGTAGCCCAGCGTGCCGGAGACGCCGACCGGCCCCAGCCAGCGGCTCGCATAGAGTGCCGCACGCAGCGTATCGGTCGTGCCCGAGTCGCCGGTGACCTGCTCGTCCAGATCGGTATGCGTGTAGCCGGCCGCCACGCCGAGCGTGTAGTCGCCCAGCCGCTGCTCCAGGCCCGCGAGGAAGCCATACTGGTTCGCCTGGAAGCCCGGTTCGCCGTTCGAGCCGCCCACCTTCGTCTGTTCGCCCGTCGCTCTGACCCAGCCAGCGGGCGCGCCCGGGGTCACGCCGCTCGCGCCGCCGCTGCGATCGAGCAGCGCCGCGGTGGTGCCCTGTGCGTTCATGACCGCCGCCGTGCCGAGCGCCGCATAGATGCTCGTATCGTTCGGCGCGACGACCACCGGCGTCGTAGTCGTGGTCGAGGCATTGGCCAGCACGAGATTGGCACTGTTTGCGTCATACGTCACCGAGGATTGCAGCGTGCCGAGACTCGCACCGCCGGACAGCGTCGATGTGGTGCTGGAGAACTTCCCGGTCACGCCATTCGCGGAGACGATCGTGTACTGCGTCGCCGTGTAGGTGCCTGGATCGTAGGTGATGGCCAGCACGCCGTTGAGCGTCGCGCTGCCGTTCACCTTCAACTGCGAGGCCGACATCGGGCTCACCTCAATCGACAGTGTCCCCGTGCTGGCCTGCGTGTAGTTGCCGCCGATGGACAAGGTGCCTGGCGTGCCGATGGTTCCGCCTGGAACCACCATCCCGTTGTTGATCAGATTGCCGCCTACGGTGCCGTACCCGAGCAGGGCCGCGCCCTGCTCGACCGTCAGGTTGCCGCCGAGTACCGCGTTGCTGTTGCTGATGTCGCCGACCTCCAGGGTGCCGGCGCTGACTTCGCTGTTACCCGTCAGCGTGTTTTCGCTATTCAGGACCAGCGTGCCGCTGCCGATCTTGGTCAGTCCGCCGCTGCCGCTCAAGCTGTCCGTGACCGTGACGTCGAATCCGTTTGTGTCGAGGTACAGGCCGCCTGCATTGACCACCAGGTTGCCGGCACCGAACCCGGAAATAAAATTTGAGCTGGCGGCGCCCGCGCGCAGGATGCCGCCGTTGAAGTTGACGGTGCCGCTGCCGAGATCCTTTGCCAGGCTGGTCGTCACCAGAACGCCGCGGGCGCTGGATGTGCCGTCGAGGTTCAGCACACCGGTGGTACCGGCATCGAATTCACCGAGCGTCACCGTTTGCGCGGACACCAGGCCGCCGTTCGAGATCGTCAGTGTGCCGTTGCCCTCGCCGCCGTTGATGAATTCGCCGATGGCGAGTGCCGTACCCGGCAGCAGCAGCTGGGAGCCGGGGCCGGTCACCGTGGCAATGCCGGTTGCGCCCGATCCGATCGACTCGATTGCGACACTGCTTCGTGCGGTCACCGTGGCGCCGTCGGAAATGGTCAGTGTCGCCGCGTTTGGTCCGCCGCCGACACCGATAAATTCACCTGCATTCCAATACGAGCCCGCACCGGTTACCGTCGCACTGATGTTGGTGCTGACGCTGGACGTGCCCTCGCCGATAAAAGCGTTGCCCGTATAGAGTTGGCCGCCGTTTTCCACCGTGATTGCGTTGGTCCCGGTGCCGCGCCCGAGCAGCAGGTCGGTCGGTGTAGTGTAAATCGACCCGTGGCCATTGATGGTGAGGCTGCCCGAACCGATCGCGGTAGACGTCGCGCCGCTGGCTTGGGTCAGCGTACCGCCGTTCTGGATCACCAGCGAGCCTGTGCCCGCCTCGCCGACTTGCAGCAGGTTGACTGTCTGCCCGCTGCTCGTCACGACCGCTGTCCCGCCATTTTCTATATCCGCGCCGACCGTTGTGTTCGGTACGGTCCCGGTGTCCCAGTTCCCCGGCGCGGTCCAGTTGCCGGAACCCGTATTGGTCCATGTGCTCGTTTGTGCCCATGCTGGCGCCGCGGCGACCAGAAATAGGGCGAGGGCGCCGCAAGCGCAATGGGTCAGGCGGATTATCGGCCGGCACGCGTCGGCAGCCTTTGCCCGGCTGGCCGTGGACAAATCGTGCCGAATCGCGCGGATGGGCCGAAGGGCCGCCCGTAAAGACAGTTGGTTACGCATGGCTGCGGCCCGGTTGGCTTTTTATGTCTTACGCATGGATTGGCAGGGTCAACGACCCTGCCAATCCCGCAGTTAATCATAATAAGTTAACGGCCAAATTCCGGAATTCTTGTGCTTCAGAATGGGCTGCGTCGACGGCGTTGCCCGGATCGCCGACGACGCAACCCTATGAGCAAAGTAACGTTGCTGGAGGTCATCATCATGAAGCCGTTCTGTTTCGCGGCGGTCCTTGTCGTGCTCACGGCCGGCTGCGCCTCGACAGGGTCGCCCGCTGCCAATCAGACCACCCGGCCAGGCCCGGCCGGCACGGACACCTACATTCTGAACACGTCGGGCGGTGCGCCGCCGGGTGATGCCACGTCAAAGCCACCGAGGCTCAGCGTCGGTGTCAGCTATCCGGATACGCAATTGATTCTGCCGTGGTTCCTCAATGACATCATCAACTTCGTGAACTATCGCTAGACGCGCAATGACTTGCTGCGGGCTCTCGGATCGCCGGATGTTTTCAGAGGAAATGCAGGGAAACACTTGCGACCGCCGTGTGGGGCACACGCCAGTTCGGCGAAGTTCTGACCTGCAACCGTGAGGAGCACCGCCGCGACGTGTTCGGGCTAGATGGAGGATACTTGCGTGGCAGCACACCAACGCATTCAGCCAGGATTCTTCAGATGAAGGCTCTCTCTCTAGTGACTCTTTCTGCTGCATTGTTCTCGTTTGGCAGTGCGGCGTATGCGGAAATCGATCAATCGCAGCCGCAGCTTCTGATCAAGAGCGCGACACAGCAAGTACTCGGCGAGGTGCGCACACGTGCGATCGAGCCGAACGATATTCCCCGCATCATGGATATCGTCAACCGCGACATTCTTCCGTATACCGATTTTCGCCGCACGACCTCGCTCGCGATGGGCCGCTACTGGCGCACGGCTACGCCCGCACAGCAGCAGCAACTGGTTGAGCAGTTCAAGACGCTGCTGATCTACACCTATTCGGGTGCTATCGGTCAGCTCCGTCCCGACCAACAGATCGACTACCCGCCAATACACATCGCTCCAACCGATACGGACGTGGTGGTGCGCACCATTGCAACCAGCAATGGCGAGCCAGCAGAAATCGACTACCGGTTGTACAACACCCCGCAGGGTTGGCGCCTGTATGACCTGAACGTGCTCGGCGTGTGGCTGATCCAGACATATCGGCAGCAGTTCAGCGACAAGATCCAGCAAAGCGGTGTGGACGGTCTGATCCAGTTTCTCGCCGATCGCAACCAGCAGCTCGCTTCGGGCAAGTAGTAAGCGGCATTCCGACATCTGGCGGGCAGGCCGGTGTTTTGTAAGGAGTTGGAAAGAAGGCCCGAACGGATCAGGCTAAAAGGAAGGGGACGCACCCTCGCGAATGCAATATCGCTCGTGTAAATTGACACGTTATCCATCCGGAGCGAGTCCATTGCCATGACACCATTCGATCAAGCCAGAGCCGACAAGTCGCCGTCCAGTTACGAGCGCTGGCCTCATCTGCGGTTCCATCTTCCTTACAATCATACGACGTCGACCTTCGGAGACGGCTGGTTCGCGCTCAAAGCCGAAGCATTCGCACGTTTCTTCGGCACCCCGACGTTCCTCGTCGCGCAGACGCTGGTCGTCGCGATCTGGATCATCGTCAACGTGGCGGGTCTGACGAAATTCGACATCTATCCCTTCATTCTGTTGAATCTCGCCTTCAGTTTGCAGGCCGCGTACGCAGCGCCATTGATCCTGCTGGCGCAGACGCGCCAGGCCGATCGTGACAAAGCGCTTGCCGACGCGGACGCGCGTCATCGGGAGGAGATCGCGAAGTCCGCCGAAGAGCGGCAGATCCATATGGCGGAGCACACCGCGCAGATGGCTGGGCTGTTGCAGCAGAACACCGAACTCACTGAGATCACGCGGCAGCTGAGTGCGAGGATCGAAGCGCTGACTCTGGAAATGCACGCAAAGGTACTGTCGGCGAAGTGAGGGAGTCCTGATGACGCGGGTGAACGGCTATCAGAAACCGATCGTCGCGGTAGCCATGAAGGTGTTCGTGCTCGACAGCCTGTTCTTGCTGGCCACAGTCGGGACCCAACGCAGTGAGGCGCTCACGGGCGTCTTGCCGCCGAGCTTCGTGTCATAAGTCACAATCGGTCCGACTCCCGCATCGTAGCCGCGAAAGCCGTTGAGTTTGTCCGCGGTCGGACCGCTGTCGTTCCCAATCTGCTGAACCGTACCCACGATAACGCCGGCTCCAACGCCGTTGCCGAAACGTTTGAGCGCCATGACGTCGAGCGTGAACACGGGGGCGTTCTGATAATCGGTGGCGGAGTTGCGCGTATAGAACTCGACACCTGCGGTTGCGTCGAATTCCATACCCATGGACGGAACGAGCTTGGTGTACGCGACGGTCGGGATAAATGTCCACGTGTTCAGACTGACATTGGCAATGTTGTTTGGATCGTACTTGCCGCTAGGCGCCCAGATATTGACGCTGAGGGCCACGTGATCGGTGGGGGAGAAGTGGTACCCGGCGATGATCGGTGTGAAGGAAACATCGAATAGACCCGACGCGTCCTGCGTAATGCCTCCGGTGCGGCTGCCAATACCCAGGGCGGCGCTCGCACGGGTCCATGCATACGGCAGCGTGAAACTCGACGCAAAGTTCCATGGACCGGGCCCTGTGTTCCATACCTTAAGCAGTGTTGCCAGCGTGAAGGACACTTGAGCGTCGAGGCCAAATGTTGTCTTGCCACCGATCGGCACAGGACGGCTCGCACTGATCGAACCGTCATAGTAGATCTCGGCCAGATTCACAATCCAGTCCGGTTCAGGCGGAACGATCCCGATGTCCGTGGTCACACCGGTGCCAGAGATTGGACGACCAAGAGCGCCCTCGGTGCCGTGTGCGACGATCGGCAACCCTAACGTCAGGAAGAACGCGTAAGTGGTGAAGGTTCGCTTGAGCATGCCATTCCTCTAGCCCGCCGTTCCGACAAACCACCTGTAGTAGGGGTTGTCTGCATCGGCGCGCATGACATTACCGATATCGTCCTGCCATGCATCGCGGTCGCCTCGGTAGGCATCGAGCGCGGCGCTGTAGAACGTCTGGAGTGTGATGTGCTCGGTTTGCATGGCAGCGAGGAAATCGTTGTCTGCACCAGTCAAGGGCGGCTCACTGCGTAGCGCCAGCAATCGGCCCAGTGCCCCGGGAAACTCGTTGTCGCGCACCCAGTTCGCGTATTCGATACGAGGGTGGTCGTCGGTCACGGGCCGGGCATCCGCGGCGTAATACTCCAGACCGGCGCGATCGGTGACCCACGTGGCGAGCAGCGCGGCTGGCGTTGCGATGCCGACCTCCCGTAATGCCTTGGCGACGCCCGGTTGTTCGAAGCGGGCACGGATGCGCGGTACGTCGAGTTCGATCGGTTGCATCGAACCTACAAGCATCATCTCGTGCAACTCGGTGGTCCACAGCGTCGCATACGGAAATGCCTGCACGAAGCTCTTGATCAGCGAGCGCGTGTCTTCTTCGTTTTGTGTTGCGAGCGGCAGCCATTGGGCCACCAGTCCGCCGGATTCCAGCCGCGCAGCCGCGAGCCGGTAGAAGTCGGAGGAGTACAGATTGACGACGCCGGCAGCCGACGGAGGCGGCGGCTCCAGCGTGATCAGATCGTAGCGATCGGTACTGTGAAGCAGTTCGTGACGTCCGTCGCGTACACGGATCTGCACGCGTGGATCGGTGCTCACGCCGTAGTTACCTTTGAACTGCGGTGAGGCGCGCACGACAGCAGGCAGCAATTCGGCAACGACGCGCCGCTCAAGTCCGGGCCAGGTCAACAACGCGCCGCTGGTGATGCCCGTGCCCAGGCCGATCACGAGCGCCGAACGCGGTGCGTCGCGGTGAATGAGCAGTGGCAGCAGCGTCTGCAGACGCATGTAGCGCAGCGAGGTCATGGCGTCGCCGGAGTTCGACACGCCCTGGATATACAGGCGCTTGAAATGGTTTTCACCCGAGGTCTGCTCGACGACCGCAACAGTGCCGCCCGTGCTTTCCTCGTAAAAGCCAAGGGTGCCGCCATGCGTCTGGGCCAGCAGTGTCGCGAGCCGGTCGGACGGCGTGAGGATCGCGGCGCCCACCGCGAGTCCCGCGAAAGCGGGCACGCCCCAGCGGGCGAATCGCTGCACTGCCTGCCCGCGTAGCACGGCTAGCAGGCCGAGCGCGCTTGCTGCAATTGCGAGCGCGGCGAGGGTATGAACGAGACCCAGTCCAGGCACCAGCGCGAATCCGGTAAGCAACGTCCCGGCAATGCCGCCCGCCGTATTCAACGCGACTACGACTCCAACATCGCGTCCCAGGTGTTCTTTGTTTACGCTCAGACGCAGTGCGAACGGAAACGCTGCGCCCAGCAACAACGTCGGCACGAAGACAATGCACAGGCTTGCCACCGCGAAGCGGGCGCACATGGCGGCAAGCAGGCTGCCGGTCGTATCCAGAATCGCACGCGATGCCTGGGACTGCCATTGAGGCAGCCAGCGCCCGAGACCGGCAATCTCCAGCAGCGCGACGAACCCCGCGGCAGCGATCAGTAGCGCAAACGCGCCCCAGGGATCGCGCACCCGTTCGACCCGTCGGGACACCAACGCGCTGCCGAGCGCCAGCCCGAGTAAATAGGTGGCTAGCACGATGGAGAAGGCGAAGCTGCGGGTGCTGATGAATTGCACGATCGCCTGCGACCAGACGACCTCGTAGCCCAACGCAATACCGCCGGCGATGGCGTAGATCACGAGCGCCAGCCGGATGCGGCGCGCCGGTGTCGCGGCCGGGCCAGCGGCAATGTCGACCGAAGGTGCGGGGACAGTCGCGCGAGCATGGCCGGCACGAGTGAGGATAAAGGCCAGCAGCGCGGCAGCCGCATTGAGCGTGGCGGCGGCGTACGCGCTGCCTTGTATGCCGAGCGTGGGGATCAGGAAGAACGAGGTAATCAGTGTGCCTGCAATCGCGCCGGCCGTATTGGCCGCATACAGTCGTGCGCCCGCACGACCGATATGGTTCGCCTGAGGTGAGAGGGCCCGCATCAGCACCGGCAGCGTGCCGCCCATCAGAATGGCGGGCAAGCCGACCAGCGCGAAAGGCAGCACCCATACGAGCGCACCGACCTGGTCCTGCAGCGCAGCGAACGGCCCGGCGGCACGAGACAGGCCTAATGTGCCGACTAGCGCTAATACCAAGGTGGCAGCTTCCAGACCGGCATATAGGCGCAACGGATGCGGGCTACGGTCAGCCAGTTTGCCAAATAGCCAGCCACCTGCGGCAAGGCCAGCAAAAAAAGCGCTGACGCCGATTGTCACCGCTTGCACTTCCACGCCCACCACTAGCGAGAGTTGCTTGATCCATAACACCTGATAGATCAGCGCAGCCGCGCCCGACGCAAACAGCAACAGGACCGGCCAGGCGATGGCGAGCGCCGAGGGGGTGTCCTCGAGTTGGGCATGCTCGCGCGGTGCAGCACGGCGTAGCGTGCGTTCCTGCTCGCGCCGCTCACGGCGCGAGGTCTTGGCATGAGGCGCGAGGATGTCGGTCATGGATATTGATCGAAGTTAAAGCGGGTTGAAGCGGCGCCCGCCGGCAGATACCCGGCGGGCGCCGCTGATGGACGGCCTATTCGAGCCCGCGCTTCTTGAACGACTCGTCGATCTTTCTGTCCACCTGTTTGCGTACGCCGTCGACGCTAAAGCTCGCCGGACGCTGGCTCGGCGGATACGAGACGAAGGTTTGCAGGAAGACCGAAGCCTTCATCGTCGCAATGCCGTCGAGGTATACGTTTTTCGTGAGCCAGTCGTTGTACTGATCCGAGGTGATATCCGCCCGTTCATAAGGATCCATGCGCAGATTAAAGAGTTTCGGCAGCCGGAGACACACGAGGGGGTCCTGCCATATGTTGAGATTCCCTTGCGCACGCTGCTCGCAGAACACCGCTTTCCACGCCATGCCATCCTGATCCCATCGCATCGCGACGAGGTCTCCGTCGTCATCGAAGTAATAGAACTCCGTGCGTGGGTCCTTGGTCGTCTTACCCGTCAGGAATGGCAGCTGGTCGTAACCGTCGAGGTGCACCTTGAAGGAGGTGCCGCCAGCTTTGGGTGCCCATCCCTTGAGCAGCCGGTCCTTGACCCCAGTGTCGCCCGCAGCGTCGAGCAGCGTCGGAAACCAGTCGAGTCCGGAGATCATCTGGTTGGAGACCGAGCCAGGCTTGATATGACCGGGCCAGCGCACCATCGCCGGTACGCGGAACGCACCTTCCCAGTTCGAATCCTTCTCGCTACGGAACGGCGTCATGGCAGCGTCAGGCCAACTGAACATGTTCGGCCCGTTGTCCGTGGTGTAGACGACGATCGTGTTGTTGGTTATCTTCAGGTCATCCAGCAGCTTGAGCAGCTTGCCGACATCCTGATCGTGTTCCCACATGCCGTCGGCGTATTCGTTGCCAGCCATGCCGCTCTTGCCCCTGAATTCAGGCCGCACATGCGTGAACACGTGCATGCGGGTGTAGTTCATCCACACGAAGAACGGCGTGCCGGACTTGGCCTGCTTGGTAATGAAATCCGCCGCGTGCTGGCCGGTATCATCATCGATCGTCTCCATGCGTTTGGCCGTGAGCGGTCCGGTATCCTCGATCTTGCCGTCGGCCGTGCTATGGATCACCCCGCGCGGCGAGAAGTTCTTCACGTACGGGTCGTTCTTGTCCTTTGGCCAGTAAGGGCGTTCGGGTTCTTCTTCGGCGTTCAGGTGATAGAGGTTGCCGTAGAACTCATCGAAGCCGTGGTTGGTCGGCAGATACTCGTTCTTGTCGCCGAGGTGATTCTTGCCGAACTGACCGGTGGCGTAGCCGAGCGACTTGAGCGCCTGGGCGATGGTAATGTCGCCCTTTTGCAGCCCGACTGGCGCGCCTGGCGCACCGACCTTGGACAGCCCCGTGCGCAACGGCACCTGGCCGGTGATGAACGACGACCGTCCTGCTGTGCAGCTATTCTCCGCATAGTAGTCGGTGAACATCATCCCTTCGCTGGCGATGCGGTCGATGTTGGGCGTCGTGTAACCCATCAGGCCGCGCGTGTACGCGCTGATGTTCGCCTGCCCGATGTCGTCGCCGAAGATCACCAGGATGTTCGGCTTGGCCGAATTCTTCGCGGCAGGCTGGGACGCAGGAGGCGCCGCGGGATTAGCCGGCTGGGTCTGTGCGGACGCGTCGGTGGAAGGCGTCATGACTAATACGCAGACTGCCGCAATCGCCAATAGCGACACCCCAGCGGCGTAGCACCTCTTTCGCAGGAACAGTCTCATCGTTTCGCTCCAATGGAGTGGATTCTCACTGCTTCGGTTGGGGATAAATGGTTTTCCAGTCGTCTTTCATACTCACCACGATCCAGTGCCGCGTGACCGCCTCGTCCCACGCCTTGTCGAGCTTGCCGATCTTCGATTGACGGTCGTAGGCGAACTCGCGCGCGGCGTCGTCGTGGTGCACTAGAAGCGCGAGATATTCGCCACCGCCGCCGGCGGTGTACTGCAGCATCTGCAAATCGCCGTCGGAATTGCCGAAGGCGAGAATCGGCCGGCGCCCGATGTTGCGGTAGATGCCCACGGGCTTGCCCGGACCGTCATCGACAAAGTCCACCTTCGGCAGGCGCACCAGCACCGGTTTCCCGTCGCGCAGTTCATATTTGACTTCCTGACTGGAGCCGATCACCTGCTCGGGGGGAATGCCATACGCCTTCTCTGCCCACGGCCTCATGAATTCAATCGTGCCGCCTGAGACGATGAAGGTCTTGAAGCCGTTGGCGCGCAGATAGGCCAGCAATTCGAGTTGCGGCTGATACACCAGATCGGTATAGGGGCGGTTGAATTTCGGATGCCGCGCTTTGGCGAGCCAGTCGCGGATGGTTTGATCGTAGGCGTCGACGGTCATGCCGCTATTGGCTGCCGCCACCAGTTCCAGCAATGGCTTTTGTTGACTTGCGAGCGCCGCATAGTCGTGCGCCATTAGCGCCTTGAAGGCCGGGTTGTTCTTCCATTCAGGATGGTTCGGCGCCGCGGCCTTCACCTGATCGAGCATGAAAACGAACTGGAAGTACAGTGGCTGCTCGCTCCACAACGTGCCGTCGTTGTCGAAGACGGCAATGCGGTCTGCTGGCCGTACGTAGCCCGGCGAACCCTCGTGGGTGACGTCGGCGACGAACTTCAGGATTGCCTGGCGAGCCGCACCGTCGCGCCAGGAGGGCAGTGCCGTAGCCGTGGCGGTCGAGCCCGGCTGCGTGGCGGACGCGTCGCCGCCATGGCTCGCGCAGCCGCATAGCGTCAGCGCAAGAACCGCTGCGATAACGGATCCCAACGTATGGCGTAACCAGCTACGACGGCTATAAGCTTGCTGCATCCGACCTCCTTGTGGGTGTCGCGTCGCGACAACCCTAGAACGGGAAAAGCGTGTGGATCAGAACTCGTCAAGGGGATCCAACGTCCCGTTCATCCGCCCGGAGAGGCCGCCCGATTGGCCGCTTGCTGTGCTTGCGGGTGGTTCTTCCAGGTGTCCTCATCCATCACCAGCCTGAAGCCGAGATGCGACATGCTGTTATACGGATCGGTGCCGCGCCGCGCGCTTGGGCGGTAGCTGAGGCAATAGGCCTCGTTGCACAGGAACGACCCGCCGCGCGTCACGCGCTTGGGCGCATCGACCGGCACGCCTGGGTCGGCCGGGTCCCACGAGGCGGTAGGGCCGTTCGGGTTGTCGATCACGCTCGTGTCATTCGCTGCCTCGCGCCTGAACTGGTCGGCACGGTACCAGTCGGCCGTCCATTGCCACGCGTTGCCGGTCATATCTGACAGTCCGTAGCCGTTGGCCGGGAAGCTGCCCACTGGGCTCGTCCCGAGTGCGCCACCGGCCTTCGCGCTGACCACCGGGAAGGGCTGCGCCTGCTGCCCTTGCCAGACGTTGGCCATCTGCTTGCCGCCTGGCGCGAACTTGTCGCCCCACGTGTAGGTGGCCTGTTCGAGGCCGCCGCGCGCGGCGAACTCCCACTCGGCCTCGGTCGGCAAGCGGCCGCCCGCCCACTTCGCATACGCCTGTGCGTCCTCATACGAGACCTGTACGACCGGATGATCGTCCTTGCCGATGATGTTGCTGTCCGGGCCCAGCGGGTGGCGCCAGTTCGCGCCGGGGACATAGCGCCACCAACGCGAATAGTCTTCGAGCGACACCGGTTGGTCTGTGCCGACGAACACCATGGCGCCGGGCACCATGGCGCTATCGGGCGGCTGCGGCGTGCCGGGCGGCAGTTGCACCTTCAGTGTTTCCCAGTCGGCCTTTTTCTCGGCGGTCGTCACGTAGCCGGTGGCTTCGACGAACTTGCGGAATTCGGCGTTGGTGATGTGATGCTGGTCCATCCAGAAGCCGTGCACGCGCACCTTGTGGGCCGGACGTTCATTGGGTTGCGCCATCTTGTAGTCGCTGCCCATCAGGAATTCGCCGCCCGGGACCCACGCCATACCCAGCGGTCCATTTTTGCCGTCGCCGTAGATGACACGAATCGCCGCGGGGCGGTTGAGGGTACCGACGGCCCAGGTCACCGCGCCGCCGACGAAGGCAGGCAGAACCACGAAGGCAACTGTCCAGAACAGCCATCGGCGCCAGGGGTTCGACGCGCCGGCCTGGTACGCTGTGTCCACTGCCTGTTTTCGTTTGGCCATGGTTGCTCTTCTATACGTTAAGCATAACTAATCGCGCGAAGAACCAGACGAGCGTGCGCCCCAGCATCTGATACAGGTCTTGCGCATGCGGTTACGAAACCTGATTCGAAAACCCGTCTCTCAGTACAGATAACAGTAAATCCACCGGGGCGCGACGTTTTTACGAAATAAACGACAAATCCCTATCGAATTACTTAAGCTTCCTGAGCGTTGGCCGGAACCCGGCAATGGTTTCGCGGGGACTCGCAACAGGCGATCCTCGAGCCTGACTGGCCGCGACAGGCGTGCGAATTCGCTGTGCATTGATGCACAGGGCGATTGCGTGAACTGTTTATCCGCAATCCACTGAATACTTACGAATCGTCTACTGCAGACTACCAATTTTTTTGAGACATTTCACGTTTTTTTAAAAAGGATTGCTAACGCTTTGACGAACTGAGTTGGCTGCGTTACCGTAAAAAATGCCAGTCGCAGTGTTTCGGTTTCAAAAAACGAAATGGTCAACCGGATTGAGAACAATGCGAGAAACTATTCTGCGGTTCGAGGCCAGCGTCGGTGAAGCGGTCGTGGGGCAGGCGGCGGTGGTGCGCCAGATCCTCATCGCGCTGCTGGCAGACGGGCATGTGTTGCTGGAAAGCCTGCCGGGACTGGCCAAGACGCGCACGGTCAAGGCGATCGCCGAACGGCTCGCGGCGACCATGCGGCGCATTCAGTTCACACCGGACCTGCTGCCGTCCGACATCACCGGTGGCGAAACGCTGCTGCAGGCCGGCACGGAGCGCACCCTGACATTTCAGCCCGGCCCGATATTCGGCAATCTGATTCTTGCCGATGAAATCAATCGCGCGCCGGCGAAAGTGCAGTCCGCGTTGCTCGAAGCCATGGAAGAGCGGCAGGTGTCGGTGGCGGGCAAGACGCATCCAATGCCCGAACTGTTCCTTGTGATGGCCACCCAGAACCCGATCGAGCAGGAGGGCACCTATCCGTTGCCGGAAGCGCAGATGGACCGCTTCCTGCTGAAGGTGCTGATTACCTATCCGTCGCCAGAGAGCGAGCGCGAGATGCTGCGCCTTCTCAGACGTGAAAGCAACGAAACGCCCACACCGGTCAGCATGCTTTCGCAGGATGTGATCTTTGCGGTGCGTCAGGCCATCAGACAGGTGGCAGTGGCGCCGGCGATCGACGACTACATTGTTTCGCTGGTCAACGCAACGCGGCACGCGAGCGAGCTGGATCCGCAGATCGGAAAATGGATCGAGATAGGCGCAAGCCCGCGCGGCGCGATCGGCCTCGATCGGGCGAGCCGGGTGCAGGCCTGGCTGCAGGACCGCAGCTTCGTGACGCCCGACGATGTGAGGGCGGTGATTCATCCGGTGCTCAGGCATCGCCTGATCCTCTCATACGACGCCAATGCGGAAAACGTCAGTGCGGACAAGGTGATTGACCGGCTGATCGAGAAAGTCGCCGTGCCGGCTTAACGCAGGCCTTTAATAGAACCAGCAGAGGAGAGCGATGGCGGCGGGATCCGGTTCAGCAATCGGTAGCGTCTATGTCGACGCAGCGCATCTGGCAAAGCTCGAGTTTCGCGCACGCGGCTTGAGCTTCGTTGCGCCTGCACCCGTGTCGAGCATCCTGTCCGGCAATCACGCGTCGCGCTTGCGCGGGCGCGGCCTCAATTTCGAAGAGATTCGCGGCTATCTTCCCGGCGATGATATCCGGCATATCGACTGGAAAGTGTCACTGCGCCTCGGTAAGCCGCAGGTGCGCGCCTACACGGAAGAGCGCGATCGTCCGCTGCTGGTGGTGGTGGATCAGCGCATGAGTATGTTCTTCGGCTCGCGCCGCGCATTCAAATCCGTGGTTGCCGCGGAGGCCGCCGCGCTCGCCGTGTGGATGGGCTTTGCTGCAGGTGACCGGGTGGGCGGCGTGATCTTCGATGACAGTTCTGTCGTGCGCGTGCGGCCCTTGCGCAGCCGCAGCCGCATCAAGACCCTGTTCGGTGCGCTGGCCAGAATGAACAATGCGTTGCACGCCGACAGCCAACATCGGACCCACTACGGGCAACTGGATACCGCGTTGGAAGGCGTGCTGCATCTGGCGGGACATGACTACCTGATCTGTATCCTGAGCGACTTCGCCGGCGCAGGTGAGCGAACCCGGCAACTCCTGCGGCAGTTATCGCGGCACAACGACGTGATCGCAGCGATGGTGTTCGATCCGCTTTCGCAACGGATGCCGGAACACCGTGCGCTGGTTGTGAGCGAAGGGTATCTGCAGGTCGAGTTGCGCACCGAGAACGAACGCGTCAGGGCACCGTTAGCCAGCCTGTTCAAAGGGCGCGCGGCCGAGGTGGCCGAGTTGTTGCGTTCGAGCGGTGTGCCGCTGATGGCGCTGTCGACTGACGAGCCCACCGTCGATCAGGTCCGGCGACTGTTCGGTGAGCGGGCGAGAGCCTCGCACGGGAGCGGCCTATGAAAGCGGACGCTCCTGCCATGCTCGTGCCGGCTGACACGCCTGGTGTGCTGCAGCCTTTGCAGGAGTTGCCGCTTCCCGCACCGGTCTCGTGGGCACCGCAAACGGCGGGATGGTGGGTGGTCGGGTTCGTGTTGCTCGCGGCGCTGGCCTGGTGTGCATGGGCTGTGTGGCGGCATCATCGCAAGCAACGCTATCGGCGTATCGCGCTCGCGCATCTGGAGAAAATCGAAGCGGCGCTGAGGAATCCGGAAGAACGGGTGTCGGCGTTGGCCGCCATCCCGCCACTTATCAAGCGCACCTCGCTTGCGGCCGCGCCGCGCGAGCGCGTGGCATCGCTTGGCGGCGAGGAGTGGCTGGCGTTTCTCGCGCATACGCGTGGCCGCTTCGATCAGCGTAGCGGCGCGCTGCTTTCGCTGGTTAGCTATGCACCCGCAGACCAGATCGCCGCCGTGTCTGAGCATGATGCGCAGATGCTGGTGAGCGTCACGCGTGACTGGATCGCACACCATCATGTGGAAATTTGATTTTCCGTGGGCGTTTCTGCTGCTGCCCGTGCCGATCCTGGTGTGGTGGCTGGTGCCCGCCTATCGGACCACCGCATCCGCAGTGCGTATGCCGTTCTTTCACGAGATCGCCGGCGCGGTCGGCGAGAAGCCCGCGCCCGGCGGCGTGCGTTTGCGCAGCAACTGGTTGCAGCGTCTGATGACGCCGTTGCTATGGGCGCTGCTTGTGATCGCCGCCGCCAAACCCGTCTACGTTGAGGCACCCGTCACGCACGAGGAGCCAGCGCGTGATCTGATGCTGGCCATCGATCTGTCCCAATCGATGAGCACCCGCGACTTCGTGAATGCCGCGACAGGTGAGCGCATGGACCGGCTGACTGCGGTCAAACGCGTGGTGGCGGACTTCGTCGCGAAGCGCAAGGGTGACAGGATTGGCCTCGTGGTGTTTGGCCAGGCGGCTTATCCGCAGGCGCCGTTGACGCTGGACCACGATAGCGTGCTGGTGCTGCTGAACCAGATGCAGATCGGCATGGCCGGTCCGCGCACGGCGATCGGCGATGCGATCGGCTTGACCGTGAAGCTGATGGACAACTCGCCGGCGTCCGAGAAAGTCCTGATCCTGTTGACCGACGGAAACGATACGGCAAGCGCCATTCCACCCGAGCAGGCGGCCGAAATTGCCAAGGGGCACAAGCTCGTCATTCATACCATCGGCATCGGCGATCCGGAGGCGACCGGCGAGGACAGAGTCGATCTCGAAGCGCTGCAGCACATCGCCGATATCACCGGCGGCCGCGCATTTCAGGCATTAGGCAAAGAGGAGGATCTGGTCGACGTCTACAAGACGCTCGACCGGATCACGCCCGACAAGGTGAAACGCGAAATCTACCGGCCACAGCGTGACTTTTTCTGGATTCCGCTCGCCGTTGCTCTGCTGATTTTCAAGCTGTATCACTGCCTGGCATTACTGATTGCGATGCTTCGTTCGCCACGCCGCGAACCGGCTCCCGAGCGTGCGACGATCACCGAGGTGAGCCATGGAAATTGATCTCACCGCGTTTCATTTTCTGCGCCCGCTGTGGCTAGTGCTGCTGATTCCCGCCATCCTGCTGCCGGTCTGCTGGTTTCGCCGCAACAACGTGCGGAGCCGTTGGCGCAACATCATTGCGCCTGAGTTGTTGGAGCATCTGATTGTCGGCGATAGCGCGCGGCGCCGGGTTCAACCCATTCACACGCTGGCGCTGCTGATCGCTATCGGCGCGATTGCGGTCGCCGGCCCCACCTGGGAGCAGGAACGTCCGCCATTCAATCAGGACCGGGCGCCGCTCGTGGTGGTGCTCGAACTCGCTCATTCCATGGATGCGACCGATGTCGCGCCAACGCGTCTGGAACGCGCCAAACAGAAGGTGCTCGATCTGGCCGCCGCGCGTAAGGGTGCCCGAACCGGGCTGGTGGTGTTCTCGTCGACAGGGCACCTGGTTGTGCCTCCGACCGAGGATCCGGCCATGCTCGAACTGTACGTCCCCGCGCTGTCTCCGTCGTTGATGCCGGCTGACGGCAAGAACGTGACAACGGGGCTCGAGATCGCAGAACGGCTATTGGCGAATGACCCGGTGGCCGGCACGATTGTTTTCATGACCGACGGCTTCGATGAGAATCAGACGGATGCGTTTGTGCGAAAGGCCAAACAATCGCGGCAACAGCTTCTCTGGCTTGCGGTGGGTACGGAGAACGGCGGTCCGATCCGCGGCGCAGATGGGATGATCGCGATGGATCCCGAAGGCCATCCGCTGATGGGCACCTTCGACGCGGCGGGCATCAAGAAGGTGGCCGACGAGGCCGACATTCCGCTTGCGAGCGTGCGCGTGGACAACGATGACGTCGTATGGGTGCAGCATCGGGCGCGCGCATGGTTGGCGCAGGCGGATGAATCGAAGCGCGTGCCGCGCTGGAAGGAGGCGGGCTACTGGCTGGTCGTGCCGTTGCTCTTGCTCGGACTATGGGGGTTTCGCAGAGGGTGGACCGTTAAATGGTTGCCAGTCATCCTCGTTGCGTTGGCGAGCGGCGCCACGCCCCATCCCGCCCACGCGGCTTCGTGGCATTGGCAGGACCTGTTCGCGACGCACGACCAGCAGGCCCGATGGAGCTTCGAGCACGGCGACTTCAAGACGGCTGCGCAACGCTTCGACGATCCGATCTGGAAGGGCCGCGCGCAGTATCTGGCGGGTGACTATGCGGGCGCTCTGGAAACCTTTTCACGCCTGAGAACCGCGCAAGCGTATTTCTACCAGGGCAACACGCTCGCGCATCTCGAAGACTACACGGGTGCAATCAAAGCCTTTGACAATGCACTGGCGCTCGAACCGCGTTTGCACCAGGCCGCGGCGAATCGACAACTGATGCGGCAACTATTGATCAAACCGAAGCAGGATCCGCAACAGGATGAGGAGGACGAAGAGTCGGACGACGTCAAAATGCAGAAGAAGAAAGGCGGCATCCAGCAAAGTACGCTGATGCCGGTACCCTCGGAGGATGTGTGGATGCGCAGCCTGAACATGTCGCCGGCGGTGTTCCTGCGTCAACGCTTCGAGCAGGAGTCGGGCGGCGATAGTACGAGCGCGCCATGAGGATGTTTCGATTGATCCGGTTGCTGTTGATACTGCTGCTGTTTGCGTGCGTGACGACGAGGGCCTCAGGTGCCGACAGTGCGCCGCAACTGATGGTCCGGGCCCACCTCGAACCTTCCGGCCCGGTCGTCGCGGGCAGCCAGATCAAGCTCGTGGTGGACTGTCTGACTACGACCTGGTTTACCGAGGCACCGGACTGGCCGCTGTTTACCGTGCCCGGGGCGATCGTCAGCTTGCCCGACGAGCAGGCCGTCAACCTCCACGAGGTGATCGACGGTGTGGACTGGTTTGGGGTGAGCCGCGCCTATCGCATCGTGCCGCAAACCGGCGGACCGTTCGCGATCCCGTCGTTTGCGATCACGGTGCAACCCGGGCAGGCGAGCGGGCCTGTGAAGCTGACGACCCCGCTGCTGAAGTTCGCCGCCACCGTACCGGCCGGCGCGGAAGGGATGAGCCCGTTTTTTCCTGCGCAGAAGCTGGTTGCTACGCAGACAGCCGAGCCGTCGCAGGGACATCTGAGGGTGGGTGATCAGGTAACCCGAACGATCACGCAAAGGGCGGCGGGAACGCAGTCCATGCTGATTCCACCGGTCAATTTCTCCGACGTGGCTGGACTGAAGCGCTATCCGAAGGCCGCGACGACCAGAGATATCGTGGAGGACCGTGCCGGGTTAGTGGCGGGCGAACGGACCGACACGGTGACGTATGTTGTCGATCACGGTGGCAAATACACATTGCCCGCGGTCACGATCGAATGGTGGAATACGAATACACAGAGAAAGGAAACGATCGTCCTGCCGGCCGTCACCCTTTCGGCGGTGGCCGCCACAGAAAAACCACTCTTTGCGATACCCGTCGACGCGCTTTCCAAAGATGCGGCGCATCGGATCGTGGTGATCGACCGTAGGCAAGTGGTTCTGTTAGGTCTGCTGCTTACCGGAGTACTCGCACTGATCTGGGCCTATCCGAGGTTACTGACGTTCTACGGACGTGCGCGGCAGTCTGCAATTGCCGCCAGACGTCGTTATGCCGAGGGAGCCGCGCCCGCCTGGCGAGCCCTGCGGCGTGCCACGCGCGAAGGGTCTCCGCGGCACATTATCCCGGCGCTCTATCGCTGGATGGATCAAAGCCACGAGTTCGGACAGCCTGCGCGACTGGATTCCGTGGAGCGCCTGGTCCGCCTGGACAACGCAAGCACTCGTGGGATCGAACCCGTGATAGATGCAGTGAACAGGCACTATTCCGACCAATCAGGTGCGCGCGTTCACTGGATCGAAGCAGAAGACGCGCTTCGTCGCGTTGCGAAGCGCGCAAGGAGCGAGCGGAAGACAGAAACCGTTCTGCCTCCGCTCAACCGGTATTGAAGGACGAATGACCGTGGCAGCTCAGCCCAACCACGCCTTGATCGATTCGCCCATGGTAGCCGTTGAAATTCCATAGCGGTCGTGAAGCGTCGGAAGCGCGCCGGCAGCGAGGAACGCGTCGGGCAGTCCCACCTGGCGGAACTGGCACGACACGCCCGCACGCATCAGTTCCGCTGCCACCGCTTCGCCCAAACCACCAATCACCGTGTGATTCTCCGCCACGACCACGAGCCGTCCCGAGCGCTTCGCTTCGCGCAGGATTGTCTGCGTGTCGAGCGGCTTGATGGTCGGTACATGCAGCACGCCCACGCCGATTCGATCGCTTTCGAGTGCCTTCGCCACTTCGAGCGCACGCATCGTCATCAAACCGGACGAAATGATCAGCACCTCCGCGCCGTCGCGCAACATCTTCGCCTTGCCGAGTTCGAAGGTGTAGTCGTATTCGTCGAGCACCGCGGGCACGTTGCCACGCAAGAGGCGCGCATAGACCGGTCCTTTGTGCGCCGCAATGGCGGGCACCATCTGCTCGATGTCGAGCGCGTCGCACGGATCGATCACCGTCATGTTCGGCATTGCCCGCATCAGCGCGAGATCCTCGGCGGCCTGGTGGCTCGGACCGTAGCCGGTGGTCAGACCCGGTAGCGCGCAGACGATCTTCACATCCAGATTGTCTTCGGCGATCGTCTGATGGATAAAGTCATACGCGCGGCGCGTGGCAAAAACGGCGTACGTGGTGACGAAAGGCTGCGCGCCTTCATGCGCAAATCCTGAGGCTGCGCCCATCAGCAATTGCTCGGCCATCCCCATCTGATAGAAGCGTTCCGGAAACGCCTTGGCGAAAACGTGCAGGTCCGTATATTTGCTGAGGTCGGCGGTCATGCCTATGACGCTTTGCTTTTGCCTCGCCAGTTCTACCAGGGCGTGACCGAACGGCGCGGAGCGCGTGATCTGTCCTTCACCGGCAATCGAAGCGATCATCGCCGAGGTCTTCAGGCGCGGTTTGCTCATCGTTGTGTCGCTCATGCTTGTCTCCCTGCTTCCAGTGCTTCGAGCGCGAGTTGCCACTCGTGCGCGTCGACGCGGATAAAGTGGTTTTTCTCACGCTGTTCGAGGAACGGCACGCCGCGGCCCATGTGCGTGTCGGCGATGATCATGCGCGGTTGTGCGACGGGATGCTTGCGCGCCGCATCGAACGCAGCCGCCACGGCGGCGATATCGTTGCCGTCGACACGTTGCGTGAACCAGCCGAATGCCTGCATTTTCTCGGCGAGCGGCTCGAACGCCATGATCTGCGAGGATGGACCGTCGGCCTGCTGATTGTTCACGTCGACGACGGCGATCAGGTTGTCGAGCTTCCAGTGACTCGCGGACATGAGGCCTTCCCAGATCGCGCCTTCGTCGAGTTCGCCATCGGAAAACAGCGTGTACACGAAGGCATCCGAGCCTTTGCGCTTGAGTCCGAGGCAGCGGCCCACGGCAATGGTCAAGCCCTGGCCGAGCGATCCTCCGGACATCTCCATGCCCGGTGTGTAACTGGCCATGCCCGACATCGGCAGCCGGCTATCGTCGCTTCCGTAGGTTTCGAGCTCTTCGGCCGGCAGGATGCCCGCTTCGAGCAGCGCAGCATACAACGCAATCGCATAGTGTCCGTTGGACAAAAGGAAGCGGTCACGGCCTTCCCATTCTGGATCTTCCGGGCGATAGCGCATCGCGCCGAAATAGGCGACAGACAGTACGTCGGCAATGTCGAGCGCCTGCCCAATATAGCCTTGCCCCTGGACTTCGCCCATTAACAGCGCGTTTCTGCGGATACGGTAAGCGTGTTCGGCGAGCGTTGCCGTCGACGCGGTGGAAGGACTGTTCATGTGGTCTCCTGTGATCAGTCGGAATGATTGAAAGGGTTCAGCGGTTCACTGACTTCGCGGGCACCAGAAAGACGAGAGCGGCGCCGAGCGTGGTGGCGACTGAGATGAAGATCAGTCCGGCAGTCGATTTGCCGGTGAGATCGTTCAGCCAGCCCACGATCGCTGGGGAAAAGAAGCCGGCGAGGTTGGCCACGCAATTCACGGCCGCGATTCCGGCTGCGGCGGACATGCCGCCGAGCAAGGCCGTAGGCAAAGACCAGAACTGCGAAGAGGAGGCGAGGATGCCCGCTGCGGCAACGCTCAGACAGACGATGGATGCCGGGACGCTGCCGAGCGTCGGCAGTACCGCGAAGGCCGCCGCAGCAATCAGCATGGGAATGGCCAGGTGCAGTCGGCGTTCGCGATGACGGTCGGCGCTCATGCCGATCAGCGGCAGCGCGATGATCGCGCACAGGTAAGGGATGGCGGTGAACGCGCCGACCCAGAGCGGATCTGCGACACCGGCCTTGCGGATGATTGTGGGCAGCCAGAAGGTCAGGCCGTACTGGCCGAGCACGACGCAGAAATAGATCCCGGCCATCAGCCACAAGCGACGGTCGCCGATAAACGATCTGACCGAGATGTGCGCGATCTTATGCGCGTTATCGCCGTCGACATTGCGTGCCAGCAGCGTCTTTTCGGATTCTGTCAGCCACTTTGCCTTGGCAATACTGTCGTCGAGGTACAGCAGGATCACGACACCCAGCACGAGCGACGGTACCGCTTCAAGCAGGAACAGCCACTTCCAGCCGGAAAGACTCATCGTGCCTTGAAGCGAGTGCATGATCCAGCCCGACAGCGGGCCGCCGATCATGCCGGCCAATGGGATTGCCATAAAAAACAATGACAGCGCTTTGGCGCGGCGCGCGGCCGGAAACCAGTACGTCAGATAGAGAATCACGCCGGGCGCAAAGCCGGCCTCCGCGACGCCGAGCATAAAACGCAGCACGTAAAAGGCCGTGGGCGATTTGACGAACACAAAGCACGCGGAGATCACCGCCCATGTCAGCATGATTCGCGCAAGCCATTTGCGGGCGCCGACGCGATGCAGGACCAGGTTGCTCGGCACTTCGAACAAAAAATAGCCGAGAAAGAAAATGCCCGCGCCCATGCCATAGACGGTTTCGCTAAAGCGCAGGTCGTTCAACATCTGCAGCTTCGCGAAGCCGACGTTGACCCGGTCGAGATAGGCGCCGAGATAGCACAGCATCAGGAATGGGATGAGGCGACGGCTGACTTTCGCGTAGGTTCTCGATTCGAAGGTCCTCGAGTCCGTCTGCGGCAAGATATCGCCGACGTTGGCCGAGGCGGTGTACTTTGTTTTCATGTCTGTCTCCTGTCGATCAGAGTTAGCGCTTTGGCGCTTACTCCCATCTCACGCAACTTGTTGCGCCTATGGCCCCGGGTTTGCCCGGGTGCCGGGGATGCAACGCCCGCTGGCGGCGGGCGCTTTCCTCAATGTATGAGCATGCCGCCGTTCACGTCGAGCGTGATGCCCGTGAGGTAGGTCGACAGGTCGCTGACCAGAAAGAGGCAGGCGTTGGCGACGTCGGCGGCGTCGCCGAGCCGGCCGAGGGGAATCCCCTTGATGATGTCGACGCGCATGTCATCGGTGAGCTTGCCGCCGGTGATGTCGGTTTGAATCAGACCCGGCGTGATCGAGTTGATGCGAATGCTGTCGGGGCCGAACTCGCGAGCCATGGCGCGCGCAAGACCCAATACACCGGCTTTTGCCGCGCTGTAGTGCGGACCGCCGAAAATACCGCCCCCACGTTGCGCCGATACCGACGACATGCAGACGATGCTGCCGCCTTTCTGCTCTTTCATGACCGGAAGCACTGCTTGCGACATATAGAGCGTGCCGCGCAGATTGACGTCGACGATGGCGTCGAAACCCTCGGCGCTGATGTCCAGGGTGCGCGCCGGCTGCGTGATGCCGGCGTTGTTGATGAGGCCGTCGATGCGGCCATAGCGGTCCAATGTCGCCTTTGCGGCCGCGAGGCACGCGGCTTTGTCGGTGACGTCGCAGGCGAGGCCCAGATGAGCGCCGCCGAGATCGGCAGCGGCGCTTTTCGCGTCTTCTTCGCGCAGATCGAGGATCACGATGCGCGCCCCCTGTGCGGCCAGTGCCTTGGCGGTCGCCTTGCCGATTCCACGCGGCGAGGCCGCACCTGTGACGATTACGACCTTATTCTCGAGCAGCATCGTTGTCTCCTGAGTGTTGATGTGATGGCCTCAGTGTCTACTGCACTGCCGGTCGCATCAACGAGGTACTGCTCAACTATGCTTGAGAAATTTTCAGGTGACGTGTTTCGGGGTACGGATTGCTAGTACAACATCCCGTAAATGGGTTTAATAATTGTCTGGCTGCAAGTAGGGCTGCAGGAGCGTGACGACCAGCTGGGCCATTTCGTCGAGCGTGCCGTAGCCTGGCAGAGGTTCCCATCGCCCGCTATGGCTGCGAAAGGCCGCACCATAACGATTGCGGCTGAGTTCACTCAGGCGTGCCACAACGGTCGGATCCTGA
>Ga0302234_10000340_pt1 | contig 36870 bp, 22 predicted proteins | sample II_Palsa_N3_2_FD_193576 | JGI IMG/M metagenome (GOLD analysis project Ga0302234, IMG submission 193576) | Peat permafrost microbial communities from Stordalen Mire near Abisko, Sweden - II_Palsa_N3_2 | ecosystem: Environmental > Terrestrial > Soil > Palsa > Peat permafrost | place: Sweden... | reverse complement strand
CCCTTTTCAATGTCGAGCCGCAACGAATTCAATGCACCTGGCAGCGCAAGATACCCCGCATCGGAGATAGTTCGTATGCGCAGATCAGGTGGCATCTCATATGGAAATCCCTGGATTTGCAGCGTTGGCGCGCGCTGGAAGCCAACAATTTCGCTCTGAACTGTTTGTAGCATCTGCACCACGATCTGGCCCAAGGCGGCAGGGCTGGTGATGAGCTCGACCAGCTGTTCGCTTTCTTGCGCATTTCCTGTACTTATGACTTGCTTTTTCAGCACCGGTATCGCGGCACGCGCGCGCTCAATATCTGCTACGCGCTGACTTGCCAGCGCTTCGATAGCGAGCTCCGGTGACGCGGCAATGTATCGCCGCGGCCGTTCAGGTGAGTGTGAGGCCAATCCTTTGGATTCGATGCTGTCCAGTAGCTGCTGCGCCTTGCGCGGCGACAGGTCGAGCAGGTGTGCGACGTCTTCCGTGGTCGCGAGCCCTCGCGATAAAAGAGTGCAATAAGCGCGCTCTTCCATCTCGTCTATGCCAAGTGCCCCCAACATTCTTGGGGTACCGGCTCCTGCACGTAGTGTGTTCATCGCAGTTTCCACGTATTTGGGAATTCCCTAGATGGGCCCTTTCCAATCCAAGCACTTTTCTGTCGGGCCACTCATTGTGGCTGAACACTTTGGATTTGCATCGGCTTGACGATGTTTGGCCTGGACTGGACCAGCCACAATTTCTCGAGTGATCTCCGGGCCACCAAAACGATGGCTTGAGACAACCTGGGAATGGAAAGCCTTGAATCCCAAGTTTCATCCAGATTACTGGAACCTTGGGCCGCACTCCGTCAACGCGGAGACTTCCAAGAAGAACGGCGTTCTTGACGCGCTGTTGTGGAGATTGAGGCGCGGGCAAAATTTTATCGTCACAGGCACTATCCTGTGGCAAGGAGGACTCCGCAGGAATTCCGGCGTCGCACTTGCCACCTGTTACGTTTCATCCCGTCGCCACGGAAAATAGCGCTCCCGCAGGAACTTCGTTTCGTAGACTTTTCTCGATCGCGTGCGCTTAGAATCCCAAGGCAACTTGAACTCATCTGCATCTAGCATCACGTAGGGGAACGACATCACTCTTCAGAATCCACCTGCTTCGAAGCTCTTCTCCTTCAGTGCCGTTTTTCTGATTGAAATGTGGGAACGCTTCGGCTTCAGCGGTATGCAGGTGCTGATGGTCACGTTTTTGATGAGGAAACTCGGCTTCGCCGATACCAAGGCTAATCTGGTCTGGGGTGCGGCAGCCGCACTGATATACGCGACCCCTGCGATAGGTGGGTGGGTTGGCGACAAGCTGCTCGGCACCCGCCGCACCATGCTGGTCGGCGCCACTGTGCTGGCGCTGGGCTATGCGATGTTGTGGCTTCCCACGAACAATCCCTACATGGTTTACGTGGCCCTCGGCGTCATCGTAGTGGGCAACGGCTTCTTCAAGCCCAATGCCGGCAATCTGGTCCGAAAGATCTACGAAGGCGATGAAACCCGCATAGATAGTGCTTTCACCATCTATTACATGTCGGTGAACATTGGCTCGTTCTTGTCAATGACACTGACACCCTGGATTCGCAATATGGTCAGCGCACGCTACGGCGATGATGTGGGGTGGCATACCGCCTTTGGAGTCTGCTCGATTGGCCTGATGCTTGGCATGGGTAACTATCTAATGATGCGACGCGCACTGGCGCATATCGGTTCGCCCACAGACAATCATCCGATAGACATGCGCCGCGCATTGGCCGTCCTCGCGGCGGCTATCGTGCTGGTGTTCGTCGTTGCCTTTATTCTGCAAAGTCAGGCCGTGGCCAGAATATGTGTATACACGGCGGCTGTCGTGATCCTTGGCGTGTTTGCACACTTGATCCGCTGCAGCGAGAAAAGCGAGCGAGCTGGACTGATCGCAGCACTCGTGCTGACCGTACAGACCATCTTCTTTTTTATTTTCTACGCGCAAATGGCGACCTCGCTGAATCTTTTCGCCCAGCACAACGTGAACCTTTCGTTCGACGCGTTTGGCATGCACTTGTTCAACTGGATTCCTGAGCAATTCCAGAACCTCAATCCCATCTGGATCGTGATCCTTAGCCCGGTGCTAGTGCTGATCTATAACGCCCTGGGTCGTATCGGCAAGGATCCGTCGATTGCCTTCAAGTTCGCGCTGGGTTTCGCTGCCGTGGCGATCGGATTTTTCATGTACGGCATTGGTGGGCATTCGGCCGTCCATGGCCAGGTGTCATCATGGACAATGGTATGGGGCTATGGCTGGTATTCGCTGGGCGAAATGCTGGTGAGCAGTTTGGGCCTGGCCATGATTGCACGCTACGTGCCGGCCCGCATGGGTGGCTTCATGATGGGCGCTTATTTCGTTGCGGTAGGTTTGTCGCAATATTTGGGCAGCATGGTGGCCAATATCGCCCACATCCCTCGTGACATTACTGACCCCGTACAGTCACTGGCGATCTTCGTAAACCTGTTCAACAAACTTGGCTTCGTAGGCATCGCCTGTGTTGCGATTGCGTTGGCCATGCTTCCATTGATGAGAAAACTTTCGGCCAGCCACGCTCGGGCTGCGATCAAACTCACACCCTGACGAAATAGGGAATCGCCGTGAGCGCAGCGCCAATGGCAATCAGCAGCCACGTGCCCGACACGAAATAGGGAAACACCATCAGCGCCAGTCCGCACACCAGCGGGACGATGGCCTGCTGCTTCTTGCCGTATATGAAAAAGCCGAGTCCGATCGCGCCGAACAGGATGCCCCAGAATAATGTCGATGCGCTCAAGGCTGCCCCACGGGTTTTGGCCTGGATGGCTGGATCGTACTCTACGTAAGGCTCGCTGACTCAGAGACATGTGCCCACACGCACTTCTCCAGGAACGGTGGAACGTGCCAATCTCTGCGCTGGGAATCTGTCTGCAGATATCAATCTTTAATGCTGTTTAATGGCGTGAGTGACGCGCCGTCGTGCGGGCCGTGTGTTTGGGTCAGGAGAACGTTCATGAAGTCCACCGGATATTTCGCGTTTGCGACCTGCTGCGCCCTGGCGCTGCCACTGTCTGCACTCGCCGCCACGACCGCGCCAGCGTTCCAGTTGAGTGACCTGCAGAAGATCGTGAGCCTGGGCGAGCCGCAGGTTTCGCCGGACGGTAAGCGCGTCGCCCTCATCGTTTCGACGCCGGACTGGAAGGCCGACAAGAGCAAGCAGGAAATCGATCTGGTGGACACTTCCAGCGGTGCACGGCGCATGCTGACTTGGAAGCGCGAGGGCATCTCGTCGCCGCGCTGGTCACCGGACGGCGCGCAGTTGGCCTTCATCGCCGACGACGCGGACACCAAGCAGGGACAGCTGTATGTGATGCCGATGGACGGTGGCGATGCGCAGCGGATCACCGAGATCAAACGCGGCGTGGACTCCTTCAGCTGGAGCCCGGACGGCAAGCAGATCGCCTTCGTCAGCGAAGACGAACCGGCCAATGCGAAGGCCATCAAGGAACACGACGACGCGTTCCAGGTCACCGACAACCACTTTCTCACCCGCGAAGCACTCACTCCCTGGCATCTGTGGGTGGTCCCCAGTGCAGGCGGCACGGCAAAACGGCTCACCCAGGGCAGCTACAGCCTGCAGACCGATCAGCAGGACGATACGCCGGAGCCGGCATGGAGTCGCGATGGTCGCAGCATCGCGTTCGTCCGCTTTCCCGGCCCGTACTGGGGACCGTCGTTCCATTCGGTAATTGCCAGCGTGGATGCCAGCGGCGGCGAACCGCGCACGCTGGTAGCGGACGAAGGGTCGGCCGATGTCATCTATGCGCCGGACAGCGACAACTTCGCCTTCGTGCGCCCGCGCAACGGTGACCAGAACAATGGCAATGCGGTCTACGTGACGACGGGCGGCAATACCCGCGACGTCACCCAGGCGCTGGCGCGCAACCTCAACGGCTATGCCTGGCTGCCACACGGCAAGTCGCTGCTGCTGGCCGCCGAGGACGGCACCCACTCGGTGCTGTGGGAGCAGCCGCTGTCGGGAGCAGCGAAGAAGCTCGACCTCGGTGACGTGGAAGCCGGTACGGACGTGAGTGTCTCGAAAACCGGCACGCTCGCCTTCATCGGCAGCACCACGACGCATCCGGGCGAGCTGTACGTGATGGATTCGGTGAGCGCCAAACCGCGGCGGCTCACCAACCTCAATACCTATGTCGACAGCCTCTCGCTGGGCCGCACCGAATCGGTCGAGTGGCAGGGGCCGGACGGTTTCCACGAGGATGGTGCGCTGACCTATCCAGTGGGCTACCAGCGCGGGCAGTCCTACCCGCTGGTGCTGGTCATCCACGGCGGCCCGGAAGCGGCCTCCACGGTGAAATTCTCGCCACTGCCGCAGCTGCTTGCCGCGCAAGGCTTCGTGGTGTTCCAGCCGAACTACCGCGGCAGCACCAACCTCGGCGATGCCTACCAGCACGCGATCTTCCGCGACACCGGTGTGGGCCCTGGCAATGACGTGATGGCCGGCGTGGCCGCGGTGCAGAAGCTCGGCATTGTCGACGCGCAGCGCATCGGCGTCACCGGCTGGTCATACGGCGGCTACATGACGACCTGGTTGACTGGCCATTACCCGATCTGGAAGGCTGCTGTCTCCGGCGCGGCGCTGACCGACTGGGTGATGGACTACACCGTGTCGTACTACCAGACAGGCGATACCTATTTCTTCGGTGGCTCGCCGTGGATGGCGAAGTACAAGGATATCTGGCGCGAACAGTCGCCGATCGCCTATGCGCACAACGTCACCGCGCCGACCCTGATCATGGGCGACGTGGGCGACCCCAACGTGCCGCTGTTGAACAGCTACGAGTGGTTCCACGCGCTGCGCGACAACGGGGTGCAAGTGGAGTTCTACGCCTACCCGGTCGACACGCATTTCCCCAAGGACATCGTGCGTACCACCGATGTCTACCGCCGCTGGGTGGGCTGGATGACGCAGCACCTGAAATGATCTCGATGGACGGCCTCATCGACTGATTGGCAACGGCAACGCCGGAGTCGCAAACGCGTCTCCGGCAGCAGCCATCTGTGCATATACAGCATTCGGCCGCACAGCAGAGGTTGCCTATTCAACCTGTTCGTGAAAGTGGAGCAGCCTGCCCTGCCTTACTTTTTCGGCAGCGCTTCAAAAAGTGATCCGTACTCTGCCATATAGCGCGATCGGGGCAGCTGGGCTCAAAAACCGGTTGTCGACGCCGGGGCCGTTCGTGACACCATCGGCAGGAATTCCCGGAGCGCCAATACCCGTGGGATCGCTGTAGATGCCATACGTCGCGTATCTGGCATTGAAGAGGTTGTCGATGGAACCGAAGAGTTCCACGTGCCGGCCAAGCTGATACGAAGTGTGCAGATTCACCACGTGATAGCCCGGCATCGGGATATTCTGATTGGACTCATCACCAAAGTAGTACTGGTCGCTGACGACGATCAGTGAAACTCCCACCTTCCACTGCGGCGCAACTGCGTAGTCTACGCCTGCCTTGACACGGCTCTTCGGGATGCCTGGCAGACGATCGCCTGGATGCACCTGGATATTGCCGTCGTCATCCTGATAAGGATTCGAGGGTGAAGGAAGCTGTACGGCCGATCGAAACGTCGCATCGACGTAACTGGCATTGATGTAGTACGACCATCGATCGGCCTGGTAGTTGAAACTGCCTTCGATGCCCTGGCGTCGCGTCGAGCCGATGTTCTGGTAAAAACCGCTGCTGACCGAGGTTGCGATGCCATAGATATCGTTGAAAGAATTGGTCCGGAACGCCCCCAGGTTCCAGGAAATTCCGCGGCCCCCATCAGACGCGTCAGGAATTCTTCCACGCACACCGAATTCGGCGGTATGTGCCACCACCTGGCGCAGGTTCGGCGGATCGCCGGCCAGGTTTGAAGGCAGCATGCACGGCTTCATCGAGCAACAGGCGATCGATGTGGCCCTCTCGTCCTGTGACGGCAATGTCGCCGCGGCTGCACGCAAACTGGGGGTCAGCCGCAGCACGATTTATCGGCGCCTAGGCGAAAAGATACCTCCGGGCTGAATCCTTCCCGCATCAATCACCGCCGGCAACGCCGAAAGCTGCCTGCATGACCATTGAGCAGGTGCGCCACGGCCGAATCCAGGCTGCGTGTGAACACTTCGACCTGCGCGTCATGGAGTTATGACGCACTCCCCCCAGCTCATGGTTGATCTCGGCAGGTCAGATTCTGTTCGTGCAGACGTCAGAATCCCCCAAGTAGACGGCTGCATCGGATGCCTCAGCCCCCGAAATACCCCGCACGATCAAAGCCTGGTGACGCTCCGCGTCCAGCCTGAACCCGGCAGGCCACACCGTCACGGCATGGATGCCAGCACGACAATAGTCTGTGGATAGTGTGGTGGCAGCGTTTGCGCAATGCCGCAACGCGCTGGCATGACCAGTGCTTGAGTTTCACACAGGTACCAGGACGCCTGTGTGATAACCAGTTCGATCCATAATCAACGAGTCGACCGGTGGTCTGCTATCGATGACGCGGTATGGAATAATGCGTGGCTGTCACCGGCATGGAGGTTTTGACCGCTATACGCATCATTCGCTCGCAGTTCTGTAGGAGTATCACCGAACAGGAGTAGGCAGATGGAGAGGCTTGTCACAGTACCGACATCCGGCCGCCTATGGCGGTCATGGATCGGTTTTGTGTTCGGCCTGCTATGGCTGGGTCTGGCCCACGCAGCTACCCCGTTGAACGGTGCCTGGCGCGAAATCCGCGCCGGCGATACGCCGCAAACCGTGATGAACGAGTATCGCAACGGCCTGCTGCAGAGTTTCAACCCTTCACTGCTGGAGCGGTTTCCACATAGCGCACAAGGCAGCTGGGTAGTCATCGCACCGCAACCACCATGGGACAACAGCGAACGCGTGCTGACGGTTTACCCGCCTCCGCTTGGCGCGGTCACGGTGTATGCCAACGATAAGACACAGACGCTGGCACTGGATGATTTCAGCGCACCAACCCATGGTCATGGCCGGCTGGCCTGGCACGTACCTATCGAGCAAGCGGCATCCACACCAATCCTGCTGAAGTTCGAGCCATCAGCGTCGCTTAGCGCGCCGGTGCGTTTCCAGTTGTTGCCGTGGAACGACTACCTGCAGCAGGACGCGCAGTGGCTGGTATTCGCCAGTGCCTGCTTCGCAGTGATGCTGGCAATGGTGCTGATGGCCGTGTGCTTTGCGCTGATGCTGCGCGACGTCACCTATGCCTGGTATGCCGGCTACATCGTCTGCTACGCGCTGATCCAGGGCATCCAGACCGGCTTCCTGTTCCATCCGCTGGAATGGGCGTGGCTGTCCGGCATGATGGTGATGGCAGGCTCGGCGGCGGTTGCACTCTCGGTAGCGTTCGCCGCGCTGTTCATGATGCGTTTCTGCGAACTGCAGCGTTACGCTCCGCTGCTGCGGGTACCGATCGTGGCGCTGGCCGTCGGCATGATCCAGCTGGTGCTGATGCGCTGCAGCCACATCGCCATGCTGATCGACGTGGCGCAGGTTCTACTGAACCCGCTGCTGATGATCGGCGCAACGCTGTTGCTGACCGCCGCCATCGTCGCCGCCGCGCGCGGCTCGCGCCAGGCATGGTTCTTCCTCGCCGGCTGGACGCCGCTGCTGCTGCTCACCGCGATGACGAGTGCCCAGGTCAACGGCGCACTGCCTGAACTGGACTGGCTCAATGACGCCAGCCTGGCAGGTGGTGCGTTCGAGGCACTCGTGCTGTCACTGGGCCTGGCCGACCGCGCACTCAGGCTGCGCCATGATCGCGACACGGTGCGGGTGCTGGCTGACCATGACTCGCTAACCAACGTGCTCAACCGTCGCGCCTGGAGTGAGCGTGCCAGCTCCTTGCTTGCAAGCACACCATCGCGGTCGATCGCTCTGCTGTTTCTCGACCTCGACCATTTCAAGCTGCTGAACGACTATCAAGGCCACAACACCGGCGACCGCGCACTGATCGCCGTAGCCAAGGCGCTGGCTACAGAATTGCGCCCAAGCGACCTGCTCTGCCGCTACGGTGGCGAGGAGTTCGTCGCACTGCTCGACGGCGCCGTCGCACAACAGGCGATGCAGGTGGCCACCCGACTGTGCCGGCGCGTACACCGGCTGGAAATTCCGGTGAGCGCGGATTCACAGCTGCTCAGCATCAGCATCGGCATCGCCATGCGGCAGGACGGCGACAACGTGGAGTCACTGCTTGAACGCGCTGATCAGGCCATGTACGACGCCAAGCTCAATGGTCGCAACCGGGTCTGCCTCTACGCTGAGCGCATGTCGGCAAACACGCATAGCGGCCCACAGTTGCATGTGGTCGAAACGCGCGAACGCTGAACCAGGTACATGACGACCAGGATCAGCGCGCTGCAAGCTCCCGCGCCGCTGCCACCACCTCAGCCTCGCCCGGCAGTACCAGCAGCGCAGCACCGGCCAGCGGCGTAAAGGTATCCGCGCCGACTACGCGCTGCATTGGCGTGGCGCCGTAGCCACCCTCGACGATCGCGGTGATCACACCCTCACCCACGCCAGCGCTCTTGCGACCTTCGTCCAGCACCAGGATGCGCTTGGCCGTCTTCGCCTGCGCCGCGATGAATGCGTTGTTGAGCGGTGCCAGCCAGCGCAGGTCGATCACGCGAATCTGCCAGCCGTGCTGTGCCTCGATCTGCTTCGCCGCGCGCAAGGCCATCGGCACGCCGTTGCCGAAGGTGAAGATCACCAGGTCGTTCGCGGTCTCGTTGTAGATGCGGCCCTCACCCAGCGTCATCGCCTTATCCAGGGACGGATAATCGAACTGCCACAAGCCGTCGCCGGCTTCGTACAGATCCTTGGTCATGTACAGCGCGATCGGCTCGAGGAACGCGCACACGCGGCCATCGACTTTCGCCAGCGCCATCAGCGTGCGCAGCATCATCGCCGCATCGTCGCCGCGGCTGGCGCAGCCGACGACCAGGCCGGGAATGTCGCGCAGCGCCGTGATCGAGTTGTCGTTGTGGAAATGGCCGCCGAAGCCCTTCTGGTAACCGAGCGAGGCAACCCGCATCACCATCGGGTTGCGATACTGGTCATTGGAGAAGAACTGCAGCGATGCCGCCTCGCCGCGAATCTGGTCGCAGGCATTGTGGAAATACGCCAGATACTGGATCTCCGGCATGGGCAGCATGCCCATGTTGGCGTAGCCCTGGGCGAGGCCGAGGATCATCGTCTCGTCCAGCAGCGTGTTGAACACGCGGCTGCCCTTGAAGGTCTTGTTGAGGCCCTTGGTGACGGTATAGACGCCGCCCTTCTGCGCCACGTCCTCACCGAACAGCAGCGCCTGCGGATACTTCGCCAACAGGTCGTGCAGCGCCTGATTGATCTGGATCGCCAGATGTCGCGGCGGCAGGTTCTCCGGCAGCTTCGCCTCACCACCGAACACCGCGAGTCGCTTCTCGGCATAGTCCGCACGCGTGGCTTCAGCCTTGACGGCAGCCGGGGTGTATGGGGCCAGCGGCCTCATCACATCCTCGAGCGAAGTCAGCCGATGCCGCAAGTCCGCATCCTCGGCCGCGGCGAAGCAACGCTTGCGCATGGCCTCGTACATATTCAGCAACTCATCCTTGCTGTAGAGGCCGGACTCCAATGCGATACCCGCCGAGCGCAGCAATGGATCGCTCGCCTCCACCGCGAACAGTTCCTCGATGCTGCGCCATTCGATCTCGAAATCGGTGCCGGCATGACCCATCACGCGGGTGGTCTTCAGATGCAGGAAGGTTGGGCGACGCGTCGTGCGGCAATGTTCCACCGCGCGCTGCACCTGGGCGTAGCCCTCGGCCAGATCGAGGCCGTCGGCAAAGAAGTAATCGAGGTTGGAGCGCTGCTGGAAATTGCTGGCAACCCAGCCCGTCGGGGTTTTCACCGAGATGCCGATGCCGTTGTCCTCACATACAAACAGCACTGGCGCGGGGAGCTTCTGATACGCCGTCCACGCCGCCGTGTTGAATGCGGTCTGCGCCGTGGCATGGTTGCTGGACGCGTCGCCGAACGAGCAGATCGTGATGCTGTCATCCGGAATTGGCAGTTGGTGGCCGATCCGTCGCGCTTGCTCGATCGCCACAGCGGTACCGAGCGCCTTGGGCAGATGCGAGGCGATCGTCGAGGTCTGCGGCAGCACCCACAACGGCTTGCTGCCCCATACCTTGTGGCGGCCACCCGAAGCTGGGTCGTCCTTGCTGGCAGCAAAGCTCAGCGCCGAATCCATCACCGCATCCATCCCCGGCAGCTTGCGGAAACGCTCGGCCATGAAGCCGCCGGAGCGGTAATGCAGGAAGGCCGGATCGGTATGCCGGGTCAGCCGCGCCACCATCGCATTACCTTCGTGGCCAGACGAACCGATCGTGTAGAACACCTTGTTCTGCACACGCAGCACGCGCGCCATCAGGTCGAGGTGACGCGAGATCAGCTGCGATTCCAGCAGCTCGCGGAAGCCGCGCACATCCAGAGCGCTGCCCGGCAGCACGGGCTGATCGTCTCGCGGTGCGGCATGCGCCTCACCCTGCCACAGCTGCACGAACTCGGTGAAGTTCTGATCGACGATTTCGGCGCGGTTGAAGCCTTTGTGGCGGGCGGCGATGGGCGTGGCAGTCATGATGGTGAGGTTTCTCGTGAATGATGTGCCGCTGCGGCGGCATCGAACGGGGAATTATCTGTCGTAGGCTGATGCGCGCACCAGTGCGGCGCCATCAGATGCTTCATAGCGCACGCAGCAAGCCTGCGCGTTTTTGATCCTTGGGCCGGCCGAAGCTTTCCAGTACACGAATCTGATCGGCCAGCGAGGGAACCGGCACGGCCATATCACCACAGGACACGGTGACGATCTCCCGCACCTGCACCGGTTGCCAGCCATGCACCCCGCTCAATTCGAGGCCGCCCATCACTTCCACCGGCAGCCCAGCAAAATGGAAACGCGCGAAGCGCGAGCGAAAATGATCGGAACCATCCGGTGCATGGGCGCCGTCAAGATGCGACTGCCAATGCGCGATCAGGCTTTCTGCATCGCGTACGCTGGTCAACACATCCACGTCGGCCACCGTGACGTCCGCACCGATCAGGCGAGCAGCGGCACTCCCGATCAAAACCCACCGATCGCGGCAGTGCCGTTGAAGATCCGGCACCACCATCGCAAAGGTTTCGTGCAACAAATCGCTCATGCCGGTCGACGACGCTGCAGCCATTGCTCACGCGTCTGGCCCCAGATCTCGATGGGACCGCCCTCAAACGGTGCCGGCAGTTTGCCAAGGCCCTGAAGGCTGGAGCCGAGCCGTTGGGCAAGCAACTGCGAAGAACGGTTGTCGGGGTGGATGGAGTGGATCACCTCGGTCCATTCCAGGTTGGCGAAGGCCCAGTCGATCGCTGCCACGCTGCCTTCATAGGCATAGCCCTTTCCTTGCGCCTCACGCGCCAGGCCCCAACCCACCTCGGTGCCAGGCCAGCCTTCCGGATGCCAGGGACCGAGGCGACCGATCCAACGGCCGCTGGCCCTTTCGATCACCGAAAACATGGAGAAGCCCTGGATCATCCACGCGCCCGCTGACGTGAGAAAGCTGCGCCATGCCACCGCGCGTACCTGCGGGCCGCCAATGAATCGCGTGCCTTCCGGGTCCGCCATCTTGCTGGCATAAGCATCGAAATCCTCCACCCGTGGCGGGCGGAGGATCAGGCGATCGGTTTCGATGATGATGTCTGGCAAACCCATTCCGCATCACTCTCCGGATACGTCCACCCATGCGGCTCGTCATGCCGGCTTTTGCCAGAATGACGAGCAAGCATCAGAGCGCTTCAGAACGCGTTGATGCCGGTCAGTTCGCGGCCCACCACCAGCTCGTGCACGGTTTCGGTGCCTTCATAGGTGATCACCGACTCCAGGTTCAGCGCATGACGGATCGCGCCGTGCTCGGTGGTGATGCCAGCGGCACCGAGGATGTCGCGACACTGACGAGCGATATCGATCGCCATGCGGCAGTTGTTCCACTTCGCCAGCGACACCTGGGTCGGCTGCATCTTGCCAGCGTCCTTCAAACGACCGAGCTGCAGCGATATCAGTTGCGCACCGGTGATGCGCCGGGCCATGTCAGCCAGCTTCAGTTGCACGGACTGATTGGAGGCCAGCGGACGGTTGAACAGGATGCGCTCCTTGGTGTAGTCCAGCACTTCCTTCAGGCACGCCTGCGCAGCACCGATCGGCCCCCAGGTGATGCCGTAACGCGCCTGCGTAAGGCAGCCCAGCGGGCCCTTCAGGCCCTTCACGTTCGGCAGCCGTGCACTGTCCGGCACGCGCACGTTGTCGAAGAACAGCGCCGAAGTGACCGACGCGCGCAGGCTCATCTTCTTGTGGATTTCCTGCGCCTTGAAGCCGGCTGTGTCAGTCGGCACCACGAAGCCCTGGATGCCGTCCTCGGTCTGCGCCCACACGATCGCGATGTGTGCGAGGTTACCGTTGGTGATCCACATCTTGGCGCCGTTGATCACCCAGTCGCCGCCATCTTTCTTGGCATGGGTCTTCATGTTCGCCGGATCGGAGCCGCCGTGCGGCTCGGTCAGGCCGAAGCAGCCGATCACTTCGCCGGCTGACATCCGCGGCAGATACTGCTTCTTCTGCTCCTCGCTACCGTAGGCATAGATCGGGTACATGCACAGCGAGCTCTGCACCGAAGCGAAGCTGCGCAACCCGGAATCGCCGCGCTCCAGTTCCTGGCAGATCAGGCCGTAGCTGACACCGTTCATGCCGGCGCCGCCGTACTCCTCGGGAATCGTCGCGCCAAGCAGGCCAAGGGCAGCAATCTCCGGAATCAGCTCCTTCGGGAAACGGCCTTGGTCGAAACAATCGCCGATGATCGGCAGCACGCGCTCGTCGACGAAACGGCCGACGGTGTCCTGCACCATGCGTTCTTCGTCGGTAAGCAGCGAACGGACATCGTACAGATCGAGCGGATTCAGACTGACAGCCATGGAAGCTCCGGAAGCGGATGCGTAAAACCGCTATTGTAGCGCGGGACTCAGGCCTGCACAGGCGTCCCGCCAGCCAGTCCGGGCTCAATATTGGCCAGCAAAACCGGCCCCACAGCCCTTCCCCCTTGAATACCGGAAATCCATGTTCAAAGGTGTATTGCTCGGCTTCATGGCATTTGCGGCATATGCCCTCAGCGACGCTTTCGTGAAGTCGCTGAGGGGCTCGCTGCCGGCTTACGAGGCGGTGTTCTTCGGCGCCGCACTGGGGCTGTTGGCGCTGCCCTTTATCAAGGCCCGCGGTGACCGCTGGCGCGAAGTACTGGTCGCCAGGCGCCCCGGCTTGTACCTGGTGCGTGCCCTGGCCGGCGCCATCGGCGGCACGGCCGCCGTGATCGCCTTCACCGCACTGCCGATGGCCGAGGCGTTTGCGCTGATCTTCCTGCTGCCGATCTTCGTGACCATCCTGTCGGTCGCGTTGTTGAAAGAGCACGTCGGCTGGCGCCGCTGGTCGGCGGTAGTCGCTGGTTTTGTTGGCGTGCTGGTGGTGCTGCGGCCGGGTTTTCGCGCGCTCGGCATCGGCCACCTGGCAGCCGCCATCTGCGCCCTCGCCGGCGCCATCTCGATGATCGCGCTACGTGTGGCCGGCCCACATGAAAAACGCATCACCCTCTACAGCGCCGGCGTGATCGGCCCGCTGCTGCTCACCGGCGTGCTGATGCTGGCGGAATTCCGCTGGCCCAGCCTGCCGCAGATCGGCCTGCTGCTTGGCTACGGTCTGCTCGCCGCGCTGGCCGGCGTGCTGCTGATGCTGGCTACGCAGAAAGCTCCTGCCAATCACGTCGCGCCCACCCAATACAGCCAGATGCTGTGGGCGGTGCTGCTCGGCTACATGCTGTTCCACGACAAGCTGGACTGGCCGATGGCCGTTGGCATCGCGATCATCCTCGGCGCCGGCCTGTTCACTTTGATACGCGAGGAGAAGGTCACGCGCTGGTGGAAACGCTTGCGGATGGTGTGACGACTGCGCGCACGCTCGCTCGACACCCACCGCGGCCAGGACATCCTCATCGACTGGCACTACCCGGCTCGCCATCATTCGCTGCGTCGAGCTTTCAGATCCGTGAGCGTGCACGGCATGGTGCGATATCAGCCGCCCTTGCCCGGACCGTGATCGTTGCCATGCCGGTGGTGCAGATCGGGATAGTGCGCATGCGAATGAACCAGTGGCGCATGCCGATGCGGATGTGCGTGAGGCTCCTTGCCGTCCCACGGAAAGTCGTGTTCATGCTGGTGGTGCTCGTCATGAACGTGCCGGTGATCATGGGTCATCGTCTCATGCACATGTACATGCTCGTGCCGCTCGGCGAGATGGAGCCAGACGCCCACGGCCATGAGCGCACCGGCGCACCAGAAAAGCAGGCTTGGCTGTTCCGCGAAAAGCACCAGCGAGACACCTGCACCCAGGAAAGGCGCAGTTGAGAAATAAGCCCCCGTACGTGCCGTCCCAAGACTCCTGAGTGCCAGCACGAACAGCACCAGGCTGAGACCGTAACCCACGAAGCCGACGATGCCCGTTGCGAGGGTGACCAGCACGCCCGGGAAGCGATGCCCAACGAGAAGCGCCGCGGCAATGTTGATGACGCCGGCCACGACACCCTTGATCGCGGCAATCTGCACCGGATCGCCGCCAGAAACCGCGCGCGTCAGATTGTTGTCGATGCCCCAGCACAAACATGCACCAGCAATGGCCGCGGCACCCAACGGAATCATGGCGCCAGCATGCGGCCGCCATGCCAGCAGCACGCCACCGGCAACGATGGCGAGCATGCCCAGGGCAATCCGACGATCAAAGTTTTCCCGAAATACCACCCAGGCGATCAGGGCCGTCAGGACCGCCTCGAGATTCAGCAGCAGCGATGATGTGGCGCCATCCATGGATGACAGGCCCACCATAAGCAGGATCGGCGCTAACACACCACCAAAAGCCACCGCGCCAGCCAGCCATGGCAGGTCTGTGCGAGCCAGGGACGTTTCTGCAGATGGCCTACCGGCCACACGTCGGATCAGCATCCAGATCGAAAGACCGATACCGGATCCGGCATAGAGCATCCCCGCCAGCAGCAATGGAGAAATCTGGCCAACCAGGATTTTTGCCAGCGGCGTACTCAGCCCGAACAACGCCGCCGCCGCGAGTCCCTGGAAAACACCGCGCAAATGCTGATGCCTGGAAACCTGCATGTGAAATACCCCACCCATCACGGTCAGTCTCCGTCCCATAGGCTAACGGGGGCGTTACCGGTTGCTCACGCCATGCGGCACATGCCCGGTCGCCACATGCTTGCGCGCCGATTCAACATTCGCTGGTGAATCATCGAAGAAGATATCGGCGCCGAAAGCATCGAGGAACGGGCCTTTGTCGCGTCCACCGAGGAACAGCGCCTCGTCGATGCGCACGCCCCACTTGCGCAGGGTGAGGATCACGCGCTTGTGTGCGGGCGCAGAGCGCGCGGTGACCAGCGCGGTGCGGATCGGCGAATCTTCGGCCGGGAATGCGATCTGCAGGCGATGCAGCGCAGTGAGGAAGCCGCGGAACGGGCCTACCGACAGCGGCTCGGCAGCATGTTCGGTTTCGCTGCGATGGAACGCTTCCAGGCCTTCCTCGCGCGACACGCGTTCGCCCTCGTCGCCGAAGATCACCGCATCCCCGTCGAACGCGATGCGCAGTTGTTCACTGGCGCGTGGTGGCGCCGTGCTGGGCAGGATGGTGGCTGCTGCCACACCGGCCGCGAGTGCGCGGCCGACATCCTCGGCATTGGCAGAAAGGAACAGGTCGGCCTTGAACGGTGCGATGTAGTCGGAGGTCGGCGCACCGCTGGTGAATGCGGCACGGCTGATCTCCAGGCCGTAGTGCTGGATCGCGTTGAAGATGCGCAGGCCGGTATCGCCGGAATTGCGCGACAGCAGGATCACCTCGACCGGCGGCACGTCGCCCGCCAGCTTGTTGAGACCGAGCAGCTTCTGCACCAGCGGGAAGGCCACGCCGGGCTTGAGGATTTCGTTCTCGTGATCGATCTGGAACGAGCGGTACGCATCGAGCCCATCGCGTTCGAACAGCGCGTGGCTGTCACCGAGATCGAACAGGGCGCGCGAGGAGATCGCGACCACCAGCCGGTTGTCGGTGGGCGACGCGGAGTCGTAGACGGTTGGCTGGGTCATGCCGTGAATCTACCGCATTGAGCAGGAAGTGAGTGGAGAGGAGTGAGAAGTGAGAGACAGCAGGCTCCGGCCTTTCTCTCACTTCTCACTCCTCAACTGTCATTCGGCCGCAAACTGCTCGTCCAGGATGCGCTGTTCGAGGCTGTGCTCCGGATCGAACAGCAGCCGCACGCCCTGCCCGCCGGATTGCCGGATCGATACCGTCTGCACGTCCCGTACTTCATGGAAATCGGCAGTGGCGCTGACCGGGCGCTTGACCGGATCGAGCACGCGCAGGATCACCTCGGTACGATGCGGCAGGATCGCACCGCGCCAGCGGCGCGGACGGAACGGGCTGATCGGAGTGAGTGCCAGCACGTTCGCGTCCAGCGGCAGGATCGGGCCGTGCGCGGACAGGTTGTAGGCGGTGGAACCGGCCGGGGTGGAGACCAGGATGCCATCGCAGACCAGCGTCGCGAGTTTCACGGTGTTGTTGAGCTGCACTTCGAGATGGGCAGCCTGATTGCTCTGGCGCAGCAGCGAGACTTCGTTGAACGCGAGTGCCGTGTGTTCGTTGCCGGCTGCATCGGTGACCTGCATCTGCAACGGAAACAGCGACGCGGTATGGGCGCGTTCGATCCGTCCCGGCAGGTCGTCGAGCTTGTGCTTGTTCATCAGGAAGCCGACGCGGCCCAGCTTCATGCCGTACACCGGCACTTCCAGCGCGCGATGGGCATGCAGGGTGCGCAGCATGAAGCCGTCGCCGCCCAGTGCCACGATCAGTTCGGCCTGTTCGGGTGGCACGTCGCCATAACGATCCACCAGTTTGCGTCGCGCCTGCTGGGCAACGCTGGTATCACTGGCGACGAAGGCAAAGCGCATATGCGGCAACCCGTTGATGTGGCTTGCCGAGATTACACAGCATGAAGGCGCAAGACCATGTCTGATCCTGCGCCTTCATTGTTCACTTGCTCAACCCGCGCTGGCTCAGCTCACTGGCACCTGCGCCAGCTGGGCCAGGCGGCGTACCGCCACCGAGGCGATCGGGTAGTCCGCGTTCTGGGTGAGGATTTCCGCCAGCATGCTGCGGGTGTACTGCAGCGACGCATCGTCGCGCTGCAGCCATGCCTGCACCGGCGAAACGTCCTTGCGGTCGCCAGTCAGGCTAAGCACCTGCAGGGCGAGCGCGCGATGCTGATGGTTGAGCTCATCCAACAGCGAGCCACGTGCCTGTGCATGCCAATGGCCTTCGACCGGCAGCGCCTCGATCTGGTCGCGCAACCACTCCAGGTCCAGCGCCTCGCCCAGTTCGAAGAACACCGCCGCCACCTTCTCCATCGGCTGGCCGCTCTGCTGCGCAACCTCGACCATGTCCAGCGCGGCGCGCAGTTCCGGCATGCGGGCCAGCCGCAGCCCGAGTTCGGCTGGCAGGCCAAGACCTTCCCATTTCTCCTGGGTGCAGGAGAAATCGCCCTTGCCGGTCGGCGTCAGCACGTCCGGCAAAGCCTTGCGCAAGGCCGACACGCCGCCCTGGTAACGCTCGACGTTGGCCGCGATGTCCAGCGTGCCACCGGGACGATTGAGCAGCCAGCGGGTCAGGTGACGCAGCAGCGACCATATCTGCTTGATCGCGTCGATCTGGGTGTCCTCGGCGACCTTGCTGTCGAGCGCCTCGATCTCCGCCCACAACTCGCGCGCCTCGAGAATCTCGCGTGCCGCGGTGTATGCCTTGGCGATCGCCGCCGGGCGCTGGCCGGTGTCTTCCTGCATGCGCATCATGAAGGTGGCGCCCATGCGGTTGATCGTCGAGTTGGTCACCGCGGTGGCGATGATCTCGCGCTTCAGGCGATGGCGCTGCATGTGCTCGGCATACTTCACGTGCAACGGCTCGGGGAAGTAGCGCACCAGCTCCTTGGACAGATACGGGTCTTCCGGCACGTCCGAATCCAGCATCTGCTGGTACAGGCGGATCTTGTCGTACGACAGCAGCACCGACAGCTCCGGCCGGGTCAGGCCCAGACCACGGCTCTTGCGCTCGGTGAGCTCGGCTTCGGACGGCAGGTTCTCGACCTGTCGATCCAGCGTGCCCTCGGCTTCCAGCGTGCGGATGAAGTGCGCCATCGAACCGAGACGGCTCACCGACTGGTGCTCCATCAGGGTGATCGCCTGGTTCTGCCGGTAGTTGTCCCACAACACCAGCTCACCGACCTCGTCCGTCATCGCGGCGAGCTGCGTGTTGCGTGCGGACTCGGTGAGTTCGCCGCGCTGTACTGCATCATTCAGCAGGATCTTGATGTTCACCTCATGGTCGGAGGTGTCCACGCCGGCGGAGTTGTCGATGAAGTCGGTGTTCAGCAGCACGCCGTGCTGCGCCGCCTCGATGCGACCCTTCTGGGTCATGCCCAGGTTGCCGCCTTCGCCGACCACCTTGCAGCGCAGCTCGGCGCCGTTGACGCGCAGCGCGTTGTTGGCGCGGTCGCCGACATCCGCATGCGTCTCGGCAGACGATTTCACGTAGGTGCCGATACCACCGTTCCACAGCAGGTCGACCGGGGCCTTGAGGATCGCGCTGAGCAGGTCGCTCGGCGCCAGCTGCGTCACGTCAGGCTTGAGGCCCAGTATCGCGCGCACTTCCGGCGAGACCGGGATCGACTTCGCACTGCGCGGATAGATGCCGCCGCCAGTGGAGATCAGCGACCTGTCGTAATCGTCCCAGCTCGAACGCGGCAGCTTGAACATACGCTCACGCTCGGCAAACGAGCGCGCGGTATCCGGGTTCGGATCGAGGAAGACATGGCGATGATCGAACGCTGCCAGCAGACGGGTGTGCTTGGACAGCAGCATGCCGTTGCCGAACACGTCGCCAGACATGTCGCCGATGCCGACGCAGGTAAAGTCCTGCGTCTGGCAATCGCGGTTGAGCGAGCGGAAGTGACGCTTGACCGACTCCCACGCACCCTTGGCGGTGATGCCCATGCCCTTGTGGTCGTAACCATTGGAACCGCCGGAAGCGAACGCATCACCCAACCAGTAACCGTGCTCGATCGAGATCGCGTTGGCGATATCGGAGAACGTGGCAGTACCCTTGTCGGCCGCGACGACCAGATACGGATCGTCCGCGTCATGGCGCACCACGTCGTGCGGGTTCACTACCTTGCCTTCGACCAGGTTGTCGGTGATGTCGAGCAGGCCGTTGATGAACAGGCGATAGCAGGCGATGCCCTCGGCCAGCTGCGCATCACGGTCGCCGCCAACCGGTGCCTTCTTGACGAAGAAACCGCCCTTGGAGCCGACCGGCACGATCACCGTGTTCTTGACCATCTGTGCCTTGACCAGGCCCAGCACCTCGGTGCGGAAATCCTCGCGGCGATCCGACCAGCGCAGGCCGCCACGCGCCACCGCACCGAAGCGCAGGTGGATGCCTTCGACGCGCGGTGCGCAGACCCAGATCTCGCGGTACGGCACCGGCTTGGGTAGATCAGGCACCTTGTGCGAATCGAGCTTGTAACTGATGTAGTCGCGATGCGCGCCATCCCACAACTGGAAGAAGCTGGTGCGCAGCGTGCCGCGGATCAGTGCCACGAAGCTACGCAGGATGCGGTCTTCATCAAGGCTGGCGACGTTCTCCAGCAGCACCTTGATGGCGCTCTCGACGGCCTGGATCTGCTCGTCACGCGGCCGGGACAGCGCCGTGCTCAATCCATCGATAAGTGCCGGCTGCGCGCTCTGCACGTCGGCCGGGATCAATGCCGTCATCTCGGCCGCCAAGGTGGCACCGGCAGCCTTCTGCTCGTCCGCGGAAAGCGCCTCGCGACGCGGATCGAACTTGGCCAGGAACAGTTCCACCAGCAGGCCGGCGACCGCCGGATAACGGTTGAGGGTTTCTTCCATGTACGTCTGCGAGAACGTCGCGCCCGCCTGCAGCAGGTACTTGCAGTAGCCGCGCAGCATCGACACCTGGCGCCAGTTGAGCTTGGCGCCAAGAATCAGGCGGTTGAAACCGTCGTTCTCGGCGTTGCCACGCCAGATCTGCTCGAACGCGTCTTCGAACAGCGCACCGACCTGCTCGACACTGAAGGTGAGCTTGCCCACCGGTTGCACTTCGAAATCCTGGATCGAACGCGGCGCGGCATCACCCGGGATCTCATACACATGCTCGGTGAGCACGCGCAGGCCGAGGTTCTCCAATTGCGGGAGCACTTCGGACAACGCGATGTCGCCACCTGAGCGGTACACCTTGAAACGCAGCGTCTCCGGCGCCTTCGGCGGGTGGTAGAACGACATGCGCAAGGCGTTGTCGCCATCCAGCAGCGACAGTTGATGCACGTCTTCGGCAGCGACCGCCGGGCTCACGTCCTCGACGTAGCCAGCCGGCAGCGATTTGGCGTAACGATTGGCCAGCACCACGCCTTCGTGGTCGCCACGCGAACTCACCAGCGCATCGCGCACTTCGTCGTGCCAGTTGCGCACGATGCCGGCAACGCCCTGCTCCAGTGCGGCCAGGTCATACGGCGGCTGGTCGCCGATCTTCGGTCGCACCACGATGTTCAGTCGCGCCAGCGCGGCCTCGCCCATCTGCACCGACGAGTCGCTCTGCTCGGCATGCAGCGCCGTACCCAGCAAGGTCTCGATGCGCTCACGTACCGAGGTGTTGAAGCGGTCGCGTGGCACGAACACCATGCAGGTGAAGAAGCGGCCATAGCGGTCGCGACGCACGAACAGCCGCGTGCGGGCGCGCTGGCGCAGTTCGAGGATGCCCATCGCCGTGGCGAACAGCTCGTCCTCGCTGCTCTGCAGCAGCTCCTCGCGCGGCAGCGTTTCCAGAATGTGGCGCAGTGACTTGCCCGAATAGGAATCGCGCTTGAGCCCGGAACGGGCCAGCACTGCCTCGACTTTATGGCGCACCAGTGGCACGTCCTGCGGGCGGGCCATGTAGGCGTTGGAGGAGAACAGGCCAAGGAAGCGCTGCTCGGCCACCGCCCTGCCGTTGGCGCCGAACTTCAGTACGCCGATGTAATCCATGTAGCCGGCGCGATGCACATGCGAGCGCGCGTTGGTCTTGGTCAGGATGATCGCGTCGGTGGAGCCGGACTGCGGCAATTCGCTGGCGGCCAGCGTACGCAATGAACGCGGCGCCATCGAGCGGTCATTCTTGTGCAGGATGCCCAGGCCGGAGCCTTCGATCGAACGCAGTACCCGCTCACCATCAGCCTCGGCGACTTCGTATTCGCGATAGCCTAGGAAGGTGAAGTTGTCATCGGCGATCCAGCGCATGAACTCGCTGGCCTCGTTCACCGAGGCTGCATCCAGCGGCAGTTTGCGTTGGGGCAGATCGGTGGCGATCGCCAGCGCCTTGTCGCGCATCGCGGCCCAGTCGGTTACGGCCATGCGCACATCGTCCAGCGCGGCTTCGACCTGTGACTGCAACTCAGCCTGCTCGGCCTCGTCGGCCACCCGGTCGATCTCGAAATGCATGACGGATTCGGATGCGCCAGCCTCATCGCCCAGGCTTTGCAGCTTTCCGGAGGCATCACGCACCGCTTTCACCACCGGATGGATCACCGCGTGGATCTGCAGCTTGGCCGAGACGATCATGCTCACCGTGTCGATCAGGAACGGCATGTCATCGGTAACGATCTGCAGCAGGCTGCGGCCAGCGTGGGCATTTACCGGATTGAGTATCCGGATCGAGGCACGGCCGCCCTGGCGCTGCTGCATGAAGTTCAGCAGGCCACCGACCAGCGCCGCCCACTGCGTCGGGGTATGCAGACTCGCATCGCTGCCGGCGATGCGGGCGAAGAAGGCCTGGCAGAAAACCTGCGCCTCATCCAGATGCTGGGGCGACAAACCGCTTTTTTTCAGCTCTTCAAGCACATCAGACGAGAGGGGAAGATCATTCACTGCATGGATCGCATTCATGGCATCTACTGGTCGGTGGAGACAGCGTGAGAATGGGGGTAATAAAGCCTTGGAAGGATACGCTGCGCTGCATGACGAATCCACCCGCGACGGCGCGGCCGCACCATGCCCGTGCGCATGGATTCAGCGGTTTGTCACGTCTGTGCAGATTGCGCACAGGAAGCCGCATTGCGTTGACAGGTACGCGACGTAGGCGTCTACCATCGATACCCATCACGCCAGCTACTTAGTGCCCGTGTACCGCAAACCTGCAGGGGTTCGCATGCCTTGCAAAGGCAGGCCACCGACTTGTGCGTCTCCTATCGACCGCGATCGGTGGTGTTACGTCGCACGACATCGGCAGCAAACCGTTCACACCGCAGCCACACCTGTCAATGACTGGATTCATGTCGCCAATAAAATGTAAACTGGGCGGTATAGTCTTACGCAAGGGCCGCAGACATGGCCTCTTGGCGGCACTACATGAACAGGTAGACGATCGGGCAGCTGACCGCCCGACCAAACCAATGACACAAGACACGCGGGCCGCGATGCAGTAACTAGTCAAGCGACTTGCTGCATCGCGTCCCGGCCACGCCCCTCATTCCCGATCAAGCCAAGTCCTGGAGCTCCCATGAAGTCCTCGTTTTTGCACACACCCGTGCTGTGCTTGAGCCTGCTGGCGCTGGCCGCCTGCGGCAAGCAACAGGGACCGCCGAAGATGCCGACCCCGCAGGTGGGCGTCATCACGGTGCAACCCGAGAACGCACCGTTGACCAAGGATACGTCCGGCCGCCTGTCGCCCTACTACAGCGCCAACGTAACCGCCCGCGTCTCCGGCGTGCTGCTCAAGCGCAATTACACGGAAGGCAGTGCGGTGAAGCAGGGCCAATTGCTGTTCGAAATCGATCCGGCCTACTACCAGACCCAGCTCAACACCGCCCTGAGCATCCTGGCTCAGGATCAGGCTACGTATACGAATGCCCGCGTCACCGCCGAACGCGATCACAAGCTGATACCCAAAGGCTATGTGTCGCAACAGCAGGTGGACAACGACGACGCCGCCGTGCGCACAGCCGCCGCCAAGGTCCAGGCTGATCAGGCGGGCGTGGCCAGCGCGCGGGTCAATCTCGGCTACACCAAGGTGACCTCGCCGATCGACGGCATCGCCGGCCAGCAACAGGTCACCGTTGGCGCTACCGTGGGCAGTGGCACCAGCGATGTCGGCTCCGGCGGCACCTTGCTGACCACCGTCCAGCAGATCGACCAGCTGTACGTGAACTTCACCACCAGTGCAGCCGATCTGTCGATGCTGCAACAGGCGCAGAGCAAGGGCAGCGTCGCGCTCTCCGCGCAAAACAAGACCACCGTGCAGGTCATCCTGCCCGACGGCAGCAAGTACGATCAGTTGGGCACGCTGGACTTTTCCGATGTGTCGGTGAACGCGACCACCGGTGCAGTCAACCTGCGCGCCCTGGTGCCCAACCCGAAGCACCAGTTACTGCCGGGCATGTACATAACCCTTACCGTCAACCTCGGTCAGCTGAATAACGTGTTCCTGGTCCCGCAGCAGGCCTTGCTGCGCGATTCCGCTGGCGCCTATGCGCTGACGATGGGACCGGATGGCAAGGTCGTACGCAAAGACGTCAGCGCCAACGACAGTTACAACAACAAGTGGATCGTCACCAGCGGCCTCAGTGCCGGCGACCAGGTGATTGTGTCGGGCCTGCAAGGTGTGAAAGAAGGCGGCCCCGCTCAAGCATCACCCTGGCAGCCAGCGCAGGCCACTCCGGCTCAGGCCGGGTCCGCCTCAGGGCAAAACGGTCAATCCGCCAGCAGCAAGCCGTAAGGAAGCCGTCTCATGCCTAGTTTCTTTATCGACCGCCCGATCTTCGCCTGGGTGGTCGCCATCCTGATCTCCCTGGGCGGCATCATTGCGATGCTCAACCTGGGCATCGATTCCTACCCGGACATCGCGCCGCCACAGGTGACGATCAGCGCGAACTATCCCGGCGCCAGCGCCGCGACGATGGAGTCGACGGTAACCCAGGTGATCGAACAGCAGCTCACGGGTATCGACAACCTGCTGTATTTCAGCTCGTCGTCCAATTCCAGCGGCTCCAGCACGATCACCCTGACCTTTGCCACCGGCACCAACCCTGACATCGCCCAGGTGCAGGTACAGAACAAGGTCACCCTGTCGCAGCCGCTGTTGCCGTCCTCGGTGACCCAGCAGGGCGTCGTGGTGGCCAAGGCCAGCCCCGACATCCTGATGTTCATCGGGCTGACATCCGACAATTCATCGATCGACGCGGCTCGCCTCGCCGACATCATCGCCTCGCAGATTCAGCCGGTGATCTCCCGTGTCAACGGTATCGGCAACACCTTCGAGCTCGGTTCGGAGTACGCGGTACGCATCTGGCTCAATCCGGACAAGTTGCAGGGCTACGGACTCTCGGCGAGCCAGGTCCTCAGCGCCGTCAGCGCGCAGAACGCGCAGTTCGCCGCCGGCTCCCTGGGTGCCGACCCATCCACCAAGGGCCAGGAGTTCACCGCCACGGTCGCGGCCGATACGCTGTTTTCTTCGCTGCAGCAGTTTCGCAACATCATCGTGCTCGCCAATAGCGACGGCACGGTCGTCCGACTGAGCGACGTCGCCCGCATCACGTTCGGGCCGCAGAGCTATGGTTCGGCGGCGATCTACAAGGGCAAGCCAGCTGGCGGCCTCGGGCTGTTCCTGCTGCCCGGCGCCAACGCGCTTTCCGTGGCCCAGGCAGTAAAGGCGCAGATGGCGGTCCTGGCCAAGGATCTCCCGGCCGGCGTGGAATGGGACGTGCCCTACGACACCACCCCGTTCATCATTGCCTCGATCACCGATGTGGTGCACACGCTGCTTGAGGCGATCGTGCTGGTGTTCCTGGTGATGCTGATCTTCCTGCAGAACATCCGGGCCACGATCATTCCCACGCTGGTGATTCCGGTGGCCTTGCTGGGCACCTTCATCGGCCTGTATGTAATGCATTACTCGCTGAACCAGCTCACCCTGTTCGGCATGGTGCTGGCGATCGGCATCGTGGTGGACGACGCGATCGTGGTGATCGAGAACGTCGAACGCATCATGAGCGAGGAGCATCTGGAGCCCAAGCCTGCTGCCCGCAAGGCGATGGGCCAGATTACCGGCGCGATCGTGGCGATCACCGTGGTGCTGACGGCGGTATTCGTGCCCTCGGCCCTGCAGCCGGGCGCCACCGGCATCGTCTATGCCCAGTTCGCGCTGACCATCGCCATGTCGATGGCGTTTTCGGCGTTCCTGGCGCTGTCGTTCACTCCCGCGTTGTGCGCAAGCCTGCTCAAGTCGACCCATAACGAGAAAAAGAATTTCGCCTTTACCTGGTTCAACAAGACCTTCGACTGGGTCACGCGCACCTATCACGGCCACGTCGGCAGTGCGGTACGCCATGCCCCGCGCTGGATGCTGGCGTTCGCGCTGGTTACCGTGCTGGCCGGGTTTCTGTACACCCGAATACCCACCAGTTTCGTACCCGACGAAGATCAAGGCTTCATGCTGGCGGTGGTTTCCCTGCCACCTGGTGCAACCCTGCAACGCACCGACCAGGTGATGACGGAAATTCGCAACAAGCTGGAACACAGTCCGATAGGCAAGGACATCGTGGCCATCTTCCAGCCGGAGGGGTTCAGCTTCGTCGGCAACGCGGAAAACGTCGGCATGGCCTTCATCAAGCTGGCACCCTGGGACAAGCGCTCGCAAACCGCCATGCAGTTGATCCCGCAGGCCAACGGGATTTTGCACAGCATCACCGGCGCGCAGATTTTCGTGGTCAACTTGCCGACCATTCGAGGCCTCAGCCAGTTCGGCGGCGTCGACATGTATCTGCAGGCACGTGCCGGTCAGTCGCGCGGCGAACTGGCCCAGGCCATGGGCACCCTGCTGGCCAAGGCCGGCAAGGACCCCACGCTTTATGGCATCCGTCCCAATTCGCTGCCGGAAGCACCGCAGCTGCACATGAGCGTCGACCGCGTGCAGGCCCAGGCGATGGGGTTGTCACTCACCGATGTGTACAGCGCGCTCCAATTGCTGCTGGCACCGAATTACATCAACCAGTTCACCTACGGGGGTCGCATCAAGCGCGTCTACATGCAGGCGGATGCACCGTACCGCATGGGGCTGGATGCGCTGCAACACATCTATACACCCAGTGGCATCAGCAGCGCCGCCAGTACCACAACCAACGCCAGCGGTTATCTCACCCAGGTCAATCCCTCGGTGAGCAATAACTCGATCAGCCCGTACAACATGGTGCCGCTGTCGAGCGTGGTGAAGGCAGAGTGGGGCATGGGTCCGGTCTCGCTGCCGCGCTACAACGGCTATTCCGCAGTGGAGATCGTGGGCAATTCGGCCCCTGGCTACTCCACCGGCCAAGCCATGCAGGCACTGCAGAACATCATCGACAAGGATCTGCCGGGTGGCTTCGCCTCGGACTGGACCGGCCAGTCCTATCAGGAAGTGCTGGCCGGCAACTCGGCTACGGTACTTCTGCTGATGTCGATCCTGGTTGTGTTCCTGTGTCTGTCGGCACTGTATGAAAGCTGGTCGATCCCGCTCGCCGTGCTGCTGGTGGTGCCGCTTGGCCTGTTGGGCATGGTGGTGTTCTGCTTGCTGACCGGCATGCCGAACGACATCTACTTCAAGATCGGCCTGGTCACCGTCATGGGTCTGGCCGCCAAGAACGCGATCCTGATCGTCGAGTTCGCGGTGGAACAACAGGCTGCCGGCAAGCCACTGCTAGAGGCTGTGCTCACCGCAGCCCGACTGCGCTTGCGGCCGATCCTGATGACCTCGATGGCCTTCATCCTCGGCGTGTTGCCGCTGGTCCTTTCCACTGGCGCGGGCGCGGTATCCCGTCACGAGATCGGTACCGGCGTGATTGGTGGCATGATCTTCGCCACCTTCCTTGGCCTGCTGCTGATCCCGGTGTTCTACGTGGTGGTGCGGCGCATGCTGGGCGACAAGTTGGAAGGCGATACGCCGCCGGCGCCAGCCACGGGCCACGGTGGCATGCAGTCGTTCGACTCCGACCCGCATCGCGGGGCCTGAAGCAGGAGTGAGTGGAGAGGAGTGAGAAACGAGTGGGAATCATCTCCCGCTCACGATCACCCGCCCGATGAGAGAACGAAAAAGGCCCCGGCATTGCCGGGGCCTTTTTCGTTCTAATGTCACTGGAGATGGAGCCGAGGCAAACGCGTCTTGATTGTTGCTGGGGTCTTTACTCGCTTCTCACTCCTCTCCACTCACTTCTCGCTCTCAGCGCAAACCTGTTTCCGCACGCGCGATCACCATGCGCTGGATCTCGCTGGTGCCCTCGTAGATCTCGGTGATCTTGGCGTCACGGAAGTAACGTTCCAGCGGCATCTCCTTCGAGTAGCCCATGCCGCCGTGGATCTGCACGGCCTGGTGGCTGATCCACATCGCCGCTTCCGACGCAGTGAGCTTGGCCACCGCCGCCTCGGTACCGAAACGGCCACCGTTTTTCTCGGTCTCGCCCTTGGTCCATGCCGCACGCAGAGTCAGCAGGGTCGCCGCATCCAGCTTGCACTTCATGTCGGCAATCTTCGACTGGGTCATCTGGAACGTGCCGATCGGCACGCCGAACGCCTTGCGGTCGCGCGACCACTGCAACGTCGCCTCGTACGCGGCGCGAGCAATGCCGACCGCCTGCGAGGCGATGCCGATGCGGCCCGCGTCGAGCACGCCCATCGCGATCGAGAAGCCCTTGCCCTCGTCGCCCAGCAGGTTTTCCTTCGGCAGGACGTAATCGGTGAACTCGATCTCGCAGGTAGCCGAGGCGCGGATGCCGAGCTTGGGCTCGCTCTTGCCGGCATGGAAGCCTGGCAACTGGGTGTCGATGATGAAGGCCGACACACCCTTGGCGCCGATGCCCGGCGTGGAGATCGCGAACAGCACGATGTAGCGCGCCACCGGGCCGGAGGTGATCCAGCTCTTCTTGCCGTTGATCACCCAGTCGCCGTTTGCGTTCTTGCTGGCGCGGGTATGCATCGCCGAAGCGTCGGAACCGGACTGCGGCTCGGTCAGCGCATAGGCGCCGATCGCTTCGCCAGTGGCGATCGCGCGCACGTACTTCTGCTTCTGCTCCTCATTGCCATGCTTGAGGATGCCGTTGCAGAACAGCGAATTGTTTACCGACATGATGGTCGCGGTGGCGGCATCGGCCGCGGCGATCTCGATCATCGCCAGCACATAGGCAATCGGGTCCATGCCGGCGCCGCCGTATTCATGCGGCACCTCGATACCCATCAGGCCGAGCTGGCCCATCTCGCGGATGTTCTCCAGCGGGAACTCACCCTTGGCATCCAGCTCCGCCGCCACCGGCACGATGCGCTTCTGCGCGAAATCGCGGGCAATCGACTGGATCGACAGCTGGTCTTCAGTAAAACGGAAATCCATGCGCTACTCCCGGACACCGCATGTAGCGGCTGATCAAGACGAAACCTTTGGCCAAAGGCCAGCCGGCTATTGTAACTATCCATGTCATCTGCGTCGTGCCCCCGGCGCAGACCTCGCCAGAGGCAGCGACCCTGTCTGCCGCTTGACGCCCCGGCAAACCAAGGCCAGACTTGTTATCTCTGTATCGCGATATAAGGATGCCCGATGGATCTGGCGACCGCCTCCAGCGTGCTCCGGCTGCTGGCCGACCCCACCCGCGTGCGCCTGCTGGCGCTGCTCGAGCACGAAGAACTCACCGTCGCCGAGCTGGCCGCCGTGCTGCATCTGGCACAGCCGCGTGTCTCCACGCACCTGGCCAAGTTGAAGGAGGCAGGGTTGGTGCGCGACCGGCGCGCCGGCGTGTCCGCGTATTACCGCGCCAACAACGAGGGTGACGAGGCCCAGCACAGCTTGCTCGGCTCGCTGCGCGAGAGCATCGACGATGCCTTGTTACGCGAAGACAGCGCTCGCCTGCCCGGCGTGCTGGCCAATCGTGCACGCGAGGAAGGCTGGGCCGACACCGTGGCTGGCGACATGGAGCGCCACTATTCGCCCGGTCGCACCTGGGAGACGCTGGCACGGTCGCTGCTGCAATTGCTGGGCACCGGCGACGTACTCGATATTGCCTCTGGCGATGGCATCACCGCCGAATTGCTGGCACCGCACGCGCACTCCATCGTCTGTGTCGACAGTAGCGAACGCGTGGTCGAGGCTGCAGCAAAACGCCTGCACTCCTTCGCCAACGTGCGGGTCCGCCAAGGCGACATGCATGCGCTGGACCTGGGTGAGCAGCGCTTTGACCTGGTGCTGATGCTGCATGCACTGACCTACGCCGAACATCCTGCCCAGGCCGTCGCCGAAGCCGCACGACTGCTTCGCCCCGGCGGCCGGCTGCTCGCCGTCACGCTGGGCCAGCACGACCATCGCACCGCGGTCGAGCCATTCGACCATCGCAACCTCGGCTTCAGCAGCGAGCAGCTGGAAGGTTTCGCCGTCGCCGCCGAACTGGACGTGCTGAGTTGCATCCGGCTCAGTCGCGAACGCAAGGCGCCTCATTTCGAAGTGATCAGCCTGCTTGCACGCAAGTCATCTTGAACTACCGCTTCATCGCATAACCGAAGGACGTTTGATGAGTAACCTGCCCTGGATCCACCCCGATCGCGTCGCCCTGCTGGAGCAGGCGCTCCGCCAGCGTATCCTGATCCTCGACGGCGGCATGGGCACCATGCTGCAGGCGCATGAGCTGGACGAGGGCGGTTTTCGTGGCGAGCGTTTCGAGCATGGCCACGACGGTCATGCGCATGTCCACGATAATCATGCCCATCCGGGTGGCTGCGACCTGAAGGGCAACAACGACCTGCTTACCCTGACCAAGCCGGAGATCATCCGCGGCGTGCACGAGGCCTACCTCGAGGCTGGTGCCGATCTGGTCGAGACCAACACGTTCAACTCCACCCGCATCAGCCAGGCCGATTACCAGCTGCAGCATCTGGCCTACGAATTGAACCTCGAAGGCGCCCGCCTCGCCCGCGCTGCCTGTGATGCGATGACTGCAAAAACGCCACACCAGCCGCGCTTCGTGATCGGCGTGCTCGGGCCCACCAGCCGCACCGCCTCGCTGTCGCCGGACGTCAACGACCCGGGCTTCCGCAACGTCACGTTCGAGGAGCTGGCCGAGAACTACACCGAATCCACCAACGGCCTGATCGACGGTGGCGCCGACGTGATCATGGTCGAGACGATCTTCGACACCTTGAACGCCAAGGCCGCGTTGTTCGCGTTGAGCGAGCTGTTCCACCAGCGTGGCGCACGGATGCCGGTGATGATCTCCGGCACCATCACCGACCGCTCCGGCCGCACTCTGTCGGGCCAGACCGCCGAGGCGTTCTATTACTCGGTGCGCCACGCGCGGCCACTGTCGGTCGGCTTCAACTGCGCACTCGGCGCGGACGACCTGCGCCCGCACATCCAGACGCTGGCGGGTATCGCCGAGAGTTATGTCAGCACCCATCCGAATGCCGGCCTGCCGAACGCCTTCGGTGAATACGACGAAACCCCCGAGGACATGGCTGGCGTCATCGGCGGTTTCGCCCGCGATGGCCTGCTGAACCTGGTTGGCGGCTGTTGCGGCACCACGCCGGCGCATATCAAGGCGATTGCCGAGGCGGTGCGCAACCATCCGCCGCGTACATTGCCATCGGCCACCAAAGTGGAGGCCGCATAACATGGCGCGTCATACCCGCCTTTCGGGCCTCGAACCGCTGGTCATCACACCCGACCTGCTGTTCATCAACGTTGGCGAGCGCACCAACGTCACTGGTTCGGCACAGTTCAAGAAGCTGATCAAGGAAGACCGCTACGACGAGGCAGTCGAAGTAGCCCGCCAGCAGGTCGAAAACGGCGCGCAGATCATCGACATCAACATGGACGAGGGGCTGATCGATTCCGAGGCGGCGATGACCCGCTTCGTCAACCTGATCTCGTCCGAGCCGGATATCGCCCGCGTGCCATTCATGATCGACTCGTCCAAATGGACGGTGATCGAGGCCGGCCTGCGCTGCCTGCAGGGCAAGGGCATCGTCAACTCGATCTCGATGAAGGAAGGCGAAGCGGCGTTCCTCGAACACGCGCGCAAAGTGCAGCAGTACGGTGCCGCCGCGGTGGTCATGGCATTCGACGAACAAGGCCAGGCCGACACCTGCGAGCGCAAGGTGGAGATCTGCTCGCGCGCCCATGAGTTGCTGACGAAGGAACTCGACTTCCTGCCCGAAGACATCATCTTCGACCCGAACATCTTCGCGATCGCCACCGGCATCGAGGAGCACAACAACTACGCGGTGGATTTCATCGAAGCCACCCGCGAATTGAAGAAGCGTTTCCCGGATTGCCATATCTCCGGCGGCGTCTCCAACGTGTCGTTCTCGTTCCGCGGCAACAACATCGTGCGCGAGGCGATCCATTCGGTATTCCTGTTCCACGCCATCAAAGCCGGCATGGACATGGGCATCGTCAACGCCGGCGCGCTGACGATCATGGACGACATCGATCCGCCGCTGCGCGAACGCGTCGAGGACGTGGTGCTGAATCGCCGCGACGACGCCACCGAACGGCTGCTGGAGATCGCCGACAATTACAAGGGCAAGCGTGGCGAAGCCGTGGTCGAGACGCTCGCCTGGCGCGAGAAACACGTACGCGAGCGACTCAGCCACGCGCTGGTACACGGCATCGACCAGTACGTGGTCGAAGACACCGAGGAAGCCCGCCAACTGTCGACGCGCCCGCTCGACGTGATCGAGGGACCGTTGATGGACGGCATGAACGTGGTCGGTGACCTGTTCGGTGCCGGCAAGATGTTCCTGCCGCAGGTGGTGAAGTCCGCCCGCGTGATGAAGAAGGCGGTGGCCTACCTGCTGCCGTACATCGAGGCGGAAAAGCTGCGCACCGGCGACATGGGCAAGAACAACGGCAAGATCATCATGGCCACGGTCAAGGGCGACGTGCACGACATCGGCAAGAACATCGTCGGCGTGGTGCTCCGCTGCAACAACTTCGAGGTGATCGATCTCGGCGTGATGGTACCGGCGCAAAAAATTCTGGAGGCCGCGATCGCAGAAAAGGCCGACATGATCGGCCTGTCCGGTCTGATCACGCCATCGCTGGAGGAAATGAGCCAGGTCGCGCGCGAGATGCAGCGGCAGGACTTCCACATCCCGCTGCTGATCGGCGGCGCCACCACCTCGCGTGCGCACACCGCGCTGAAGATCGAGCCGCATTACAAGGCCGGCACGGTCTGGGTGAAGGACGCCTCGCGCGCCGTCGGCGTGGCGCAGTCGCTGGTCAGCAAGGATCTGGTCGACGACTTTCTCGCCAAGGTGCGCGCCGACTATGCCGACGTGCGCGAACGCCATCGCAACCGCGGCCCCGGCAAACAGCTGGTATCGCTGACCAAGGCGCGCGCCCAGCGCTTCAGCTGCGACTGGGCCACCTACGCGCCACCGCAGCCGAACAAGCCAGGCGTCACCGTGTTCGACGATTACGATCTCGCCACGCTGCGTCCCTACATCGACTGGACGCCGTTCTTCCAGGCGTGGGAACTGGCAGGCCATTATCCTGCCATCCTCACCGACGCCGTGGTCGGCACCCAGGCCAGCGAGCTGTTCCGCGATGCACAGGCAATGCTCGACAAGATCATCACCGCGAAGTGGTTGACCGCCCGCGCCGTGATCGGCCTGTGGCCTGCGGCGAATGTCGGCGACGATGTGGAAGTGTATGCCGACACCGATCGCACGCAGCGGCTCGCCGTCTTGCATAGCCTGCGTCAACAGGTCGACAAACCCGTCGAGCGCCCCGATTTCTGCCTGGCCGATTTCATTGCACCAAAAGAATTCGATAAGCCCGATTGGCTGGGCGGCTTCGCAGTCACCGCCGGCATCGGCATCGAAGAACATCTGGCGCGCTTCGAGGCCGATTACGACGACTATTCGTCGATCCTGCTGAAGGCACTCGCCGATCGCCTAGCCGAGGCCTTTGCCGAGCATATGCACGAACGTGTACGGCGCGAGTTCTGGGGCTTCGTGCCGGACGAATCACTCGACAACGACGCGCTGATCGCCGAAAAGTACCGCGGCATCCGCCCGGCTCCCGGCTACCCGGCCTGCCCCGACCACACCGAAAAGACTGCGCTGTTCGCCCTGCTCGACGTCACCCGCAACACCGGCATCGAACTGACCGAAGGCTTCGCGATGTACCCCACGGCTGCCGTCTCCGGCTGGTACTACTCGCATCCGGAAAGCCAGTACTTCGTGGTCGGTCGGCTCAGCAAGGAACAGGTCGAAGATTATGCCAAACGCAAAGGCTGGACACTGGTCGAAGCCGAACGCTGGCTCGCCTCCAACCTCGACTACGACCCCGAATGACCGGTAGGAGCACACCCTGTGCGCGATGCTTTTGCGTGTACCTCGCGAAAGGCCATCGCGCACGACCGAAGGAAGTCCCTTGTGGGCAGGTGCGCTCCTACGACTCCAGGTCAGGCAATCGTGTCACCGGTAATGCTGTTCTTGTGATGACGCAGATGCACGACCAGGTTGTAGACCGAGACGAACGCCGGGAAGAAATTCGAGATGATGCCCACCGAATCGTTCTTGCCGACCGTGAAATAGGCCAGCAACAACGCACTGCCCACCACCGACAGCCACCAGAACGACAGCGGCATCACCACCCGCTTGTGCTTGCGTGTGTAGTACAGCTGCACAAACCAGCGGCTGGTGAACATCACCGAGCCGAGCAAGCCAACAACCTTCCACGGTGTCAGCTGGAAATGCTGCAACGCGTGCAGGATATGGGCAAGTTGAGTGCTGAGAAAATCCATGGTCGGGTGCTTTGGCGTTGGAAGAACGGCGAGTTTACAACCCTCCACACGCACCACCGCCGAGCCGGCCCATACCCTGCCAGTCGCCCTGTCCGGGGACGAAAACCGGCGCCAACCATTGACCCGCGCGACGACTCCCCCTAGAATTCCGCGTTCTCGGCGGGCGATTAGCTCAGCGGTAGAGCACTGCCTTCACACGGCAGGTGTCGCAAGTTCGATCCTTGCATCGCCCACCACTAGATTCCACGAAAAAGGCCACCGGATGAGGTGGCCTTTTTCGTTGCATGAACGTCAGAGCGGCAAACGCCACTTACCTGCCTCGACTAATCGATGGATGAGGTCGCGTGCATGCAGTCCATGACCTGTTCGGAAAACCAGGCGTCCTGTCCAGCGTTCGCATGATACTTTGCGGTAGTGGTTGGCCCAGTGGCGACGATATCCACCAGTGCGACCATTGGGCCGCCCGCACCATCCCTGAGCTGGATACTGGTTCCCCCGAACATCGGTACGACGGCCATCTGAGCCGATCTTTTCGACCAGCTTCCAGAAACACAGGCGACAACCTCATCCACGCTTCTGTCTCCTACGTAGTAACCGGTCGCGGGTGAATCGCGCAGGCTTTGTACCTCGGTGCATGCGGACAGGAGCCCAACAACAGCAATGAAGGCCAGATATCGTTTCATGATCATTTGTATCCGTGGGTTTTCATGTTGTGCCAGACCATCATCAGTGTATCTGGCTTCCGCTTTCGACTGAAACCGCATAGCCGGGTAGCTATCACCGGCTCGCACATCTCCGCCTGAACATACCAAACGAAACCTGCGATGCCATTCTCGCTACTCCGGAGTGGAACCGGTCTGGAGACTTGGTTGCGAGAAGAAAGTCATTGTCACCCTGTTGGCAACGACCGCCGGTTGTATCGAGCACTTCAAATGACTTTTCAGTCCAGGCAAGCATTCTTAAACCGTTTGTTCCGCAACGTCCATCCTTGAAATACAACCGCGCGGCAGGAAGCATCAGAGCTTTAGATCAAGGCTGAGACGTACCTCCCGTGGCTCGCCGGGATGCACGGAAATGCCATCGGGCACTGGCGCGCTGGCAAGCGAAGCACGGTAGTCCTGCTCATATTCGATGTCGTAATACCTGCGGTCAAACAGGTTGAGTACGTCCAGCGTCAGCGATACCGAAGACGTGAGCGTGCGCTGCAGACGCAGGTTTGTCACGATCGCTGACGAACCGACCAGCGTGTTGTCCTGCGATAGTGGATATTTGCCGATGTAGCGCAGCTTGATATCGCCCGACCAGTTGTCGACGTCGTGTACGGTCAAGCCCAACGATGCGACCTTCGGCACTGCGTTGGGTATGTGATCACCCAACTCGCCATTGTCGTTGTTGTTGGCGAAGCGCGCATGCGTCCATGCCAGATCGGCGTCGAACAGCAACCAGTCGTTGATCACCGCGTGATTGTTCCATTCCACGCCGTAACGCTTGCTGGCCCCGTTGGGCGTGGTGCTGCCGACTGCCGAATCCGCGTCGTAAACCAGCTCGGATTCACTGTTCAAACGCCAGAGCGACAGTGAGCTTTGCAGGCCGGGAATGATCTCGGTGCGTACACCGATCTCCTGACCGAAGGCACCGACCAGCGGCGGTACGGGCGATGCCGGGCCACCAGTGGTCGGGTCGATCCGGTAGATCACACCGCGCGCGTCGTTGCTATGGAAGCCGTCACCAGCATCGAGAAAAAACTCGGTCTTGGCCCACGGGCCAAAGACCAGCGCGAGCTTTGGCGATGTGCGGTTCCCGGACGCGTCGCCGGTGTTCTGCGGAATATTAAACTCGGTCAGGCCCAGGTGAATATCGTCCTGGCGTATACCGATCTGACTGCGAAACCAGTCGCTCCACACGGTGGTGTTCTCGAGATACACGGCTGCTTCGGTTTCGTTGACGCGATTGTCGTTGACAGTCTGGAACGGGATGCGGTCCTCGGTGTTGAACAGACCGACATCGATATGATCGTGACGCAGCTGAAAGCCGGCCTCGGTGGTGGAATCATGGCCGAACAGGCTCCCGGTCCAGCCGCGGGCGATCTTGGTGCCAACCAGGTTGCGCGACTCTGCCTGCTCGAACTGGTCGCCAGTGTCCGGTCGCAGCTCGAAATAGGTGAAATCGGAAAACAGCTGCAGTCGGTAGTGCTCGGCATACGCCGATACCTTGGTGTAACCGTTGGCGTCCTGGGTATGCCATTCGCCGGAGAGGATGTCGCGGCCGCTATAGCCACCATCGCTGGTATCCAACGCGCAGAACTGGCACAGCGCCCCGGACTGGATGAGCGACAGTGGCACCTGGTCGGTGGAATCCCAATGGGCGTCATAGGCATTGAGGTCGATGGACCAGCCACGCGCGGCGTCACCATCGCTCAGGCGTGTCAGTCCATTGAACTTGTGCATGTCCTCGGGTAACCGCCACGGTCCGTTTTCGCTCAGCACCTCCACCGCACCCAGCAAGGTGGGACCGGCGGCGCTGATATTGCCGCTGTCGGCAGTGGCCCAGGCCGGCAGCGACACTGGCGTGGAGCCGGCCAGCAGCACGCGGCGGTAATCGAAGCTGCCGAGCGTGAGGTTGAGGATGGGACTAGGTAGAGTGTTGCGGTAAAGAATGTCGGCCGAGCCGGCAGCAGAGAAATCGCCGTTCTCGGCAAAGTAGGTGCCCTTGCGGTAGTCGATCTGCTGCACCAACTCGGGTATCAGGAAATTAAGGTCGGAATAGCCCTGGCCGTGCGCATTGGTCGGCATGTTCACCGGCACGCCGTC
>Ga0302234_10000337_pt1 | contig 37390 bp, 32 predicted proteins | sample II_Palsa_N3_2_FD_193576 | JGI IMG/M metagenome (GOLD analysis project Ga0302234, IMG submission 193576) | Peat permafrost microbial communities from Stordalen Mire near Abisko, Sweden - II_Palsa_N3_2 | ecosystem: Environmental > Terrestrial > Soil > Palsa > Peat permafrost | place: Sweden... | reverse complement strand
TTGCCAGTCCATTTCCGTGGACTAAGCTTGTTGCCACCTATACTGTACATTCATACAGTATAGGTGGCAACCTGGATTTGTTCTGTATGGACGATCGCCCCAAGCCTAACAATTAACAGCGTTTTAACTGTCAGCGCGAGCGTTTGATATTCCGTAACCCATGGGTTACAACCCGGGCATGACGAAGCTGATCATTACGCCAAATTTGACACTTGGCTATCCCGAGTGCGGGACCGTCAGACGGCGATGGCGAAGCCCGAAGCAGTGCCAAAGGCGGCCGCAAAGGCCAAAACCGCGACGAAGGCTATAGTGGCAAAGAAAGCACGGCCAGTCGCGAAGCGCGCAGGCAGCGCAACTTCAAAAGGCCGTACTCGTCCTGGCAGTGCGGTACACGCCTGACGCCCAATCCGTCGGCGGCTCACGATCCACCGAACGGGCCTCACGGGCCTGCTTTGCTACAGGTAGACCGCGCAGAACCTATGTTCCTCGCCCCCTCCACGAGCGCCAAAGCCTCGGCGTCATAGAGGGACGGCAAGACGAAAAGCAGCTTCCATTTGCTGCTGTTCTCTGTACGAAATCAACAGAGAATCGGCGATCGTCCGCCACTGCGAAACAACATGAATCTGGTTCGAAATAATTTCTTCGGCCTGCTCAACGGAAACTCTGAAGTAAGGCGCAACGGACTGTGCCAATTCCAGATCCATCGCGTTGTCCGACTCGCTGATATTGAGCTTCAGCCCGTGGGCGCGGGGCACCGGGTTCATATCGAATGCTGGAGAAAGCGCCCATCCCTGTCCCGGTTCCAGCAAGAAACCGTGGTTGCGCAGATGGTCATCGGTATTGGACACGAGCAGATTGAAAACAATACGCGACCACAGCTCTCGCAGATCGGCATCGGTGCTCGCGCCGTCGGTCATCAACACCTGCGCGATTTCCAGGTAGCTGGCGCCTGTCGAGGCGTCATCACCATCCTGATGACCGGTCAGGTTCATCGCGGAAGCAAAGTGCCGCCGCCTACCCCGCAACGTACGATCGAACCGTTTAACCAAGAAGGTGTGATGAGCACTGCCGAACCGCCGGACCAGCGCATCGGGCACGTCAAGCCCGCAGGCCTTGGCCAAGGTGTACACCACCATTTCCCAAGCTCCGACGTCATAGTCGTCCCGCACACTGGGAAACTTGGCAATCCAAAGGTGTCCTGTTGGATCGACCACGCTGGCCTTGGAACGTGCGCCCCCTAATGAACCTCCGGGTGCGATCAGCATGCGCAGCCATTCGTCGGCTTCTCCCGCCGTATTGTCTTCATCGCGCTCGAGGGCCAGGCTTGCGGCCTCTAGCGCGCGCAATTGCACAAACGGCGGCGCTGCAATGTCGTGCTGATCGTCCAGGAACGGGCCTTCGTCGTCACGCCGAAAGCGCAGCGCACCGACGCGATATGCGTCATGAACGCCCATCAGGTAATCCGATTCATAAAGCCGCGCCTTGGGGTCGGCCCGGCCGGCGCGCTGCGCCCGCTCCAGCCGCCGGCGCATCAATAGGCGCCCCCATCGATCCGGGCTGGCGTCACTGAATGCACCAAACGTCTCCTGTCCCTGTGGCGGATACTGTCGGCCCGTGAACCAACCGAGCCGCGGGTCCAGCTTGAGACCGGCCATATCTGGCCGATTCAGCACTTCATCGTCGAATTCGTATTCGAAGATTTCCTGGGCGGCAGCGCGGTGCGTGTAAAACCTGCCTAACCTCAGAGGCTCGGCAAGGCCGTCCCAATCTCCATAGACGGCAATAAGCCCGTTGTTCATCTCGCCGGCCCCTTCTTGTCCGGCTTGGGAATCTTGAGGAGAGAGGCTAGATTGTCTGCACTGACGAACGTGTCATCTGCCGTCCAATTGCCCGCGACGGCGGGCTCTGTCTTTTCGGAGGGAGCGGACGTAGAGGCCCGACGCTTTGGCGCCGGGGGTGCAATTTGCTTTGTAGCGCGTGACCGCCTTGGCAGTGCTGCATCCTGCAGGTTTCGGCCGAGGGGGTCGTCCTTCAGCAGGAGATCCAGGTCTTTGTCCGCGCCCAATACCTGCATGACGGCCAAATAGGCGCCTATCGTGACCCCGGAACTGCCCTTCTCCAAACTCCGCAATGTGACTGGCGTCATTCCCGCCCGTTCCGCGACCTGTTTGCCGGTCAGGCGCCGGCGCAGGCGTGCCAAGCGCAAACGCTCCCCGAGCTGCTGCAAGCGCAGCTCGGTACCAGGTAGCAAGGGAGCGGTTTTTTTGGCCATAAGAGCAATATTACTACTCTAATCGGCCAAAATGGAAAGAATATTATTCTTTTATTCCCACTCGATTGTCAATCCAATGGCTGGAGCCTTGTGTGGACGGCGTTTCCCGCTCGGTCGGGCGGCGTCGATACCGTCCGCGATACCGAAATTTCTGCCTGGCACTTTATGGCTTTCGCCGGACCGTATCGGAGGATCAACCCCGTTTTGTTTGAAAAATCGTGAAGACCGGGCATCTCAAGACGGTTTGCGAAGGTGATACCGTTCACGATACCGTCAGCCTCTTTCCAACGCGGTCCGACCAAAGCCAGCCGGTGCCACGATCGTCAACTCGGGCCATTTCTCCTGCCAGAAACACGTAAAACGCTGCGGCCGCAAGAGCCGAACCGCAGTGCTCGCTCGTTGTGGAGGTGCTGCGCTAGCGCTTCCGACAACTGGACGCCGCTGCCATCTTCGAAACGAGCTGGAGAAACCGTTTTACCGGCCGCGCTGGGTGGGGAATACGAGGCTCAAGTCGGCTTCGGGCCAAGCCCAACGCCGCTTTGCCGCCCGCACGAATAAGCGGACATTTCATTTGCTATGAAACCGGACAGATCTATTTGCTCCCAACACCGGCGACAGCGGCCCTTGCTCAAATCTCGATTCCCGGCTATATTACCGGATATATCCGGAGGGCATCATGGGTACAGCACAAAACCGCGCCATTCAGAACTATCGCACTCGCCTCAGCGAGCGTGGCCTTGCACGCTTTGAAGTGCTGGGCCGCGATGCTGATCGCGACCTCATCCGTTCGTTGGCTCGCCGCTTGGCAGAAGATAGCCCCGAAGCCTCACAACTGCGTGTTGTAGTAAGCCAAACTATCTCCGGTAACCCACCCAAAAAGGGCGGAATCCTGGCTGCCTTTCGGCGTTCTCCGTTAGTAGAAACCGATATTGAGCTGGTTCGTTCACGCGATGAAGGACGTGACGTAGATATCTGATGCGCTACCTGCTCGACACTAACATCATCAGCAACGTCACCAAACCAAGCCCATCCGAGTCATTGTTGGTGTGGATGGCCCAACAGGACGACGAAGATCTTTTCATCGCCTCCCTTACGGTCGCAGAGATTCGTCGAGGCTTGCTGGAGAAGCCGGCGGGCAAACGGCGTGATCAACTCGATGCCTGGTTTTTCGGGCCTGAAGGTCCTCAATCACTGTTCGCCGGGCGCGTACTTTCCTTCGACGAAAGCGCCAGTCTTATTTGGGCTCGCCTGATGGCCGATGCAAAGACCAGAGGACGGCCAAGGAGCGCACTCGACACTATCATCGCGGCCGTCGCCGAGGCCAACCATTGCGTCGTAGTGACCGACAATGAAAGAGACTTTCCTGGCGTCGAGACGTTCAATCCTATTCGGGGACGTGCTTGATCAGCAGCATTCGATCCACTGACACGATCTTCTGCGAAGACAGGTTTGAATTGGAACGAGGGTCGCAAGGAGTCAAATGCGCGGGAGTGCCCGCGTCGTCGCGACAGGTCAGGGTGGGGGCGAATTCGAGAAGCACATTGATGCATCTTTTTCAGCATTGCTCATGGAGAAGTCCTTCACGAGAAACTGCGAGTCTCTGAGACGAAAGCGAAACACGAAACGCCCACTCCGCGCTCGGAATCCAACGAATCGGACATGGGGCAAACGGCAACCCAGGCTCCTCCACGCAGGGACGGCCGGCAGCCAGTAGACAAGACCGATGGCGCACTGATAAGCCCATGACAACAGGCAACCGGGAGCCGAAACACCGATGCCCGCATCAATCGATACCGCCGACCTCTTCCGGCATGTGAGCGCCGACAAGGCAGCGTTCTACCGCTGCATCATGGACGTATTCGCCGCAGCCAAGCGGCAGTATCGCCTGCAACTGCGGCCAGACGAAGTCTTCGCCGAGGCAGCCTGGTCCGACACGGCACCGCGTCTCGAGGACGTGGCCACGGCGCTGACCCAGCTTGCCGCATGGGGCAATCTCGAATCGCAGCCGGATACCGCACGCGTATCGAGCTTGAGCGACTTCTACCGGGCCCGCTTCCTGTACCGGCTCTCGCAAGGCGGCGAGGCGGTCGAGTCCGCACTAGCTGTCTTCGCGAGCACACTGAAGCGCCGGGCGGAACTTCAGACCGTTGCGCTCGAGGACATCGCCAACCGCCTGAGAGCTTTGGAAGTGCTCTGCAACCAGGCAGAACCGGATGCAGCCAAGGTCCATGAGAACCTCCGCGATCTGGTACGTGTGTTCGAAGGTCTCACCGACAATGCGCAGGCCTTCATGGCCGGTGTCGCGCGCAGCATCGAACTCCAGCAGGCCGAGGCGCGCGCAATCGCGGCTTATAAAACCCGGCTGATCGATTACCTGGAACGATTCATGAGCGATCTCGTGCGACGCTCCGACACCATCGCACGATTGATCCTGGCGCTAAGCCCCCGCATCGACTCTATGCTGTGGCTCGTCGCCGAGCGTGAAGCACGAGATGCAGCGCCTGGCGATGCACAACATGACGCCGGCGACTCGCGCAGCCGCAGTTGGCAAGCGTGGCGGGAACGCTGGAAGGGCTTGCGCGGCTGGTTTCTCAGCAACGGTCACGAACCTCCGCAGGCGGAACTGCTAAGGGCACGGGCGCGCTCGGCCATCCCGCAGTTGCTGAACGCGATTGCCGCGCTCAACGAGCGGCGCAGCGGCCGCAGTGACCGTTCGGCGGACTTTCGCACCCTCGCTTACTGGTTCGACGCCTGCGCCGATGACTCCGCCGCACACCGACTCGCCCGGGTCGCGTTCGCTCTGAATCCGGCGCGGCACTTCTCGCTCAACCCAGCGGCCGACGCCGCCCTGCCAGCGAGCACCCGCTGGGCCGACGCGCCGCCGCTGCAAATCCATCCGCGGCTGCGTGAATACGGCGAGGCCGCGCCGCGCGGCCCCCTGGCGCGCGTCGTCGATCGCACGCGGGCGCGCGCACTGCTTGCCGCGCAACTCACGGAGGAATCCCGACAGGTGGATGCCGCGCGCGAACGGCTTGCCACCGGCGCGCCAATCCGCTTGTCCGACCTCGGCACGCTCGACGTGCACGCTTTCGACTTGTTCCTGAACCTGCTCGGCGAAGCGTTGACCGACCAGCCCCACCCGGACGCAGCCGTCGAGCGAATGACCGGCGACGGACTGCTCCACATCCACTTGCAGCCGCTTGCAACCGACAGCCGCGCGGTTATCGAGACGCCTCGCGGCGTCTTCGCGGGCCGCGATCATGTGATCACGATCTCGCTGGTCGAGGAGACGGTCCAATGAAGCAGTCAAGCATGGCAGACCTCGACAGCCAGGACATCGAGCAACAACAGCACCGCTACCAGCGCGAAGAATTTCGAAGCGCCGTGCGCGCCCTTCTAATGAGTCCGCTAATGAGTCCCGGTCACGAGGACTTCTCCGCAGTTCGCCGGCAGGCAGATGTCCTGCGCGAATGGTTCTCGCGCGAGACCGGCTGGGCACTGCAGATCGAACGGGAAGGCGCGCGTCTCTACAAGCGCCCGGCAGATCTCATCGATAGCACACGCGGCCTGCCTGACTACGACCGGCGCCGCTATGTCCTGCTAAGTCTCGCCTGTGCTGTGCTTGAACGCGCCGATGCGCAGATCACCTTGCGCGTACTCGGGGAACGGCTGCTGGCGTTCGCGACCGATCCGGTGCTCGCCCTCGGCAATTTCAGTTTCACGCTGGGCACGCAGCACGAGCGTCGGGACCTTGTCACAGTCTGCCGCACGTTGCTGGAGCTTGGCGTACTACAGCGCGTCGCCGGCGATGAGGAAGCGTTCATCAATGCAGGCAGCGACCAGGCCGACGCGCTGTATGATGTCCAGCGCCGCGCACTTGCGGGCATGCTCGCGGCAGCGCGTGGCCCATCGACGTGGCAACCCGAAGAAGCACCCGTGACACTGGAGGAACGCCTCCATGCGCTGATCAATGAATACGTGGCGGACAGCGACGAGGGCCGGCGCACTGCGTTGCGCCACCACCTCGCGCGCCGGCTCCTCGACAACCCGGTCGTCTACACCATGTCGCTCGAGCCCGAGGCGCAAGCCTACTTCGTCAATCAACGCGGGGTGCTCGCCGCACGCCTGTGCGAGGCCACCGGGCTCAATGCAGAACAACGCGCCGAGGGACTCGCTCTCGTCGACGAGTCCGGCACACTCACGGATCTCGCCATGCCTGCAGAAGGGACGGACGCGCACGTCACGCTGCTGGTCGCGGAGTACCTCGCCGCCGACGAGCGCGAGCGCACCACACAACGCAGCAATGCGCCTTTCAAGCGCACACAGGACATTGCCGACTTCTTGCGCGAAGCGCGCGATCGCTATGGACGCTTCTGGCGCAAGTCGGCACGTGAAGCTGGCTCCGAGCGGGAACTCGCCGCTATCGCCATTGAGCGCCTCGACAAATTGCAACTGGTCGAACGCCGTGCCGACAGTGTGTGTCCGCTCCCGGCGCTCGCCCGCTTTGCCCTCGGCGAGGCGGACGTGCGCAATACCAGCCCGCGCCGCAGCGCTGACGTGTCCGGCACCGACACCTTTACATTGACATGAACGACAGCCTTCCCGATTGGTCCATCCGGCCGACCCGCCCCCGCGCGCTGCCCGTTCCCGCCCGTAACCGTTGGCAGCCCTTGCGGCTGGGCCTTGTGGAGCTATTTCACTACGATAGCGAGGAGTTCTGGTTCCACGACGGCCATTTGCTGCTGCGCGGCAACAACGGTGCAGGAAAATCCAAGGTCCTGTCACTCACGCTCCCCTTCTTGCTCGACGCGCAACTCAAATCGTCACGCATCGAACCCGATGGTGACGCGGGCAAGAAAATGGCGTGGAACCTCCTGTTGGGCTCTTATGATCGCCGCATGGGCTATACCTGGATCGAATTCGGCCGTCTCGACGAGCATGGCACGCCGCGCTACCTGATGCTCGGCGCCGGGTTGTCAGCGGCCGCTGGCCGCCCGCAAGTGGACAGCTGGTTTTTCGTGCTCGAAAGCGCCGATGGGCAGCAGCGCATTAATCAGGATATCTGGCTAACCACCCCGAAGCGCGTCGTGCTAACGCGCGAGCGCCTGCGCGAAGCGCTCGTGGACCGTGGCCAGGTGTTCGAGACCGCGGCGAGTTACCGACGTGCTGTTGACGAACGGCTGTTCCATTTGGGCCCGCGGCGCTACGACGCGCTGATGGACACGCTCATCCAGTTGCGCCAGCCGCAGTTGTCAAAGAAGCCCGACGAAGTCGCGCTGTCGAATGCGCTCACCGAGGCGCTCCCACCGCTCGCACAGGAACTACTCGGGGATGTCGCTGAGGCGCTTGGGCAGTTGGAGGAGGATCGTCGGCAACTCGACGAGTATCACGCGCTATCCAAAGCGATCCAGCACTTCGACGACCGCTACCGCGTCTACACCGGTACCCAAAGCCGGCGCCAGGCTGCAGTCCTGCGGCATGCGCAGACCGAATTCGACAACGCCAGCCGCGCCCGCAATGAAGCGGTCGCACGAGCATTGGCGGCGCAAGAGTACGAAGTGCAGACCAAGTCCGCACACGAGGATGCGGAATTCGCGCTCGGCCGCGAGCGCACTCGCCTCGAGATCCTTCTCGCCGATCCAACGATGAAGGACGCGAACCAACTCGCAATGGCTGCGAAGGAAGCCGAAGCCCGCAAGGAATCGCTGCGGCGCGCCACGACGGTGCTCGCGGAAACCGAGCAACGCGTGCGACGGGCAATCGACGCCACCATAAGCTACACCGACCGCGTAAACGGAACACAAAGCACGCTGGCCGACACGCGGCGGCGCGGGACAGCCCAGGCGGAAACGGCTGGCATTGCTACGCTGTTCGCCACCAATGCGCTCGGCTCGCTCGACAGTGACGCGCTCGCCGCGCTGACACCGCAGGCGTTCGACTCGGCCCAGGCAGACATGCGCGAGACGATCGCACACCGACAGGACGACATCGCGCTGGTCCGAAAGCGCCAAGGAGAGCTCGTGCGCACCGAAGCGCACCACCGTCAACACCAGCAAACACGAGACGAGCGTCACGAAGCGGCACAGGAGGCTATCGAGAGACGCGAGGAAGCCGATACCAGCGTCGAACGCGAGGGCCAGGCGTTGGTCGACTCGTGGGAGCGCCATTTTGCCGGTCTAAAGCAACTCCAGGTGGACCCGCGCGTTCCGCTCGCCGACTTGGTCAACTGGGTGGCGGGATTGAGCGGAGAGAACCCGGCGCGTCGAGCGCTGCAACGCGCGCAGCAGCAGGCAAGCATGCGCCTTGCGCTTCAGGGTCAAGAGCTCGAAAGCAAAAAGGTGGACCTGGGAACTGAAAAGCAAAGCTTGGAGCAGGAACGGGAGCGACTCGAATCCGGCGCCGACGCGCAACCGCCCATCCCGTACACACGCAGTGAAACAGCACGCGCCACCCGGCCGGGCGCATCGCTATGGCAGCTGACTGATTTTCGCGAGACAGTCAGTGAAACACAACGCGCGGGACTAGAAGCCGCGCTCGAAGCGGCCGGTCTCCTCGACGCCTGGATCGCACCTGATGGACTTCTCTACGTGGATAGCGGTGAAACCATGCCGTTCGACACCCAGTTCCTGCGGCGCCCGGCCCATACTCACTCGCTTGCCGACTGGCTGCAACCCACTGATACACCGGATTATAGCGTCCCTCGCGATGTGGTCGCGGCGCTGCTCGCAGGAATTGCCTGCGGCGAGCACGACCCGACCAATTCCGAAGCCTGGGTGTGCACGGATGGCCGCTACCGTTTAGCCGCGCTCGCAGGTTCGTTCAGCAAACCGACGGCCGAATACATCGGCTACAGCGCGCGGGCGGCGGCGCGAGCCCGGCGAATCGCGGAGATTGCCGTACGCCTCGCTCCGCTCGCCGACGAGTTGGCCGCGCTCCACGCGTTGCTCGACCAGCACGCGCTCGATGAACGACAAGCGGCCGGCGAATGGCTCGGCGCGCCGGGCGATGAGGCATTGCGCCAGGCGCACTTGAGCTCGACGACCTGCGCTCGCGAATATCTGCTGGCGCGCGACCGGCTGGCGCAGGCCGACGCAGACCTTCGCACGGCCGAGGCGCTTGTGCAAGACGCCCGCGATGCGCTTAAACGCGACGCCGCCGACCTGCGCCTGCCAGAGCGCGCCGATGCTTTGCCCGATATCGAAACAGCGCTCAATCGGTTCACCGAGACTCAGTACCGGTTGGTGCAAGTGGCCGGCGAGCTGCGTCTGGCAATGACCGAACTGGAACGGCAGCGCGAACGCGAGAGCGAGATGCGGCGGGATCAGTGCGAGCACGCTGCCCAGTTGGCCGACTCCCGAGTCGAGGCCGAGCAAGCGATAGTACGGCTGGAAGTGCTGCAAGAGTCCGTCGGCAGCAAGGTCGACGCATTGCAGCAACGCGTGCGCGCCGTGCAGCAGGCCGTCCACGATGGCGATACGGTGCTGAAGGCTGCTGCTCAGGAATGGCGCAAGAGCGGCGAAGCGCGGGCCATCGCCCAGGAACAGGCTGAGACCCGCGAGCGCCAGTTGCTGCAGAGCACCGACGTGCGCGCGCAGGCGGTTGCCCGCTTCCAGCAGTTCGCTGCAACCGGCCTCCTCGCGGCAGCGCTGCCCAACGTCGAGTTGCCGGACATGACGAACGCGTGGACGATCGAGCCGGCGCTCACGCTCGCACGCCGCGTGGACCAGGCGCTGGGCGCAATCGACTATGACGACAAGGCTTGGGAACGCGTGCAGCGGCGGATAGGGGAGGAATTCGTGGAGCTGCAACGCGCTCTCAGTGCGCTTGGCCATCAGGCGACCGCGGATCCGAGTGACTGGGGCTTCATCATTCAGGTTGTCTACCAGAACCGCTCCGAGCGCCCCGCCACGCTCGCGGCGCGTTTGAGCGAGGAGATCGCGCATCGCGAAGAACTGCTCACGGCAAACGAGCGCACGGTGCTCGAGAATCACCTGCAAGCCGAAATTGCCGCCGAGGTTCAGCGGCTTTTGCAGACGTCCGAAAAACAGGTCGACGCGATCAACACGGAATTGCACAAACGTCCGACCACCACCGGCGTACGCTACCGGCTGATGTGGCTACCTCTGTCGGAGGAAGAAGGGGCGCCGGTGGGCCTGGAAGCGGCGCGCAAACGCCTGCTCAACACGAGCACGGAGCTGTGGTCAAGCGAGGATCGGCGAATCGTGGGAGCAATGCTGCAGCAACGCATCGCCGCCGAGCGCGAGCGCGCCGATTCGGGCGTACGCAAAGACGACGGTGGCAGTCTGCTCGACCAGCTCGCACGCGCGCTGGATTACCGCCGGTGGCACCGCTTTCGGGTCGAGCGCTGGCAGGATGGCCTGTGGCGCAAGCTCTCCGGTCCCGCGTCGAGCGGCGAGCGGGCGCTGGGCCTGACCGTGCCATTGTTTGCCGCGGTCGCGAGCTTCTACAGCCACAACAACTCTGCGCTGGCGCCGCGCTTGATGCTGCTCGACGAAGCGTTCGCCGGTATCGATGATACCGCCCGGGCACACTGCATGGGCCTCATCCGCGAATTCGATCTCGACTTCGTCATCACGAGCGAGCGCGAGTGGGCTTGCTACTCGACCCTCCCGGGAGTCGCGATCTGCCAGTTGCAACGGCGCGAGGGCATCGATGCCGTGTTCGTCTCACGCTGGACCTGGGATGGCCGGGCCAAAACGCCCGACGCCGACCCGGATCGCCGGTTTCCGGCACCATGAGTGCGCCGGTGGACGCCCGGCTGGAGCGGCTGCTTGGGGGCATCGAACTCGCGGGGCTGCGCGAGCGGTTGCGCCGTTTTCTTGGTAGTCGAAACGCGGATGGGCAGGCCACCACGCTCCGCGTCGTAGGGCTGTCTCCGCATGAGTACGACGTGTTGGCGTCGTTGATGGGCAAAAAGCCGCGCTTTTCGAACTCGATGCTCGTGGACATCGATCTCATCGACGCCGCGCTGCATCGGGCCGGCCTCGCCGCCTCGTTGCGGGACGCGCTCGAACACCTCGACGGTCCGATCGTTCATGCACCGGCCGTTCGCGCCGAAGCCCGGGCGCGTTGGGCAGATGTCGCCGCCAGCGCACGGCACGGGGATCTTGCGGGCTTGTTGCACACGCCGCTTGGACTAGGCCTCTTAAAACGGCTTGCACGACAGGACCCGACCGTAGGGGTCCGGCTGCGGGAGCGCGCCGAAGCCGTGCTGATGCGTCTCCCTGCCTCTGGCCGGTCGCGCGCGCAACTGGCGGCGCAGACGCTTGGCGACGCGCACGCGCTCGATGTGGGCGAGGCTACCGCGTCACTCGTCCTCGCCGCATGGCGACAGCGTGAAGAGCGCAGCATGCGTGCCGATGCCGAAGATGCCTTCGATACCCCAAGCAATGAGCGCATCCGCGATGTCTGGGCGCGCGCAGGCGTGCTGATCAACGAGCTGGCGCGACCGGCCCTGCTCCTGAATCTGCCGATGGCTGACGGCGCACACCCGCTCTCGCCCGCGGGCGAGCCCGGTTACGCCTCCTTGCGGATGCTGCTGCGCTCTCCACCGCATTGGGCGGTGCGCGGCCGCGAAGTCTATGTCTGCGAAAATCCCAACTTCGTTGCAATTGCTGCAGACCAGCTCGGGCGCCATTGCGCGCCCCTGGTCTGCACGGACGGTATGCCGGCGGCCGCGCAGCGCGCCTTGCTCGGCCAGATCGTTCAAGCGGGAGGACAACTGCTGTACCACGGTGATTTCGATTGGGCGGGAGTGCAGATCGCGAACCACGTAATGCGGGCATATGGTGCTCGACCGTGGCGATTCAGTTCTGCCGACTATGAGACCGCGGTTGAGGAACACGCACGTTCGGAACATCGGCTGGAGGGCCCGGTCGTCGAGGCACTTTGGGATGCAGCGCTCGCGCCGGCGATGCAGGAGCATGGGCTGGCGTTTGCGGAAGAAGGGTTGAGCGATGAGTTGGTAGGAGACCTGAAGCGGTAAGGGTCTGGTTTACGCCGCACGGGTGTTCAGGATTCAGGCACGGGCCACCCCACAGGAGATGGTGCGCGTGACCGCGGCCAGGCCGCAGCCACCAATTGTTCGACGAACAACATATGTACGTGAGTGAGGGCGGACACTAACTCACGCGTCTCCGTTCCACTGTACACGCACGGTCAATGTCGACACCACCATCCTGGAGGGAAGCAAGTTCACCCTGTACGCGCCTCCCTACCCTTCTCATAAATCATTGATTTTGATTGGGAATTTTTACAGCCTACTCCCACTCGATCGTCGCCGGCGGCTTCCCCGAGATGTCGTACACAACCCGGTTAATCCCTCTTACTTCATTAATAATCCGGTTCGACACATGTCCAAGCAGCTCATGCGGCAGATGCGCCCAATGCGCGGTCATAAAGTCCTGCGTCTGCACCGCACGCAGTGCCACGACATACTCATACGTCCGCCCATCGCCCATCACCCCAACGCTCTTCACCGGCAGAAACACCGCGAACGCCTGGCTCGTCAGGTCGTACCACGACTTGCCGGTTTCCTTGTCGATGGTTGTTCTTAGCGTCTCGATGAAAATCGCGTCCGCGCGGCGCAGCAGATCCGCAAACTCGCGCTTCACTTCACCTAGAATCCGCACACCCAGCCCCGGACCGGGGAACGGATGGCGATACACCATCGCTGGCGGCAAACCGAGCTTCACACCCAGCTCACGCACTTCGTCCTTGAACAGCTCGCGCAGCGGCTCGAGCAGCTTCAGATTCAGCGTCTCCGGCAAACCGCCCACGTTGTGGTGACTCTTGATCGTCTGCGTGGCCTTCTTGCCCTTGCCGGCTGACTCGATCACGTCCGGATAAATCGTCCCTTGCGCGAGCCACTTCGCATCCGTCAGCTTCCCTGCTTCGGTCTGGAACACTTCGACGAACTCCGCGCCGATGATCTTGCGCTTGGCTTCCGGATCCGTCACACCAGCGAGCTTCGACAGGAACACTTCGCTCGCGTCCACGTGAATGACCTTCACGCCGAGATGGTCCGCAAACGTCGCCATCACCTGCTCAGCTTCGTTCAAACGCAGCAGGCCATGATCGACGAACACACAGGTCAGTTGATCGCCAATCGCACGATGCAGCAGCGCCGCCGCCACCGACGAATCCACGCCACCCGACAGCCCCAGGATCACGTGCTCTTTGCCGACCTGCTCGCGAATCTTCGCGACCGCTTCATCGACGTAGTGACCCATCTCCCAATCAGGCTGCGCGGCGCAAATCGTCAGCACGAAGCGTTCGAGCATCGCGCGGCCCTGCACCGTGTGCGTCACTTCCGGGTGCCACTGCAGGCCGTAGAAATGGCGCGCTTCGTCGGCCATTGCAGCGATCGGGCACGATTCGGTGGACGCCATCAGCTGAAATCCCGGCGGCATTTCCAGCACCTTATCGCCGTGGCTCATCCACACCTTCAGCATGCCGTGACCTTCCGGCGTGGTGAAGTCGCTGATGCCTTCGAGCAGACTCGTATGGTTGCGCGCGCGCACTTCGGCGTAACCGAATTCGCGCAGGTGGCCATTGTCGACCTTGCCGCCGAGCTGCTCGGCCATCGCCTGCATGCCGTAGCAGATGCCCAGCACCGGCACGCCGAGTTCGAATACCGCTTGCGGCACGCGTGGCGTGTCGGTCTCGGTGACCGAACTCGGGCCGCCCGACAGGATCACGCCCTTCGGCGCGAAGTCGCGAATGAAGGCCGCATCGACGTCGTACGGATGGATTTCCGAGTACACGTTCGCCTCGCGGACGCGACGTGCAATCAGTTGGGTGACTTGCGAACCGAAGTCGAGAATCAGGATCTTGTCGTGCATGGCAGCGGACGGAATCAAAAGTGAACGGATAAGGAAAGCCGCGCACGAGGCGCGGCGTTGAATTCAAGACGGAATCCGGAAGCTTCGGCAGGTGGCGTGACGCCCCGGGCCTCAGCCATGAAACGGCGGCCGTGGCGCGCCGGGCGCATCCGCAGCAGAGCTGCGCGCTTCCGCGTCGCTCGCCGAGAGCGTTCCCGGACGGTTTGCCGCAGCGAAGTCCGGTTCGACCGGATGACCGGTGGCAGGACTGATCGGACTAGCAGTCCGTACGACAGGCGGCACTGCGACCGGCACGACGGGTTCGACCAAAGGCTCAGCCCGATAGCCCACCACATCGCGTCCCCTCGCCGCGTCTTTCGCAGCTTGCCTTTCAGCACGCTCGGCAGCGGCGACCTCAGCAAGACGCAGCCGTTCGCGGCGCCGTACCGTGCGCGAGAGCCGCACACCGCCCAGCCCCAGCACCACCAGCAGGACACCCGTCAGCACCGCGACCAGTTGACCGAAGCCGGTCAACTCAGGGCGGTGCATGCCGATCAGCCACACCACCATCAGCAAGCCCGTCAGCCAGTTCACATGCCCGACGACCTTGGCGACCGTCGAGGTCAGCGCACCATCGATCGAGGCATGGAAAGCCAGCCACGCGAGCCCGATCAGCGCAATGCCGAGGCCTTGTCCAACAAGCGTGGGCTGCGTCTGCACCAGTTGCAGCGCGTTGTACAGCGAGGTCCACGGCGTCAGCAGGAACAGCACGCCGAACGCCAGCAGGAGCAAGGCGTCGATGATCAGCACAGCACGCAGCAATGGCTTCATGGGCGATTAATCCACGTGGTAGTTAGGCGCTTCCTTGGTGATCTGCACGTCGTGAACGTGCGACTCGCGCAGGCCGGCACCGGTGATCTGCACAAACTCAGCCTTGTCGTTCATCTCGGCGATGGTGCGGCAACCGCAGTAGCCCATGCTGGCGCGCACGCCGCCGATCAGCTGGAACAGGATCGCCGTGACCGAGCCCTTGTAGGCGACGCGGCCTTCGATACCTTCCGGCACCAGCTTGTCGATGTTCGCGGAGTTGTCCTGGAAGTAACGGTCTGCTGCGCCGTCCTTCATCGCGCCGACCGAGCCCATGCCACGATACGACTTGTACTGGCGGCCTTGATACAGGAACACATCGCCCGGCGATTCTTCGGTGCCGGCGAACATACTGCCCATCATCACGGCGCTTGCGCCGGCCGCGAGCGCCTTACTGACGTCGCCCGAGAAACGCACGCCGCCGTCGCCGATGACCGGCACGCCCGTGCCCTTGAGCGCTTCCGACACATTGGCGATAGCCGTGACCTGCGGCACGCCCACACCTGCGACGATACGCGTGGTGCAGATCGAGCCCGGGCCGATACCGACCTTCACGCCGTCTGCGCCGTATTCGACCAGCGCCTTCGCAGCCGCCGCCGTAGCGATGTTGCCGCCGATCACTTCCACGTGCGGGAAGTTCTTCTTAACCCAGCGCACACGCTCGAGCACGCCCTTGCTGTGGCCGTGCGCGGTGTCCACGACGATCACGTCCACGCCCGCTTGCACCAGCAGTTCCACGCGCTCTTCGTTGTCCTCGCCTACGCCAACCGCCGCGCCCGCACGCAGCTTGCCGTGTTCGTCTTTACAGGCGTCCGGGTGTTCGGTCTGCTTGGTGATGTCCTTCACCGTCATCAGGCCGCGCAGTTCGAATGAGTCGTTGATAACCAGCACGCGCTCCAGGCGGTGGCCATGCATCAGTGCCTTGGCTTCGGCGAGCGGCGTGCCTTCCTTGACGGTGACAAGCCGTTCGCGCGGCGTCATGATGTTGCGCACCGGTTCGTCCAGACGCTCTTCGAAGCGCAGGTCGCGGTTGGTGACGATGCCGATCAGTTGCGCCCCTTCAACGACAGGGAAACCAGAAATGCCATGCTGTCGCGACAGCGCAATCACGTCGCGCACCTTCATTTGCGGCGGCACGGTGATCGGATCGCGCACCACACCCGATTCGAAACGCTTCACCTTGGCCACTTCGCTGGCCTGCTCAGCCGGCGTCAGATTCTTGTGGATGATGCCCACGCCACCCATTTGCGCCATCGCAATGGCGAGACGGGCTTCGGTGACGGTGTCCATGGCGGCGGACACAAGCGGCATATTCAGGGAAATGTTGCGGGTCAGCCGGGTTTTGAGGCTGGTGTCGCGCGGCAGAACATCGGAGAAAGCCGGGACGAGGAGCACGTCATCGAACGTGAGTGCTGTTTGGATCAGACGCATGGCAAATCCTATAGGCGCAAAAGCGAATTATACGCGATACCTCCCCGGTTTTCACTGCACGAACAGCAGGTTAGCGAATTTCCGGTAATTTTCCAGGGTCTTTTGGCGAGGGAGTTTCGCTTCGCCGTTCGGCTCGGGTTCGAACCAGTTTCGTTTCTCCAGACGAGTGCAGGATCGAACAAGACACCCCGGCACCGGACACGCTATCCTGCGCACCTGTTCAGGTTTATGTCGGAGTATTTGATGCAGCGTGGCGTAGCGTACGGCGTAATGGCCGGGGCGTTGTGGGGCGTGGTGTTTCTGGTGCCGCGGATGTTGCCCGAGTTTTCTCCGCTGCTCCTGAGCGCGGGCCGCTACACGATGTACGGCATCGTCTCGCTGGCCGCCGCCCTGCCGATGGCACGCTCGCTCGTCGCCCGCCTCACCCGCGAGGACCTCGTGGCGCTCGTCAAGCTGGCGCTGGCCGGCAACCTGCTCTACTACATCCTGCTGGCGAGCGCGGTGCACCTGGTCGGGATGGCGCCGGCGTCGCTGATCGTCGGTGTCCTGCCGGTGACGGTCACGCTGCTCGGCCGGCGCGACCATGGGGCGGTGCCGCTCGCCCGCCTCGTGTGGCCGCTGGCGATGGTTCTGGCGGGCATCGTCTGCATCAATGTGGATGTGTTTTCCGTGGCCGATGGCGCGCCTGGCACGTCGGGCAGCGTCCTGAGCAAACTCGCCGGGCTAGCCTGCGCGGTGGGTTCCCTCGCCTGCTGGACCTGGTTCGCGGTCGAGAACTCCCGCTATCTGCAACGCCAGGCCCACTACAGCGGCAACGAGTGGTCAGTGCTGTGGGGCGTGGTAACCGGGGCGCTCGGCGCGGTGCTGTGGCTCCTGATCGCGCTGCTGCCGTCCGGCAGCCTGCAAACGACGCTCAGCAGCGAACGCTGGCACACCTTCTGGATGTTGAACCTCGGCGTGGCTATCGGCGCCTCGTGGCTCGGCAACGGCCTGTGGAACGCCGCGGCGAAGCGCTTGCCGTTGACGCTGTCAGGTCAGATGATTGTGTTTGAAACGCTGTTTGCGCTGCTTTATGCGTTCATTTATGACCACCGGCTGCCGCGCCCGCTGGAAGTGGCTGCGATCGCCTTGCTGGTGGCAGGCGTGAGTTGGTCGGTGCGGCAACATGCGGACGATAATCCGGACGCGACGCCGCTTGAAGAGAAGGCACAGGCGTCCGCGCATTGATCGGACTGGTTGACCCGTGCCGGCGGCCCTGACGCGATTGGGGTGGCTGGCGCAGGCCGGCGGCCCTGACGCGATTACGGTGGTTAGCGCAGGCCCGCAGCCTTGACGCATTTGCGGTGATTCGCGCGCGCCTACCGCCCTACCGCGAATCCCGGTGCTGCCACTTGCGACCTTCGATCGAGCCTTCCTTGCGGGTCTTTTCGACGCGCCGCTGACGCGCCGCCTTCGGATCGACGATCAGCGGCCGGTAGATTTCCACGCGGTCATGATCGGCGAGCACCGTATCGAGCGGTTTGAGCTTGCCGAACACACCCACCTTCTGCCGCGCCAGATCGATCTGCGGATAGCGCTGCAAGATGCCGCTCGCGTCGAGCGCCTGCTGCACGGTCGCGCCTTCGGGCAGCTCGACCGGAATCAGCGTCTGCCCGTCGGGCAACGCGTAGCAGACTTCTATCGACAGCAGCCCGCTCATGCCTTACCGTAGCGCTGATCGGCGCGCTTCACGAACGATTCGACGAAGGTGTTGGCAATATGGCTGAACACCGGACCAATGATCTTTTCGAGGAAGATGTTGGTGAATTCGTAGTGCAGCGCGAATTCGATCTTGCAGGCATCCTCGCGTAGTGCCGTAAAAAGCCAGTAGCCGGTGAACTTGCGAAACGGGCCGTCGGCGAACTCCATGTCGATACGCTCGGGTCGCTTCATGCGGTTACGCGTAGCGAAGTGCTGCCGGATGCCCTTGAAGTTGATGTCGATCTTCGCCTCCATGCCATTCTCGTCCTGACGACGGATCTCGACCCCGCCGCACCAGGGCAGGAAGTTCGGGTAATCGTTGACATCAGTGACGAGGTCGAACATCTGTTCCGCCGAATGGCGTATCAACACGGTTTTCTGGACATCTGCCATAAATTGGACAGCACGTGGCGAGGGTGGACAAGCGCCGCGGGCTTTCCTTGCCCCGCTTTGCTAAAATTGTGATTTTAAACGAGTTGGGCACTTTCCATTAATGAGCATCATAGACAACAGAAAAGCCTTCTACGACTATTCGGTCGAAGAACGCTACGAAGCAGGGCTCGTGCTCGAAGGATGGGAGGTCAAGGCCTTGCGCGCCGGTCGCGGCCAGATCAAGGAAGGCTATGTTGTGATCAAGAACAACGAGTTGTTCCTGATCGGCACGCACATCAGCCCGCTGCCCGAAGCGTCGACCCACATCACGCCCGACCCGGTGCGCACCCGTAAGCTGCTTTTGCACAGCGAGGAGATCAGCAAGCTGATCGGCAAGGTCGAGCAACGTGGTTATACGCTCGTGCCGCTAAATTTTCATTACAAGGGCGGCCGGGTCAAATGCGAAATCGGTCTCGCGAAGGGCAAAAAGCAGCATGACAAGCGCGAAACCGAGAAGAAACGCGACTGGGAACGGGAAAAAGCCCGCTTGATGCGCAACCCGACCTGAACTCGCGCGCGGCCGCAAGCGCGCTTCTACCGCAACTCGGTCGTCCCCTTCCCCTTGCTCACGATGGTCAGCGCCGAGGCGATCATCGAACTCATATTCGACAGATCACCGGGCACGATCAGCGTCGTGCCCTGCTTCGCCAGATTCGCGAACGCGTTCACGTACTGCTCTGCCACCTTCAGGTTCACCGCTTCCATGCCCCCAGTGGACTGGATCGCCGCAGCGATCTTCTGGATCGCCTGCGAATTGGCCTCGGCCACCGCCAGAATCGCCGCAGCCTGACCCTGCGCCTGATTGATTGCCGCCTGGCGCTCGCCCTCGGACTTCTGGATCGAAGCCTCACGCCCACCCGAGGCGATATTGATCTGCTCCTGCTTGCGCCCCTCGGAAGCCGCAATTAGCGCCCGCTTTTCGCGCTCGGCGGTAATCTGCGCCTGCATCGCGTGAAGAATTTCCTTCGGCGGCGTCAGATCCTTGATTTCATAGCGCAGTACCTTCACGCCCCAGTTCGATGCCGCTTCGTCGAGCGACGAAACGATGCTGTGATTGATGAAGTCACGTTCCTCGAAAGTCTTGTCGAGTTCGAGCTTGCCGATCACCGAGCGCAGCGTGGTTTGCGACAACTGCGTAATTGCGAACACAAAGTTGCTCGAACCATAGGATGCCTTCATCGGATCGGTGACCTGGAAGTACAGCACGCCATCGACTTGCAACTGGGTGTTGTCGCGCGTGATGCAGACCTGGCTCGGCACTTCGAGCGGAATTTCCTTGAGTATGTGTTTATACGCGATGCGGTCCACAAACGGCACCACGATGCTTAGACCCGGCGTGAGCGTGGCGTGATAGCGGCCAAGCCGCTCAAGCACCCACGCGTGTTGCTGAGGCACGATCTTGATGGTCTTGGCCGCGATCATGAACACGATAACGAGCAGCACTACCGCGACGATAGTCGAATCCATACTTGTTCCCATCTGTGGTTTAACTCCGGTTTTGAGTTGTTATGATGGTGCCGGGTGCGAATGCTTGCCCGCCACGACGATCAGGCGGCTGCCGTCGAGTGCGCTGATCTCGTAGACGCGCGCGTCCTCCGGCTCACCTGGTGCGAGTTCGACGTCCCAAGCAGCCCCGCGATAGTTCACGCGCGCGCGCCGGTCACGCCATGCGGTCACGGCGAGCGTCTGGCCGATATCCAGATTGACGTCGGGATTGCTTGCAGCCGCCTTGCGCGTCGCTCGGCGGCCAAAACGCGAGCGCCGCAACAGCAGCACCGCGGCCAGTGCGACGAGCGCCGCCACCGCAAACTGCACGTCGGGATTGGCGCCCGACATGCGCGCGAGACCGCCGGCCAGGAAACCCAGCGCGATCATCAACAGATAGAAGGTCCCGCTCATCAACTCCAGCACGATAAGCACGCCCGCCCCGACCCACCAGAACAATCCACCTGGCGCCACATCGACCTCCACTGCGCTGCACGGGGCCGGAGTAAGTGCTAAAGCACTTACTCCGGCCGACAAAGCAAAACACCCCGGATCTACCGAGGTGTTTATAGCACGAAGCTGGGGCACTTTACCGGGCGGTGCGATCCGCTTTGACGAACCGCAACGAACGGCTATGCGCGCTGCTTATTTTGCTGCTTCATTTCGCCGACGACTTTGCCAGCGCCTGCCAGGTCTCGATGATCGTGTCCGGGTTCAGCGAGATCGACTCAATGCCTTCGTCGGTCAGCCACTGTGCGAAGTCCGGATGATCCGACGGGCCCTGGCCGCAGATACCGACGTACTTGTTCAGCCGCAGGCAGGTTTCAATCGCGCGCTTGAGCATGAACTTGACCGCCGGGTCGCGTTCGTCGAAGTCAGCTGCCAGCAACTCCATACCCGAGTCGCGGTCGAGGCCGAGCGTCAACTGCGTCAGGTCGTTCGAACCGATCGAGAAACCGTCGAAGAACTGCAGGAATTCTTCGGCAAGGATCGCGTTCGACGGCACTTCGCACATCATGATGAGTCGCAAGCCCTTCTCGCCACGCTTGAGGCCGAACTTCTCGAGCAGTCCGATCACGCGCTCCGCCTGCTTCAGCGTGCGCACGAACGGCACCATGATCTCGACGTTGTCGAGGCCCATCTCTTCGCGCACCTTCTTCAGCGCGATACATTCCATCTGGAACGCTTCGGCGAAGTCATCGGCGATGTAACGCGAGGCGCCGCGGAAACCCAGCATCGGATTTTCTTCGTCCGGCTCATAACGCGAGCCGCCGATCAGCTTCTTGTACTCGTTCGACTTGAAGTCCGACAGACGTACGATCACAGGCTTCGGATAGAACGCAGCAGCAATCGTCGCGATACCTTCGGTCAGCTTGTCGACATAGAACGCGCGCGGCGAGGCATGACCACGTGCAACACTTTCGACGGCCTTCTTCAGGTCCTGATCGACGTTCGGGTACTCGAGAATCGCCTTCGGGTGCACACCGATGTTGTTGTTGATGATGAACTCGAGCCGCGCCAAGCCCACACCTGCGTTCGGCAGTTGCGAGAAGTCGAAGGCGAGTTGCGGGTTGCCGACGTTCATCATGATCTTGACCGGAATCGGCGGCAGTTCGCCGCGCTGGATTTCGGTGATTTCCGTTTCGAGCAGGCCGTCGTAAACCTTGCCTTCGTCGCCTTCCGCGCAAGATACGGTGACCAACGCGCCTTCCTTCAGCAGGTCGGTTGCGTCGCCGCAGCCCACCACGGCCGGCACACCCAACTCACGCGCGATGATGGCCGCGTGACATGTACGGCCGCCGCGATTCGTGACGATCGCCGAAGCGCGCTTCATGACCGGTTCCCAGTTCGGATCAGTCATGTCGGCCACCAGCACGTCGCCCGGCTGCACACGATCCATCTCCGACGGATCCTGGATCACACGCACCGGACCTGCGCCGATCTTCTGACCGATGGCGCGGCCTGTGACGATGACTTGCGACTGGCCCTTCAGCTTGAAGCGCTGCTCGGCCTTACCGCTTGCCTGGCTCTTCACCGTTTCCGGACGCGCCTGCAGGATGAAGATCTTGCCGTCGCGGCCGTCCTTGCCCCACTCGATGTCCATCGGACGCTGGTAGTGCTTCTCGATGATCACAGCGTATTTCGCCAGCTCGATTACGTCGTTGTCGGTGATCGAGAAGCGGTTGCGCTGCTCGTGCGCGACGTCGACGGTCTTCACGCGGCCGGGCTCGCCCGGCTTGGTGAATTCCATCTTGATGAGCTTTGAGCCGATCGAGCGGCGGATGATCGGGTACTTGCCTTGTGCAAGCGTGGTCTTGAAGACGTAGAACTCGTCCGGATTCACGGCGCCCTGCACGACGGTTTCGCCGAGGCCATAGCTCGAGGTGATGAACACAGCGTCCTTGAAACCGGACTCCGTATCGAGCGTGAACATCACACCGGCCGCGCCGACGTCCGAGCGCACCATGCGCTGCACACCCGCCGACAACGCGACTTCAGCGTGAGTAAAGCCCTTGTGGACGCGGTAGGAGATAGCGCGGTCGTTGTACAGCGACGCGAACACATGCTTCATGCGATCGAGCACGTCTTCGACGCCGATCACGTTGAGGTAGCTTTCCTGCTGGCCCGCGAACGACGCATCGGGCAAATCTTCTGCCGTAGCGGACGAACGGACTGCGAACGAAAGCTCTTCAGGCGAGCTGTTCTGGAGCGTGTCGAAGCCCGCGCGAATGTCGGCCTCGAGCTTCGGCTGCAGCGGCGCGTCGACGATCCATTGACGGATCTCCTTGCCCGCTTCGGCCAGCGCCTTCACGTCGTCGACGTCTAGCGTCTCCAGACGTTTGGCGATGCGCTCGGTGAGGTCGCTGTGATGGAGGAAATCGCGGAATGCCAGTGCCGTGGTGGCGAAGCCGGTCGGCACCCGAACACCTGCCTGAGCGAGTTGACTGATCATCTCGCCCAGGGACGCATTCTTGCCGCCCACAATCTCCACATCGGTCATCCGCAACTGCTCGAACGGAACTACATACGCCTGATCCTTTGCGACGTTAACTGCGTTAGTCATACAAGCCCCTAAGTGTGGAAGAAATACACGACTGTGCAAGTGGGCTTGGACGCGAAGCGGTCATAAGAACCGCTGAGTGCATGATGAGTCGGCAATCTCGCGTCTTGCACAACCTGTTAGATAAACAATCGCTTAATAGCGCACACGATTTGCGGAATCTTGCAGCCGGACTACGAAGCGCGCAAAAAGCACGACGAAGCCAACGGTTTGACGAAATTATTCAAATTCGCCGCAAGTTAACAGCAAAAAGCGGGGCGTTGGCCGGGCGATCAATGCGAGTTAGCCGCGGTTCCCCTGCAATTGCTTATCCAACAGGTTGCCGCTATTCTACCGTGCCGACTCTCAAAATGTGACAGTCGGACGAGAATTGCGCCTCGAACTGCGCGCCGCGCCGATACCTCTGTAGTCTCCGGTTAGCCACCGTACACTGGACACCGACGCAGCGATGTTAGATTCGAGCGTAATTTCCCGCTCACGTTCCCTGCCCACTGCCCCACTGATGCCGCCCACCGTATTCATCGTCTCCGACGGTACCGGGATCACTGCCGAAACCTTCGCGCATTCGATCCTGTCCCAGTTCGACCAGAAATTCCGCCTGGTCCGGGTTCCCTTTGTCGATTCGACCGAGAAGGCCTACGCCACGCTCGAGAAAATCAACGAAGCGGTCAAGCAGGACGGCCGCCGGCCGATCGTCTTCACGACGCTCGTCGACAGCTCGTCGAACAAGATCGTCAAGGGCTCGAACGCGCTGGTGCTTGATATGTTCCAGACCTTCGTCGAGCCGCTCGAACAGGAACTGGAGCTGAAGTCGAGCCACGCGATGGGCCGCGGCCACCAGAACGCGGACACTGAGGAGTACAAAAACCGCATCGAGGCGATCAATTTCTCGCTCGCCCACGACGACGGCCAATCGAACCGCAATCTGGCCGATGCCGACGTGATCCTGGTTGGCGTGTCGCGCAGCGGCAAGACGCCGACGAGCCTTTATCTGGCGATGCAGTACGGCGTGAAGGCGGCAAACTATCCGCTGATTCCGGAAGACTTCGAACGCGGCAAACTGCCGACGCCGCTGCTCGAGTTCCGCAGCAAGATGTTCGGGCTGTCGATCGATCCGCAACGGCTTTCCGAGATCCGCAACGAGCGCCGTCCGGGCAGCAAGTACGCGGCGCCGGAGAACTGCCGTTACGAGATCAACGAAGCCGAAGCGATGATGCGGCGTGAGGGGGTCAAGTGGCTGTCGTCGACGCACAAGTCGATCGAAGAGATCGCGACGACGATCCTGCAGGAGATCAAGCTCGACCGGCCAGGGTATTGAGAGTAGCGCGGCGGCCGCGGCTTTAGTAGCGTTCAGGCTTTCGCCGTGATGCTGCCCAGAGGCATAACATAGGTCAACGCTTGCCGCGCTGCTGGCGGCACTGCTCGAACAGGCACACGGCGGCAGCCGCGGCCACATTCAACGATTCCATCCCGCCCGGCTGCGGAATCGTCACACGCAGCGTGACCGCGTCGCGCCACGCCTGCGAGACTCCTGCGCCCTCATTACCCATCACCCAGGCGAGCGGCCCCGACAGGTCGCAATCGTAGATCGCTTCGGCGCCGTGCGAGTCTGTAATGACCACGGGCACGGCGAGACGCTCGATAAGCGTCTGCGGTTCGATGTCTTCGTGAATCTCCAGCAGAAAGTGCGCACCCATCCCCGAGCGCAGCACTTTCGAGGACCACGCGTAAGCCGTCCCAGGCGCGCAAAACACCTGCTGAATGCCTGCAGCGGCAGCGCTGCGCAGAATCGAACCGACATTGCCCGCGTCCTGCACGCCATCGAGCACCACACAGGTCTGCGCGACGCGCTCCGGTAACGGCGGCGCAAGCTTCTCGACCAGCAGCAGAATCCCCACCCCGTTGACCACGTTCGACAACTGGCCGAACAGCGCGTCCGGCAGCGTCACGATGCGGTGCTCGTCGATCCGCGAAACGATGGCTTGCGCCTCGTCGTGGCGCAAGGCGCCCTCGGTGACGAGACAGGTTTCGGGTTGCCCTGCGACATCCAGATACGCGCTCGCGAGATGGAACCCCTCGAGCAACGCGTGGCCGCTGCGACGCTGCTGGTGGGTCGAGCCGGCCAGTGCCTTGAGGCGCTTGTAGAGCGGATTGTCCCGCGAGGTGATGACTTTCACAGGCAGCGAAGGCAGTGAGAATGTGAATTTGAGAAAACCTGGACGTCGCGCAGGGCAAATGCCCGAGCCAACGCTTCAGGGATGCGCGCCATCGCCCAAGGTGTCCGACGCGCCCGCTGCGTCGTCGAACCACGCTGTGTCAGCGAGAGGCGGCAGGTTCATCGACTCAGCGCCCGGCGCGCTCACCGGCAGCTTGCCCAGGCGCAGATGCGCCTCGCGCACCGGCGCGAACGAGCGGCGATGATGTTCGCACGGCCCATGCTCACGCAACGCTGCCAGATGCTGCGGCGTGCCGTAACCGGAATGCGCGTCGAAGCCGTACACGGGAAACGTCTGATGCAACTCCAGCAGCATGCGGTCGCGCGTAACTTTGGCGAGAATCGACGCCGCCGAAATGGACTTCACGAGCGCGTCGCCGCCAATAATCGCCTCGCTACGGATACTCAGCACGGGACAGCGGTTGCCGTCGATCTTCACGAGCGTCGGCACGACCGCGAGGCCCTCCACGGCGCGCTTCATCGCCAGCATCGTCGCGTGCAGGATATTGAGCGCATCGATCTCTTCGACCGACGCCGAGGCGACGCAAAAGGCCAACGCCCGCTCGACAATCTTGTCATACAGTTCGTCGCGCTTTTTAGCGGTGAGCACCTTCGAATCGTCGAGCCCGCGGATCATCGGTTTCGACGGATCGAAGATTACCGCTGCGGCCACCACCGGGCCAGCCAGCGGCCCGCGTCCCGCTTCATCGACGCCACAGACGATCTCGTCCGCCGCGTTGAAGTTAAAGCCTGGCTGCGCCGCCACCGCGGCGGACTTGCGCCGGGCCACGCGCTCGCCGGTCATCGACGCCCCTTGCGCGTGTCGACCACATTCGCCACCACTTCCGCGGCGCGCAGGGCTGTGTTCTGCTTCAGCACGTGATGCATTTCCGTGAAAATTTCCGTCAGCGTGCGCCGGTTGGTCTCGTCGCGCAACTGTTTCAAGGTGGCATCAGCGAGCGCCTCGGGCGTCGCAAAGTGCTGCAGGATTTCCGGCACCACGAAGCGCCCGGCCAGAATGTTCGGCAGTCCGACGTACGGCAAATAGCCTTGCCGCCGCATGATCTGACCGGTCAACCAGGGCACCTTGTAGGAAATCACCATCGGCTTCTTCAGAAGCGCGGCTTCCAGCGTCACCGTGCCGCTCTTGACGAGGATTGCATCGGCCGCCGTCATCGCCACCTGCGCCTGCCCTTCGATCAGCGTCAGCGCGAGGCCCGGACTGGCATCCACCAGAGGCTGCAGCAATTCGCGCAGCGCCGGTGTCGCCACCGGCATCACGAAGCGCACACCCGGCTCGCGATGCTGCATCAGCTCCATGGCGGCGAAAAACGTCGGACCGATCAGATTGATTTCCGAGCGCCGGCTGCCCGGCAGCACGGCGATCACCGGGCCGCTTTCCGGCAGACCAAGCTTGCGGCGCGCGCCGAGCGTGTCGGGTACCAGCGGAATCTCGTCAGCGAGCGGATGGCCCACATACGAGGCCGCCACGCCGGCCTTTTCAAGCAGCGCGGTTTCAAACGGAAACACGCACAGCATGTGGTCGACGGCTTTGGCGATCTTCTTGATCCGGCCGCCGCGCCATGCCCAGATGGACGGGCACACGAAGTGAATGGTCGGAATTCCGGCGTCCCGCAGCGCGTGCTCGAGGGCAAAGTTGAAATCAGGCGCGTCGACGCCGACGAACACAGTTGGCGGCTCGGCCAGCAACTGACGTTTCAGCTCGTTGCGGATGCCGAGAATCTCCGGGATATGACGCAGCACTTCGACATAGCCGCGCACCGACAGCTTTTCAATCGGCCAATGGGCATCGAAACCCGCGGCGATCATACGCGGGCCGCCAATGCCGTAATACTGCGTATCGGCCGGCAAGTGGCTGCCGAGGCCATCCAGCAGGGACGCGGCAAGCAGATCGCCGGACGGTTCTCCGGCGACCATCGCAAGCCGTAGCGGACTCGGTTGCAGGGCCATCGGTTAGCGGATGATGCCGCGTTGCGACGCGACCACGAAGTCGAGAAACGCCTGCACCGGCGCATCGCCATCGCCGCCGGCCGAGGCCAGATCACGCAGTTGAACCTTGGCTTCTTCCAGCGACAGGCCGTTCTTGTACAGCAGGCGATACGCGGCACGCAGCGCCGAAATCGCATCTGCGGAAAAACCGCGCCGGCGCAGACCTTCGACGTTGATGCCATGCGGCTCGGCCTTGTTGCCGGCAGCGATCACGAACGGCGGGATGTCCTGCACGAGTGCCGACGCACCACCCAGCATCGAATGCGCGCCGATGCGCACGTACTGATGCACACCCGACATGCCGCCGACGATCGCGTGGTCGCCGATCGTCACGTGGCCGGCCATCTGCGCGTTGCTCGCGAGGATGACGTTACTGCCGACGTGACAGTCGTGCCCGAGGTGCACATACGCCATGATCCAGTTGTCGTCGCCGAGCGTGGTGACGCCCGCGTCCTGAATTGTGCCGGTGTGGATCGTGGTGAACTCGCGAATCGTGTTGCGATTGCCGATCACGAGCCGGGTCGGCTCGTCTTTGTACTTCATGTCCTGCGGCCGGCCACCGACCGATGCATAGTGGCCAACGCGGTTATCTTCGCCAATCGTCGTGTGACCTTCGATCACACTGTGCGAACCGACCGTCGTGCCCGCGCCGATCGTGACGTGCGGGCCAACGATGGCATACGGCCCGATTTCAACCGTTTCGTCGAGCTGTGCGCCCGGCTCGATGATTGCAGTGGGATGAATCCTGCTCATGCGCCCTCGCTTCTGATTCCGTTGCGTTATCCGGAGGCCAGCCGGGCGTCAGTCGCCCTACCGGCTATCCATTGCTGGCCGCCCCCGCACGGATGCCCGTTGCATGCACGTGCGTCAGCGGTCCAGCGTTACAGGCCATGCCTTACTGGCCGTTCGTATCCGTATGACGGACTGCGCACATCAGGTCGGCTTCCGCCGCAACCACGCCATCCACCTCAGCGCGCGCCTTGAACTTCCAGATGCCGCGCATATGCCGTTCAAACGTTGCGTTCAGGATCAGCTGATCGCCGGGCTCCACCACCCGCTTGAAGCGCGCATTGTCGATGCCGACGAACAGGTACAGCGTGTTGGCCGGATCATGCGGTTCTTCCGAGAACGTCAAAAGCGCCGCGGTCTGGGCAAGCGCTTCGAGGATCAGCACACCCGGCATCACCGGACGGCTCGGGAAGTGACCCATGAAGTACGGCTCATTGATCGACACGTTCTTCAGCGCTTTGATGCTCTTATGCGGTTCGAGTTCGAGCACCCGGTCAACGAGCAGGATCGGATAGCGATGCGGCAGCAGCGTGAGAATCTTATGAATGTCGAGATTGATTTTTTCGGTGCTCATGGTGTTTCTGCTCACGCATTGACTGCGCGATGATGACTGCGGATACGGTTCAGGTGGGTTGGTAACGCGTGCTGCCGCCGCTTTCTATGACCCGGCAGCCCATCCTGCCCGGTCACCCTTCGCGACGCTTCCTGCTTGACCAGCTTGACGTGCTTGAAACCGGGCCATTGCTGATGGCTGACCCGGCCCGCGCTCACGCCTTGTTGCCCGGTGCGTCGGCGGCCGCAGCCGCTTCCAGCGCCTTGATACGGTCACGCAGTTTATCGAGGTTGCGCAACAAAGCTGCGCTCTTGTTCCAGTCGGCGTGGTTCACGGCCGGGAATGCGCTCGTGTACATGCCCGGTTTCAGCAGCGATTTCGACACGCCCGACTTGGCGGTGACGATCACATGATCGGCCAGTGTAACGTGTCCGGCGATACCCACCGCGCCACCGATCATGCAATGGCGGCCAATCGTGGTGCTGCCGGCAATGCCCGCACAGCCGGCAATGACCGTGTATGCGCCAATCCTGCAGTTATGACCGATCTGCACCAGGTTGTCGATCTTCACGGATTCTTCGATCACGGTATCGGCCATGGCGCCGCGGTCGATCGTCGTATTAGCGCCGATTTCGACATCGGGGCCGATCGATACAGCGCCGACCTGTGGAATCTTGACCCAGCTGCCCGTGCGGGATTCGCCTTCGCCGACGAAGTCCGGTGCAAAACCAAAGCCGTCGGAGCCGATTACCGCGCCGGCATGAATGATGACGCGCTCGCCAATCTTGCAGCCGTAGTACACGCTGACGTTCGGATACAGATGCGTGCCGGCGCCGATCTGCGTGTCACGGCCGATCACCACGTTCGCGTCCAGCCGCACGTGCTCGCCGATCACCGCGCCGGCTTCCACCGTGACGTGCGGGCCGATCACCGCGCTTGCAGCGATCTGCGCCGACGGATCAACCGCCGCGCTGGCGTGCACGCCCGGCACGGGCTTCGGTGCGGCCATGTCGATGAACGTCTGCGCGACTCGCGCGAAGTAAGCGTAGGGGTTGGGCGTGACGATGAAATTACGGGCGCCGTGCATACGGGCGTCGTGCGTACCGGCGACGTGGTCTCCCTCTTCGGGCGCGCCGACGCCAAGTTTCGCGAGATCCTCAGCGTTGATCAGCACCGCACCCGCGCGGGTGGTCTCGACCTGCGACAGATATTTCGGATTGGCGAGGAACGCCAGCTGATTCGGGCCTGCCTGGTCCAGCGGAGCCAGGCTGCCCACGCGGTGCGAGCGATCTCCGACTACTTCACCGCCGAACTGCTGGACGATGTCCTCGAGCGTAAATGCCATGCGTGTACTGCTCCTGCTTTTCAGTTGCCAGCTCAGTTGCCAGTTCGGTTACCGCTTCAGTTGCCGGTCGGGGCCGACGCGCCATTAGCAGCCGCCGCCAGGGCCTTAAGGACCTGGTCGGTGATGTCGATGCGCGGGCTCACATACACCGCTTCCTGAACGATCAGGTCGTAGTGCTGCTGCTCGGCGATCTGCTTGATTATCTTGTTGGCGCGGTCGAGAACGGCTGCCAGTTCCTCATTGCGGCGCTGGTTCAGGTCTTCGCGGAACTCGCGTTGCTTGCGCTGAAAATCGGTGTCCAGTTGCGACAGGTCGCGCTGCTTTTCCGCACGGTCGGCCGGCGCCATCGACGCGCCGTTCTTGTCCAGCGCGTCCGACATCGACTTCAGCTTCTGCGCCATATCCTGCAGATCCTTGTCGCGCTTTGCGAACTCGGCCTCAAGCTTGGTCTGTGCCGCCTTCGCGGCGGCCGACTCGCGCAGGATGCGATCCGAGTTGACGGCGGCAATCCTGGCTTCCTGTCCGTGCGCTACACCCGCGCCCAAAGTCATTGCCAGCGCAAGCGCGCACGTCACAGAGGCGCACCTCACACGTTTCGAAAACATACCGGTTCGCAAAGTCATCCTCTCGATACTGTAAAGAGGTCCGGGTTATCCCGGACCATCCAATCAGAATGCCGTTCCAATCTGGAACTGGAATTTCTGGTACTGGTCGCCGTAGTGCTTCGTGATCGGGAAACCAATCGGACCACCCGCTCACATCTCACGCGATCCCAATGTAAAGCTCAATCATGCTGGGCGGCCGCTCGTCGCGAGCGCCGCCGGACGCGTCAAAAATGGATCAGGCGGGCCAGATCGTTGAAAAGCGCGATCGCCGACAAGGCCACGATGCAGGCCAGTCCAGCTCTCTGCAGAACGAGCTGCCAGCGGTCGGAGACCGCCTTGCCAGTTGCAGCTTCAACCAAATAATATAACAGATGCCCCCCGTCCAATACCGGAATCGGGAGCAGGTTAAGTACGCCGAGACTGATGCTAACCAGTGCCAGGAATGACAGGAATGCCGATGGACCCAACCTTGCGCTCTTACCTGCGTAGTCGGCGATCGTGACCGGACCTGACAGATTTTTCAACGACGCTTCACCGGTGATCATCCGGCCGAACATGCGCACCGAGTAAGCCGCGAGGTCCCACGTGCGGCGCGCGCCCAACTGCAGACTTTCGATCGGACCGTAACGCACCGTAATGGACGGCACCTGGGTCGCGAGTTCCGCGCCGATACGGCCGACCTCCGCGCCGCTCGCGTCGTCGTGCTGCGCGAGCGGGACCACGTGGATATCCTCGGTCTTGCCGCCCTGCTGCGCGTCGCCGCCTCGCGCGACCTGCAACGTGATGCTCTTGCCTGCGTGCGTCTTGATGTAGGCGATGAACGACGTTGCGTTATCGGTAGGCGTGCCATCGATCGACAGCAGACGGTCACCGGCCGCCAGGCCCGCGCGCTGCGCCGCGCTGCCGGCCTGCACACCCGCCACGATCAGCTTGCCGCCACCCGGCTCGAAGCCCAGATGCGACATGAAATCGTCGTCGACATCCTTCTCGGAGACATCGCGCAGATCCAGCGGGAAATCGAAAGTCCCATGGCTGTCTTTGGCGCTCAGAATGATGCGGCGATGATCGAATGCCGCGCCCAGCATCTTCCAGCGCAGGTCCGACCATGAGCGAACCGCTTCGCTGGAGCCTGCGCCGCCGTCCGCGTTGCGCACGGCGATCACCGTCTCGCCACCGTCGAACCCGGCGAGCGCAGCGGGTGTGTTCGGAGTCGGCGCAGCAACGATGGCGGACGGTTCGCTCACACCCGTGGCGAACACGGCGGCGAACAGCACGATGGCAAGAATAAAATTGGCGATTGGGCCGGCCGCGACAATCGCGAACCGCTTCGCGACATGCTGACGGTTGAATGCGTGCGGCAGATCGTCGGGTGCAATCGGCGCGCCCACTTCACGCTCGTCGAGCATCTTCACGTAACCGCCCAGCGGTAACGCGGCGATCGTCCATTCGGTGCCCGTCTTTGGGCTCACCCACTGAACCAGCGGCTTGCCGAAGCCGATCGAAAAGCGTAGCACTTTCACACCGCACAAACGCGCCACGCTGTAATGGCCATACTCATGTACCACCACCAGCACGCCTATCGCGACCGCGAAGGCGAGCACCTCGATCAGCACATTCATATTCGCCTCACTGGACGGCACGTTCCGCGCGAAGAGCGTCTTGCGGCAAACGCTGGATAAAGTCTGCTGCCGCCCGGCGCGCGGCTGCGTCGGCTTCGATCACGTCGTCGAGCGCGTGAGCGCTGCCATTGGGCAGCGCGTTCAGCACTGCGTCGACTACTCGCGCGATCACCATAAAACCGATCTTGCGCGACAGGAACGCATCCACGGCAACCTCATTCGCGGCGTTCAAAGCCGCGCTCGCGAGACCACCTTCGGCGAGGGCCTTCATGGCCAGCGCCAGACACGGGAAACGGGCGTAATCCGGCTTTTCGAACGACAGCGATGCGACCTGCACCAGGTCGAGCTGCGCCACGCCCGAATCGACCCGCTCGGGGAACGCGAGCGCGTGCGCGATTGGCGTGCGCATGTCGGGATTGCCAAGTTGCGCGAGCACCGAACCGTCGGCGTACGAGACCATCGAATGGATCACGCTCTGCGGATGAATCAGCACCTCGATGCGCTCGCCCGGTAGTGCGAACAGCCAATGCGCTTCGATGACTTCGAGGCCCTTGTTCATCATCGTCGCCGAGTCGACCGAGATCTTGCGGCCCATCACCCAGTTCGGATGCTTGCAGGCCTCGTCCGGCGTCACGTTGACGAGACTGGCCGGCTCGCGCGTGCGGAACGGGCCACCCGACGCGGTCAGAATGATTTTCGACACGCCGCCATGCAGCGCGGCTTCGCGCGGCAAGCACTGGAAAATTGCGTTGTGTTCGCTGTCGACCGGCAACAGCACGGCCCCATGATCGCGCACCGCGTCCATGAAGATCGCGCCGGACATCACCAGTGCTTCCTTGTTGGCGAGCAGGATGCGCTTGCCGGCGCGCGCGGCCGCCAAAGTCGGCGCAAGCCCCGCCGCGCCGACGATGGCCGCGACCACCGTATCGCAGCCGTCGCTCTTCGAGACCTCGACGAGCGCCTGCGCGCCGTACGTCACCTCGGTCTTGCAGCCGGCTTCGCGCAGCTTCGCAGCGACTTGCGCCGCCGTGGCGGCGTCGCCGACCACGGCCACTTCGGGCCTGAAACGCAGGCATTGTTCGACGAGCTTGTCGCCGTTGCGATGCGCGGTGAGCGCATACACCGAGAAGCGCTCCGGATGACGCGCGACGACGTCGAGCGTGCTGTCTCCGATTGAGCCCGTGGAACCGAGCAGTGTCAGTCTTTTTTGCATATCTCTTTCTCTAGCCGAGAAGCAGCATGGCGAGCGGCAGCACCGGCAACAATGCGTCGATGCGGTCGAGGACGCCACCATGACCCGGCAGCAGGCCGCTGGAATCCTTCACGCCGGCCTGACGTTTTAACATCGACTCGAACAGGTCGCCAACGACGCTGAAGGCCACCAGAATGGTCAGCGCAACCAGCGTCCGGATCGCCCCAAGGCGCTCCAGCAGCGCAGAATACAGTGTCGGCTCGAATGCATGTAACAGGATGGCCACCGTCGCGACGATCAGAACCGCCAGCCAGCCGCCGATCGCCCCTTCCCAGGTCTTGCCGGGGCTGATGGCCGGCGCCAGCTTGTGCCGCCCGAACGCCTTACCCGCAAAGTATGCACCGATATCGGCCAGCCAGACCACTAGCATCAGGGACAGAACAAACGGCACACCCTTCATCCTCGCGGCGACCAACGCGTGCCAGCAGGCCACGAACACGACGATCCCCGCGATAAACAGGAACAGGCGCCAGGCGCCCTGCGCCAGCGTTGGCTTGCGCAGCAGCACGTACGGGCCGGCCAGCACCCAGAACACCGCAGCGGCCTGAAAGAGCGGTCGTGGCAGACGCATGCCGGTGCCCAGTCGCGTGCTCGCGACAAGCGCCGCCGCCGCGACCAGCGCATAAATGATTGGACCCGCACCCTCGACTTTCAGGAGACGCGCCCATTCCCAGGCGGCAAAGACAACCACGAACGCGATCAGCGCGCCAAACGCGCCCACCGGCGCGAACAGCGTGACCGGCAAAAACACAGCCAGAAGGACGATCGCCGTGATAACACGGGTTTTTAGCATGGAAGCGAATCGACGTTTTGCGATTGCGGCTCGAGCTGAGCGCTCGTCCGGCCGAAGCGACGTTCGCGCTCCGCATAAGAATCGATCGCGTGGCGCAGGGCCTCGGCGTCGAAATCCGGCCAGAAGGTGTCGGTGAAGTAGAACTCGGTATAGGCGAGCTGCCACAGCAGAAAGTTGCTGATGCGCTGCTCGCCGCCGGTGCGGATGAAGAGGTCAGGTTCCGGTGCGTACGCCATGGCGAGGTGTTCGGCAAACGCATCTTCTGTGACCTCGACGGCCACGCCCGCCAGCGCCGACTGCTCGGCAAGCTTGCGGGTGGCCTGCATGATGTCCCAACGGCCACCGTAGTTGGCGGCGATGGTGAGGGTAAGACGCGTGTTGCGGGCGGTTTTGGTCTCGGCGCGGCGGATCAGATCCCGGATGCGCTTGTCGAACATCGACAGATCGCCGACCACGCGCAGCCGAATGCCGTTGGCGTGCAGCTTGCCGACCTCGCGCTCGAGCGCGGTCACGAACAGGCGCATCAGGAACGACACTTCGTCGTTCGGGCGGCGCCAGTTTTCGGAGCTGAACGCGAACAGCGTCAGATATTCGACGCCGGAGCGTGCACACGCCTCGACGGCGGCGCGCACTGCGTCGACGCCGCGCGTATGGCCGGCCACGCGCGGCAGACGGCGTTGCGTTGCCCAACGGCCATTGCCGTCCATGATGATCGCGATATGTCGCGGCACCGCCGCGACATCAGGCACGCGAACGGTTGAGCTGGTATAGGTCATGGCCGTCGGGACAGTGACTGCAAATAAAGAAGTAAAGACCTGAAGGTGCTGAAGCCTGACGGCCTCAAACCGTCATGATCTCGGCTTCTTTGGTCGTCACGAGCTTGTCGATTTCGTTGACGAACTTGTCCGTAAACTTCTGGACGTCGTCACCGGCACGACGCTCGTCGTCTTCGGAAATTTCTTTGTCTTTCACGAGCTTCTTCAGTTGCTCGTTGGCATCGCGGCGCAGGTTGCGCACCGCGACCTTGGCCGTTTCGGCTTCGCTGCGCGCGACCTTGGTCAGCTCGCGGCGGCGTTCTTCGGTCAGCGCGGGCATCGGCACGCGGATCACGTCGCCTTGCGTAGCCGGGTTCAGGCCCAGATCGGAATCGCGAATCGCCTTTTCGACGACCGGCACCATCTTCTTTTCCCACGGCTGCACGCCGATCGTACGCGCATCGATCAGCGTCATGTTCGCGACCTGCGAGATCGGCACCGGCGAGCCATAATAATCGACCTGGATGTGATCGAGCAGGCCCGTATGCGCACGGCCCGTGCGGATCTTCGACAGATCGTTCTTGAATGCGTCGATCGAGCGCTGCATTTTCTGCTCGACGCCCTTCCTGATATCAGCCACAGACATTTTTAAACCTCCGAACCTTCAAAACGGTGCGAGCCGGCCAGCGCGCGATTAGCGGCGGCCCGGGCCCGCGTTAAAGCCCACGTTATGTGAACGAGAGTTTACACGTGGACGAGAGTACCCTCGTCCTCGCCCTGCACAATGCGCTTTAGCGCACCCGGCTTGACAATTGAAAACACGCGGATCGGCAGTTTCTGGTCGCGGCACAGCGCAAACGCCGTCGCGTCCATGACCTGCAGATTGCGGCCGATCGCCTCGTCGAAGCTGATCGTCGTGTAGCGCGTCGCTGTCGGGTCTTTCTTCGGGTCGGCCGAATAGACGCCGTCCACCTTGGTGGCTTTCAGCACGACTTCCGCTCCGACTTCCGAACCGCGCAGCGCCGCTGCGGTGTCCGTCGTAAAGAACGGATTGCCGGTACCGGCCGCGAAGATCACGACCTTGCCTTCTTCCAGCTGGCGGATCGCCCGGGGGCGAATGTACGGCTCGACCACCTGGTCCATGCGCAGCGCGGATTGCACGCGCGCCTCGATACCGGCGTGGCGCATCGCGTCCTGCAGCGCCAGCGCGTTCATCATGGTGGCCAGCATCCCCATGTAGTCGGCCGTCGCACGGTCCATACCCGCCGCGCCGCCTGCCACTCCACGGAAAATATTGCCGCCGCCGATCACCACGGCCAACTGCGTACCGAGCCGCACCACCTCGGCCACGTCCGCCACCATTCTTTCGATCGTTGCGCGATTGATGCCAAAGGCATCATCGCCCATTAGAGCTTCGCCGGAGAGTTTGAGCAGGACGCGTTTATAGGCAGTGGGCATAGGGGTATCCAGATCGCGCAGAACAGGGCAACAACAAGGAACTAACTGTAGGGGTGAAATACTGATTCGGGCAAGCGTCGCCAAATTGACGAACCCTGGGGTTCGCCAGTGGCGGCGGAACAGCGAGGGTCAACCCGCGCACCGCCTTGCGGCGCTGCCGACCGCGGCAGGGTCTTGCCCCACCGCGGGTCCAACGGTACAACCTGAAACTTAGGCGATGCTTATTGTTGCTTTGCAGCAGCCACTTGTGCGGCCACTTCGGCTGCGAAATCGTCCTGCTTCTTCTCAATGCCTTCGCCGACCACGAACAGCGCGAACTTCTGCACGCTTGAGCCTGCGGCCTTCAGCATCTGTTCGATCGTCTGTTTGTCGTTCTTAACGAACGTCTGGTTCAGCAGCGACACTTCCTTCAGGTACTTTTGCACGCTGCCGTCGACCATCTTGGCGACGATTTCAGCCGGCTTGCCCGATTCGGCGGCCTTCTGTTCAGCAATGCTACGTTCCTTGGCGATCAGATCTGCCGGGACTTCGTCCGACGACAGCGAGACCGGCTTCATGGCCGCGATGTGCATGGCGACGTCCTTGCCGACCTGCTCGTCCGCGCCGGTGTACTCGACCAGCACGCCGATACGCGTGCCGTGCAGGTAGGCCGCCAGCTTGTTGGCGGTTTCGAAACGCACGAAACGGCGGATGGACAGGTTTTCGCCGATCTTGCCGACCAGCGCGAGGCGCACTGCGTCGACCGTCGAGCCTTCCAGCGGCAGGGCTGCCAGCGCAGCGACGTCAGCCGGGTTCTTCGCAGCGACCAGTTCAGCGATCTGCTTGGAGAAAGCCAGGAAGTCGTCGTTCTTCGAAACGAAGTCGG
>Ga0302234_10000329_pt1 | contig 37788 bp, 28 predicted proteins | sample II_Palsa_N3_2_FD_193576 | JGI IMG/M metagenome (GOLD analysis project Ga0302234, IMG submission 193576) | Peat permafrost microbial communities from Stordalen Mire near Abisko, Sweden - II_Palsa_N3_2 | ecosystem: Environmental > Terrestrial > Soil > Palsa > Peat permafrost | place: Sweden... | reverse complement strand
CCGTGGCAAGTCCCGAATACCTGGCGAAGTATGGGGAGCCGACCGATCCGGCGGCGTTGTCGGCGCACCGCGCGGTCAACTACATCTCGAGCTCAACCGGGAAGGCTTTGCCGCTTGAATTCACCATCGACGGGCGGGTGAGTGCGGTGAATCTCGGCTCGGTGGTGTCGGTGGCCGGCGCGGATCTTTACACCGGCAGCGCCGTGGCGGGCCTCGGGATCGTGCAGGTGCCGCGCTACCGTGTCGCGGAGGAGCTGAAGACGGGACAACTGAAGATTATTCTGCAGGACTTTCCGCCGCCGCCGATGCCGGTTTCTGTGTTGTATCCGCAGAGCCGCCAGTTGTCGTCGCGGGTGCGGGTGTTTGCGCAGTGGCTGCGGGATGTCTTCGAGGAGGCTAGTGTGTAGCCGTGTTTTCTCTGTGCCTTTGGCTTAATGCTGCAGGCACGCTGCGGTGCATCTTCAGCGCTTGCGGGACAGGTCTTTTTGCAAGCGCTCCGGCAACTGCGCGAGATCGCCGAGCAGCTGGTCAGTGGCCTGCTCAAAACGCTCGACCAGGAAATCCAGCAGCGCACGCACGCGCGGCGCCATATAGCGGTTGCCGTGAAATAGCGCGTGGACGCCCGCCTCGTTGGTGCTCCAGTCCGGCAACAGGATGGTCAGCGTGCCGGCGCGCACGTCCGCCGCGATATCCCAGATCGACTTGTGTACGATGCCGTGACCGGCCAGCGCCCACGCTCGTGCGAGCGCGCCGTCGTTGGTTTCCCGGGCCTGTTCGATAGGCACCGTGTAGCTCACACGCTCGTCGTCCTGCGCGAAGTGGATTTCGTTCAACGGCCCAGCCGCCGTCACCAGCACGATGAAGCGGTGATTGGCGAGGTCAGCCGGCGTTTTTGGTTCGCCATGCCGCGCCACGTAGTCCGGCGACGCGCACAACACGCGCCGGTTCGGCGCGAGGCGGCGTGCCACCAGCGAGCTGTCGAGCGGCAGGCCGAAACGGATCGCCAGATCGATGTCTTCCTGCAGAAGGTTCGAAACCGAATCCGACAAGCTGAGCGCATAGCTCACTTCCGGGTGCAGCGCGCTGAATTCGTCGAGCCAGTGGTACAACAGGTTGCGACCGAAATCGGAGGTGGCCGAAATCCGCAGCTTGCCGCGCACCTGGTTTTGTCCCGCCTGCAGCGCGGCTTCGGCATCTTCGATCGCTTGCAGCGCGACACGGCAGTGTTGCAGATAGAGCCGCCCTTCATCGGTCACGCGCAGTTGCCGCGTGGTGCGCTCGAAGAGGCGCGCGTGCAATGCCGCCTCGAGCTTGATTAGCCGCGCGCTGGCGGCAGCCGGCGAGAGGCCCAGTTTGCGGCCGGCCGCCGACAGGCTGCCGGCTGCTGCTGCTTCAACGAATAGCTGCATATCGCCGAGTCGATCGGTTGCCATTGTCTGCGTAGATTTGAAAGTTATTCAAATGCTACGCCAATTATCAAAAGGACGGCGCATCACCAGAATGCCTTCATCGCGTCGTCGCTGTCGACGGCGGCGGTCTGCTGTAGATTGAATGCGGACCGATTCCATCACGCTTTGGGCGCATTTGCCGTTTATCCGCGGTCGATCCGCGGCTTACCGATAGAGAGGAAACAGAATGGATCTGCAACTGAAAGGCAAACTGGCACTGGTGAGCGGTAGCACTGCCGGCATTGGTCTCGCCATTGCCAGCACGTTGGCGCAGGAAGGCGCGCGCGTGATCGTCAATGGACGCAAGCAGGAAGCGGTGGATGAAGCGGTCGCGCAACTGAAATCGAGCACGGGCGGGGACGTGCTGGGTTTCGCCGGCGACCTCGGCAAGGCTGAGGTGGCTAACGAACTCGCGCGACGCTATCCGGATGTGGAGATCCTTGTCAACAACCTCGGCATTTTCGAGCCGAAGCTATTTGAAGAGATTCCGGATGAGGACTGGCAGCGCTTTTTCGATGTCAACGTGCTGAGCGGCGTGCGTCTTGCGCGGCTCTTCCTGCCGTCGATGAAGCGGGCCAACTGGGGGCGCATCATTTTCATCTCGAGCGAGAGCGGGCTGCAGATTCCCGTCGAAATGGTCCACTACGGCGTAACCAAGACGGCGCAGATTGCGGTGGCGCGCGGCATTGCGGAATCCGTCGCGGGCACCGGCATTACCGTCAATACCGTGCTGCCCGGACCGACCAAATCGCGCGGCGTGGGCGACTTCGTCGACGGTCTCGCCAAGGCCAACGGCAAAACGTCCGAGCAGGTCGAGAAGGAGTTCTTCGAGCACGTGCGGCCGACTTCGCTGATCAAGCGCTTTGCTTCGACCGAGGAAGTGGCGTCGCTGGTGGCGTACGTCGCGAGTCCGCTGGCATCGGCGACGACCGGCGCTGCATTGCGCGTCGACGGCGGCGTGGTGAAGAGCGCGTTTTAACGCGGAGACCGGCGCCGCTCGTGGGATCATACGGCTCGCGCAGGGCGTTCACGCCTCGCGAGCCACGGAAAACAGGAGCGGATGAGATGATCGATGGACTGGTGGGTGGGCGGCTCTATGGGGAAGCCCAGATCCGCACTGGACAGAACGGCAAGCGTTTTGTGACGTGCAAGGTGCGCGCGACCACCGGCGACGGCGATACGCTGTTCGTCAACGTGATCGCGTTCGACGATGAGGTGCAGACGGGCTTGCTCGCGTTGAACGACGCGGATAGCGTGGCCTTGAGCGGTGCGCTGACGCCGAAGGTCTGGACCGACAAGAACGGGCTCGTGAAACCGGCGCTCGATATGGTGGCGCATGGTCTGCTGAGCGCGTATCACGTGCGGCGCAAGCGGGCGGCCGTGGGTTCAGAGGCGCCGCAAGAGGATGGCGCGCATCTGGATGATCCGCTTTGAGTGAGCTGTCGGTGGTGGCCGCCAGGCAATGGCCGCCTGGGTCATGCGCGTCAGTGACACACGACCGCACAGGTTACTGCCGTTACGCCGGCCGCCGCGCCGAGCACGATCCCTGTAGCAAACGTCTCGACCGACGACGCACAACCCTGCAGATTGAGCACACCGGCTAGTATTAGCAACTTGATTATGCGACTCATTGTTTGAATTCCCCGTGAGTACGCGCGCATCGTAGCAACTAGTTGTCTTTATGGGTCTTTCTGAAACTATCGGCGCCTTACGGGCTTTTTTGTAGCGTCGAATACCGGTCGGGTCAGCAGGCCCAGCGCTTGCAGCGAGACCCACGGCCGCACCCACACCATCGATGGAAAACTGTATAAATATACAGTATAGTGTTCCCTTCAAATCCGCCCTGCGGCGATTGATCCGTATGGTCGGGCGCGGTGAATCATTACGGTCGCAAAGCGGCCGTAAGATGTGGCCAACTCATTCAGACGGTCGGGCAAATTGTCATCTACAGGAAAAATCCGCATTCGCGGAGCGCGTCAGCACAACCTCAAGAACCTCGATCTCGACCTGCAGACAGGCGAGATGACGGTCGTGACCGGTCCTTCGGGGTCCGGCAAGTCCAGCCTCGTGTTCGACACGCTGTACGCGGAAGGGCAGCGGCGCTATGTCGAAACCTTCAGCGCGTATGCGCGGCAGTTCCTCGACCGCATGGACCGTCCGCAGGTAGACCGTGTCGACGGCGTGCCGCCGGCCATCGCGATCGACCAGACCAATCCGGTGCGCAGTTCGCGCTCCACCGTCGGCACGATGACCGAGCTCAACGATCATCTGAAGCTGCTGTACGCGCGCGCGGCTGAGTTGTTCGACCGCAAGACGGCCCAGCCGGTGCGGCACGACTCGCCGGAGACGATTTACGGCGACCTGGCCGCGCGCACGGCGGCGGACGATCCGCGCCTCGTGGTGACGTTTCCGGTCGAACTGCCCGAATCCGCCACCGAAGAAGAGGTCGCGCAATGGCTCTCCGCGAGCGGCTACACGCGCGTGCAGGCGCAGAGGGAGGTGCCGTCGCCCACTGGCCCGCGCAAGCTGCTCGACGTCGTGGCCGACCGCTTCCGCCTGAGCGCGGTCGAAAAGGGCCGTGCCGTCGAAGCCATTGAAGCGTCCTTGAAGCGCGGCGGCGGCCGTGTGAATGTCTATGTGCTGCCGCAGGCGACGGAAGAGTCCGCCGAAGCCGAGCCGCAAATCTGGCGCTTCTCCACCGGCTTGCACAACCCGGACAGCGACCTGCGCTACGCCGATCCTCAACCTGCGCTGTTTTCGTTTAACTCTGCCTATGGCGCGTGCGAAACCTGTCGCGGCTTTGGCCGCGTGATCGGCGTCGATCTGGGCCTCGTGATTCCCGACGAGCGCAAGACCTTGCGCGGCGGCGCGATCAAACCCATGCAAACGCCCGCCTGGAAGGAGTGTCAGGACGATCTGATGCGTTATGCGGCCAAGGCCGGCATCCCGCGTGATACGGCCTGGTCGGCGTTGACCCAGCCGCAGCGCGATTGGGTCATCAACGGCTCGCCTGACTGGAACGGCAAGTGGCAGACCCACTGGTACGGCGTGAAGCGCTTTTTCGAATACCTCGAATCGAAAGCGTACAAGATGCACATTCGCGTGCTGCTGTCGAAGTACCGCAGCTACACGCCATGCGAGGTATGCGGCGGCGCTCGTCTGAAGACCGAATCGCTGCTGTGGCGTCTCGGCACGAAGCTCAACGCGGACGCCGTGCTGGAACCGGTGCAACGCTTTCTGCCGCGCGGCGTGGACTGGAACCGCGCGCAACTCGAAGCACTGCCTGGTCTGACGGTGCACGACCTGATGCTGCTGCCGATCGAGCGCATCCGGCGCTTCTTCGACAACCTCAACCTGCCGAGCGCGCTGCTCGACGACGCCCTGAAGCTGCTGCTCGCCGAGGTGCGCACGCGCCTGAAGTATCTGTGCGATGTCGGGCTCGGCTATCTGACGCTGGACCGCCAGAGCCGCACGCTGTCGGGCGGTGAAGTACAGCGTATCAACCTCACGACGGCGCTGGGCACGTCGCTTACCAAAACGCTGTTCGTGCTCGACGAGCCGAGCATCGGGCTGCATCCGCGCGATCTAAACCGCATCGTGGAAGCGATGCACCGCTTGCGCGATGCGGGCAACACGCTGGTGGTGGTCGAACACGACCCGTCAGTGATGCTCGCGGCAGACCGTCTGATCGACATGGGCCCCGGCCCGGGTGAGCGCGGCGGCACGATCATTTTCGACGGCGTCCCAGAAGACATCCGCTCGTCGGGCACGCTAACGGGCGAGTATCTCGGCGGACGCCGCCATGTGGCGGACGTCTCGCACTGGTCGAGCCGGCCGGTGACGAAGGACACGCCACGCATCGTGCTCGAAGGTGCTAGCCAACACAATCTGCAGGACGTGACCGTCGAAATCCCGTTGCAGCGCCTCGTGTGCGTCACCGGCGTTTCGGGATCCGGCAAATCGACACTGATCCAGGACGTGCTGTATCCGGCGCTGGCGCGCCACTTCGGCGTCGCGACGGAATCGCCCGGTGCGTTCCGGCGTCTGGTCGGCGCCGATCAGGTGAACGAGGTCGTGTTCGTCGACCAGTCGCCGATCGGCAAGACGGCCCGCTCGAACCCAGCGAGTTACGTCGGCGCGTTCGACGAGATCCGCAAGCTGTTCGCCAAGGTGCCGCTCGCGCAACAGCGCGGCTACGGTCCGGGCATGTTCAGCTTCAATTCGGGCGACGGCCGCTGCCCGACTTGCGGCGGCTCGGGCTTCGAGCACATCGAGATGCAGTTCCTGAGCGATGTCTATCTGCGTTGTCCGGATTGCGATGGCCGCCGCTATCGCGCCGAACTGCTCGAGGTGAAGATCGAGCGCGGCACACCGGCGCGTGCGTTGAGTATCGCCGACGTGCTGGAGCTGACCGTCAGCGAGGCAACCGCGTACTTCGCCGAGGATGCGGAAGTGCTGCGCGTGCTGAAGCCGATTGTCGACGTGGGCCTCGAATACGTGAAACTGGGTCAGCCGGTGCCCACTTTGTCCGGCGGCGAAGCGCAGCGGCTCAAGCTGGCGGGGTTCCTTGCGGAAGCCGCTCAAGCGAAGACCGCCCGCAGCGCGAAGCAGGCAACCGCGGTGCGGCTCTTCATGTTCGACGAGCCAACCACGGGCCTGCATTTCGACGACATCGCCAAGCTGATGCAGGCGTTCGGCAAACTGCTGGCGGGCGGCCATTCTTTGATCGTGATCGAGCACAACCTCGACGTGATCCGCGCCGCCGACTGGCTGATCGACCTCGGGCCGGAAGGCGGCGACGCTGGCGGCCGGGTGCTGTGCGCGGGCACACCCGAACAGGTCAAGACATGCGCCGAGTCGTACACCGGCCAGGCGCTGCTTCAGTACGACGCGGCCATGAACGCCGCCGCAGATCCCGCCGCGCAAGGCATGCCGTTGCAGAAGGCGTTGACGGCGGCGCGTGCGCGTCGTGCCGTGGAAGGCGAGGACGTGGTGCGCATCGTCAATGCGCGCGAGCACAACCTGAAATCGCTTGACGTCGATATCCCGCATGGCAAGTTCAACGTGATCACGGGCGTGTCCGGTTCAGGCAAGTCGACGCTTGCGTTCGACATCCTGTTCCACGAGGGGCAGCGCCGCTACCTCGAATCGCTCAACGCCTATGCCCGTTCGATCGTGCAGCCGGCAGGGCGTCCCGAAGTCGACGCGGTGTATGGCATTCCGCCGACCGTGGCGATCGAGCAGCGGCTCTCGCGCGGCGGCCGCAAGAGTACCGTGGCCACGACCTCGGAAGTCTGGCATTTCTTGCGGTTGCTGTACGTCAAACTGGGACTGCAACATTGCATTCACGACGGCACGCCGGTCACCGCGCAAAGCGTCGAGTCGATCGCAGCGCAGTTGCTGCGCGACCACAAGGGCCAGCACGTCGGCTTCCTCGCGCCGCTGGTGGTGAACCGCAAGGGTATCTATACCGACCTCGCCAAATGGGCGAAAGCACGCGGCAATTCCCACCTGCGAGTGGACGGCGAGTTCTTGCCGGTCGACCCGTGGCCCAAGCTCGACCGTTTCCGCGAGCACACGATCGAGTTGCCGGTGGCCGACATCGTCGTGTCCGCCGACAACGAAGCAGAATTGCGCCGTCTGCTCGGCGAAACGCTCGAAATCGGCAAGGGCGTGATGCATTTGCTCGCGCCGCTCGACGGCCTGCAGAATGCGCTTAAGAGCGGCCGTGCCACCGCGAGGCTCGGGACGGTGAAAGTGTTGTCCACCAAACGTGCCTGTCCGGTGTGCGGCACGAGCTATCCGGAACTGGACCCGCGGATGTTTTCGTACAACAGCAAGCATGGCTGGTGTACGACCTGCGTCGGCACAGGCCTCGCGCTCACACGCGAGCAGCGCGCGGCCTACGACGATACGGTCGTCGCCGAAGACGGCCGCGGGCGCGAGCAGAGCTTGCCCTCCGAAGAGCAGGAACCGGAAGGCGTGGTCGACGAACCGTGCCCGGATTGCCACGGCACGCGCCTGAATCCGACCGCCCGCGCGGTCACCTTCGAGTCCCAGGCGATCGTCGATGTTGCGCAATGGGCGGTGAGCGACACGCGTCGTTGGGTAGACTCGCTGGACCTGAAGGGTCGCGACGCGGACATTGCCCGCGACGTCGTAAGTGAGATCGGCAGCCGCCTGCAGTTCCTCGAGGAGGTGGGGCTTGGCTATCTGAGCCTGGACCGCGCGGCACCGAGCCTGTCGGGCGGCGAGGCGCAACGCATCCGGCTGGCGGCGCAACTGGGCAGCAACCTGCAAGGGGTCTGCTACGTACTCGACGAGCCGACCATCGGCCTGCACCCGCGCGACAACCAGATTCTGCTGAACGCGCTGCGCAAGCTCGGCGAGAAGGGCAATACGCTGGTCGTCGTGGAGCATGACGAAGACACCATCCGGCGTGCCGACCACATCATCGATATCGGGCCGGGCGCGGGCAAGCGCGGCGGCACGCTGGTCGCGCAGGGCAGCGTAGCTGATCTGTCGGCGCAATCCGACTCGTTGACAGGGCAATTCCTCGCGAACCCGATCGTGCATCCGTTGCAGCCGCGCCGCACGGTGAAGCCGAAGATCAAAAGCGCGGCGGCGGTGCCGGAGCAGTGGCTGACCGTACACGGCGGCAAGCTGCACAACCTGCGCAACGTGACCGTGGGGCTGCCGCTGGCGCGCCTCGTGGCGGTGACAGGGGTGAGCGGCTCGGGCAAGTCGACGCTTGCGCGCGATGTGCTCATGGCGAACCTGCTCGATGCGGTGGGGCGCTCCGTGCTGTCGTCACCGGCTACCCGCCGTGCCCGCAAGGCGGCGCAAGACGAACCGGCGGCTAACCGGCGCTCAAGCGTGCTGGCCCGCAGCGCACCGCGGGCGCAACTGAACGTCACGCATGCGTGGCAGGGCTGCGATGCGGTCACCGGGTGGGAGAGCATCGACCGGGTGCTCGAAGTTGATCAGACGCCGATCGGCAAAACGCCACGTTCCTGTCCGGCTACTTATATAGGCGTATGGGATGCCATCCGCAAACTGTTTGCCGGCACGCTGGAGGCGCGCGCTCGTGGCTACACGGCCTCGCGCTTCTCGTTCAATACCGGAGATGGCCGCTGCCCGGCGTGCGAAGGCCAGGGCGTGCGCACCATCGGCATGAGCTTCCTGCCGGACGTGAAGGTGCCGTGCGACGTCTGTCACGGCCAGCGCTTCAACCCGGAGACGCTGGCGGTCACGTGGCGGGGCAAGAACATCGGCGACGTGCTGACCATGGAGATCGACGAGGCCGTCGAATTCTTCGCGCCCATCACGAACATCGCGCATCCGTTGCAGTTGATGAAGGATGTCGGCCTCGGCTATCTGACACTAGGTCAGCCATCGCCGACGCTCTCGGGCGGCGAAGCGCAGCGCATCAAACTCGTCACCGAGTTGAGCAAGGTGCGTGACGACATCACGCGGCGCGGTCAGAAGGCGCCGCACACGCTCTATGTGCTGGACGAGCCGACGGTTGGCCTGCATATGGCGGATGTGGCTCGGCTGATTCGCGTGCTGCACCGGCTGGTGGACGGCGGTCATAGCGTGGTGGTCATCGAGCATGATCTCGACGTGATTGCCGAAGCCGACTGGATCATCGACCTGGGGCCGGAGGGCGGAGTCGGCGGCGGCTCGATTGTCGCGGCGACGGATCCGGAAGGGCTGGTTAAGGTTCGCGAAAGCCATACCGGCGCGGCGCTGCGTCCGGTGCTGGAGCGTGGAGTCAACCAACGGGCGGCGCTACCGGTCGAGGCCGGAGATGGCACTCACGGTTGACCCAAGCCGTGGCTGAGTCAGGCAATCATGTTGGCGGTCTCAAAAAGCCCCCACGATTGAGATCCAGGGGAGGCCTTTGTCGCGTATTTGCGACGAGGGTTTTCCCTGCTTGCGGCAGGCGTCACTATTAATCCTAAAAGAGCGTCTGCTGCCCGTTTTGGCCCGGAGTTCACCCTGTAATTGGAAGAAATACTCTAAACACTATCTGTTCCCATCAAAAAAAGTTTGACGGACGATTTTGTCTTGATATCGTCACTCTCCATCAGGCGCGCCAACGCGCTTGCGCCTGCCGGCCAGATTTCCGCCGGTCTCGCGCATAAGGTTTTCTATTCCAATTCAACGATTCCAGGCCGGGAAGGGAATGCGCTCGCACTTTAGTTGTGCATTCAACCATCTCAGGACACTGGATGAATTCGATCCTCGCCCAGGTGACCGGTTTCATCCGGTTATCGCCCAGGGCGATCACTAACCCAATTTTTCGACTGACTTTGCGCCCGACATCGCCCACTCGATGTAACTTAATTTGCTTAGATCAAACAAATTTTGACTACTGGATTCTGTCTTGCTATGGTTCCGCCACTCGATAAGAAGGCCGCAGCCGCACTCGCGATGGGCAGCAAGATTCGCGCGTTGCGACAACGGCTTAAACGCACGTTAGATGAAACGGCAAAAGCGGCTGGCATCTCGAAGCCGTTCCTGTCGCAAGTGGAACGAGGGCAGGCTACGCCGTCGCTCACGTCGCTAGTCGGCATTGCGCAGGCACTGGGTGTCACGGTGCAGTATTTCGTGGAAACGCCGACCGAAGCGAAGTCGGTGTGCCGCGGAGATGAACTGAAATTTTTTGGGTTTGCCGATTCGGCGAACCTGTTCGGCAGGCTGACGAACCTGTCGGTCGACCGGAAGCTGGAAGCGATTCTGGTGAAGATGCCAGCGGGCCAGCAACCGTCGGAAGTGACGACGCACGCAGGAGAAGAGTTTTTGTATGTGATGAGCGGACAGATCGCTCTGACGCTGGAAGGTACGACGTTCGTGCTGCAGGCCGGTGACACCGCGCACTACGAGTCAACGGTCCCGCACGCATGGGCTAACACCGCGGGCGAAGAGACGGTGCTCGTCTGGGTAGGCACACCAAGATTGTTTTAGTAGCGGTCATTGCGTTTGCGATGGGGCGGTCTGAATACATCCCTAAGCACTCCTACAGGTTAACCCGTAACGTAAATTTGCAGTATCAATCGATTGGCGACGGCTCGGTCATAAGCTGATGTTCGCCGAATGATTGAAATAAAAATGAAAGTTAATACAACTAAATTGTAATGTTTTTGTAGTTAGAAATTAATAAGTCGAAGTGCCCTGTCTATCTCGCTGCAATGGATTGGAAATCGGTCGTGTTTTTGAAGTTGTACGACCGCAGGGCAACTTTGACGGCGCGCGGCGAACGTCGCCGCAAACGAGTAGAGAGGTTCAAAAGACCTCTCTTCGCACAAACAGGTGTGTGGCCTTACTGACGAGTGAGAAGGGGAAAAATGAAACAACGGGCATTGGCGTTGGCCATCAGACGAATAATCTGGGCCGAACTGGCACTGACGACCGCAATCGCCGTTCCGGCGTTTGCGCAAAGTCAGCCGGCTACCACGGAGACGCCGGCACCAGCCGCAGCGGCCCCGGGCAAAGCAGCGGCGGCCGCTCCGACGGCAGCATCGGGCGCGACAGCGACGAGTAGCAACAAGAACGTCAAGCAGTTGCAGACGTTCCAGGTGACGGGCTCGCTGATCCGCCAGTCGGACAAAGTGGGCTTCCAGCAGGTACAGGTCGTTACCGCGAAGCAGATCCAGGATTCTGGTGCGAAGGACGTGTCCGATTACATGCGCGACATCTCCGCCAACTCGGCCAACAGCTGGAGCGAATCGACCTCGGACAGCTTTGCTGCCGGCGGTTCGGGTATCGCACTGCGCGGCCTTAGCGAAAAGTACACGCTTGTGCTCGTCGACGGTCAGCGTGTTGCACCGTACGCGTTCGCTGTCAACGGCACGGACCAGTTCTTCGACCTGAACACGATTCCGCTGGACGTAGTTGACCGCATCGAAGTCGTGAAGACGGGTGCTGTGTCCCAGTACGGTTCCGATGCTATTGGTGGTGTGGTCAACATCATCACGAAGCATGACTTCCAGGGCCTGCAGCTCGACGGCAGCTACGGCGGCGCCACGCAAGGCGGCGGCGGCACGATCAAGTTCGGCGCCCTCGGCGGCTTCGGCAACCTGGCCTCCGACGGCTTCAATGTCACGGCGGCTGCCAGCTACTACAAGTCGAACGGTTATACGCTTGCCGACCGCGATACCACCCAGAACCAGGACTTCAGCAACCAGCCTTTTGGCGGCTCTGTTAAAGCTCCGTCGTATTACCTGAACTCCGCCACGGGTGTCACTACCGGGTTTGGTTGCGCGCCGGGTGCGCAAGTGCCGGTGGGCAGCAACATCATCGCGACGCAAGCCGGAGCGGGCGCAATTACGGGTGGTACCGTCTGCCAGAGGAACTCGGCTGAAGACTACTCGATCGAGCCGATGACCGAGCGTCTGAACGCCAAGGTTCACGCTGACTTCAAGATCAACGATACGACGACCGCGTATGCTGACTTGTGGGAAAGCAACAATACGACGACGGCCAACGATGGTTATGCGGGCTACGGCAATGGCCTCCAGTACAACCCGGCCACGAAGTCGGTTGTTCCGGTTTCGTTTACCGCGTTGGCGTCCAATCCGTTCAACACGACCGGCGTCTCCCAGGAAATTTTTGGCGCGTTGCCGACCACGTACAGCTCGACCACGGATGCGAACTACTGGCGCGCAGCGATGGGCGTGAAGGGCAGCTACGAGCTCGGTAAGGAAGACTGGGACTGGAATGTGGGTTACACCCATTCCATGAGTACGGTGAGCAACACCTACGGCAGTATCGTCAATCCGGTCGCGCTGACCAACGAACTTGCCAACGGCACGTTTAACTACGTGAATCCGTCGGCTACGCCGGGCGCCCTGAGCAACATTCTGACGACAGCGAACAACCTCGGTATTTCCAAGCTTGACGCCCTCGACGCAACGCTGGCGACACCGAACCTGTTCCATATCCCGACTGGTGACGTTGGCCTCGGCCTCGGCGCGCAGTTCCTGCACGAAAGCGAACTGATCGAAGAAGGCGGCGCCTACCAGAGCCCCTATACGCTGAATCCGAACACTCAGGAAGTGGCCGGTGACCGCAACGTAGCGGCCGTGTATTACCAGGTCGATGTGCCGTTGATCGACAAGATGCTGACGTTCAGCCAGTCGGGCCGTTACGACCACTACAGCGACTTCGGCGGTGCGTTCTCGCCGCGTTTCGCCCTGCGCTTCCAGCCGATCCAGCAGTTCACCGCGTACGCTTCGTATAACCGTGGCTTCCGTGCACCGGAATTCCTCGAAAATACGAACTCGTCGAGCCTTGGCATTCAGCCGATCGGTCCCAATGGCCAGGACGAGAACGTCGTCACCAAGGGCAACCCGGCTCTGCAGCCGGAACGTACGAAGAACTACAACATCGGCTTCGAACTGTCGCCGACCCGTACGACCGACATCGGTTTCGACTGGTACAAGATTGAGGTCGACAAGGCGATCGGCACGCAGACCAACCCGGCGGCCACGGTCTTCAACCCGGATGGTTCGATCTCGTACATGGTCAACGAGTACGAGAACCTGGGTTCGTTCAACACGGACGGCTTCGAAACGACGTTCGCGCAGTCGTTGCCGACCCCGATCGGTACGTTCAAGCTCACGGCTGACTGGGCCTATATTTGGCACTTCTACATGAACGGCGTGGGTGGTCTCTCCTCGCAGGTTGACGGCGCAGGTAACGACCTGACGCTTGCGCAGCCGTTCGGCGGTTCGTTCCCGCGCTGGAAGGGCAACACGGACCTGTCGTGGAATTTCCACCAGTGGAATGCCGATCTGGAATGGCAATACACGGGTCCGTACGCCGATGCGCTGGGTCTGAACTACACGACGGGTTCGTATAGCCAGTTCAACCTGAACGTAGCGTACACGGGCTTCAAGCACTGGACGATCTACGGCGGCATGAACAACATCTTCAATCGTGCGCCGCCGTACGATCCGCTGTGGGTCAATGCAACCGACCTGACCGGTTACGACCAGTCCCTGTACACGTACATGGGCCGTTACCTGCAAGTGGGTGCAACGTATAAGTTCTAACAAGTTGTAAGCCTGTTGACGATTGTCGCTCCGGCATTCTTTGTGCCGCCGGAGCGACTTTTTTTCGTAAGTAGCACACTGTGAGCTTCTCCGTACGTCGCCGTGACGGACATGTCATGCCGGACCGGCCAGCGCGAGAGGAACGCAGGGATTGCGTAAGCGATGTGGTCTTGCTGTTCAGGACCTGTCGTGCGACGCTACCCGTAACCCAAGGCGCCATGCGACGCCTTAAGTGATCCGGGCGATGGCGGTTGGCATTGCCCTGGTCGATCCGACGAACCGCGTGTCGGCCACAAGCCAGCCCGCGACCTACGCATACTGATGATGAGAATTGTGAAGTTTCGGTTGCCGCGCGCCGCATGGACGATCTCTTGCGCCCTGGCGACCCGGCAAGCTGCCACCCGCGCTGCACCGGCGCTGGTTGCTGCACTGCTTGGTGTAATGAGTCTGGCGGTCACGCCGGCCCATGCCGCCTCCGCGATCGCCCAATACGATCAGCCCAAATATCCCGCCAATTTCACGCATTTCGATTACGCGGATCCTGACGCGCCGAACACTGGCACGCTGAGTTTCGAGAATTACAACGAACTGCAGAGCTACGATTCGCTCAATCCGTTTCTGGTCCGTGGCGCGCCTGCGCCGGACATCCAGAACCTGATGTTCGACACGCTGATGCAGCGTAGCTGGGACGAACTGGCGTCCGAGTATGCGTTGATTGCGGACAATGTGGACGTGGCGCCGGACCTGACTTCCGCGACGTTTCACATCAATCCCGCCGCGCGATTTTCGAATGGCGACCCGATCACGGCCGCCGACGTCAAATATTCTTTCGATACGTTGACGAGCCCGCAGGCCTCGCCACTGTTCAACGCGCAGTTCTCGATCATCAAGCGCGCGACGGTCATCGACAAGATGACGATCCGCTTCGATTTCAAGCGAGCCGAGCGCGATGCGCCTCTGATTGTCGGCGACCTGCCGGTGTTTTCGCCGAAGTGGGGCATGACGGCCGACGGCAAACGTCCTCCGTTCGATCAGATCGCAACAACGCCGCCGATCGCAAGCGGCCCGTACCTGATCACACAGCGCAAGAACGACAAGGACATCGAATACGTCCGCAATCCGAACTATTGGGCGGCGAATCTGCCGACGCGGCGCGGCATGTTCCGCTTCGACCGCATCCGTTTCAAGCTGTATCTGGACCAGTACACGATGCTCGAGGCCTTCAAGGCCGGCGACGCAGACGTCCGAGTCGAATACAGCGCCACCCAATGGGCGCGCAAGTACGTCGGCAAGAACTTCAAGAGCGGTCTGCTCAAGCAGGTCGATGTGCCGGACGGCCCGGCGCAAATGCAAGGTTTCCTGATCAATCTGCGCCGGCCGATGTTCAAGGACGCCCGCGTACGCCACGCACTGGCGCTTGCGTTCGACTACGACTGGATGAACCGGATGATGTTCTACGGCCAGTACACGCGTCTGAACAGCTATTTCGACGCCAGCCCGTTCGGCGCGACGGGCATGCCGAGCCAGAAGGAACTCGCGTTGCTTGAACCGTTCCGCGCGGACCTGCCGCCTGAAGTGTTCGGCCCGGCAGTGAAGCAGGCCAACACGCTGGCGCCGAACTCGCTGCGCGGCAACCTCGTCGAAGCTCGCGATCTGCTCGCGCAAGCCGGCTGGCACTACCGTGACGGCGCTTTGCGTGACGCCAACGGCAATCCGATGACGATCGAGGTCATGGACGACGAGCCCGGCATGGACCGTTTGATCTTGCCGTACATGCAGGCTCTCAGTACGCTCGGGATTCAGGCACATATGCGCGAAATCGACAGCGCGCTGTATCAGAAGCGTCTCGACAACTTCGAATACGACATGACCACCTTCATCTACCCGCCGGTCACGATTCCTGGCGCGGAGCTGGAGCGCCGGTTCGGCAGCGAGGCGGCGACACAGGTGGGCTCGGAAAACTACCCGGGGATTCAGTCGAAAGCGGTTGACGCGCTGGTTCACGCGGCGCTCGCCGCGAACAACCTCGACGACCTCGAAGCGGCCACCCGCGCGCTCGACCGTGTGCTGATCAACGAGTATTACCTCGTGCCGCAGTACTACAACGCATATTCCCGCATCGGCTACAAGACGACGCTGGCGTATCCGAAGATCGTGCCGGTCACGTACCAGGCGGAAGACTGGATCATCGACTACTGGTACAAGAAACCGCAGGCGGCGCTTTCCGCGGCCACGCCGGTTTCTGCTCCATCCGCAGCAAACTGAGGTTCACCATGCTTGCTTACATTCTTAGACGTCTGTTGTTGATGGTGCCGACCTTGATCGGCGTCGTGACCCTTACCTTTGTCGTCACGCAGTTCGTGCCGGGTGGGCCGGTCGAACAGGTGATGACGCAACTCCGCCACGGCAAAGGCCGTGGCGGAGAGGCGGGGTCGGGCGGTGGCGGCTATCACGGCAGCCAGGGCGTCGACCCGCAGCAGCTGGAGCAGATCAAGAAGCAGTTTGGCTTCGACAAGCCGCCGCTCACGCGCTACGCCCTGATGATGAAGAACTACGCGACCTTCAATCTCGGGCAGTCCTACTATCAGCACGACAGCGTGTGGGACGTGATCAAGTCCAAGCTGCCGGTATCGATCACGCTCGGCTTATGGACGGTGATACTCACTTACCTGATATCGGTGCCGTTGGGCATTGCGAAAGCAGTGCGCAACGGCTCACGGTTCGACACGGTCACCAGCGTGCTGGTGCTCTCGGGTTACGCAATCCCAGGCTTCGTGCTCGGCGTGCTGTTGCTGATGCTGTTCGGCGGCGGCACCTTCTGGCAGGTGTTTCCAATGCGCGGCCTCACCTCGGATAACTTCCAGGACCTGAGCGCATTCGGCAAGATGCTCGATTACCTGTGGCACATCGTGCTGCCTGTCACCGCATCGGTAGTCGGCAACTTCGCTATCGTCACCATCCTGACGAAGAACACCTTCCTTGAGGAGATTGGCCGGCAATATGTGCTGACCGCAAGAGCCAAAGGGGCGCCGGAGCGCGACGTGCTGTGGAAGCACGTGCTGCGCAACGCTGCGATTCCGCTGCTGACAGGTCTGCCCGCCGCTTTCGTGGGGGCATTCCTGAACGGCAACCTGCTGATCGAAACCCTGTTCTCGCTCGACGGTATGGGCCAACTGTCCTACGACTCCGTAATCCGCCGCGATTACCCCGTCGTCCTCGGTTCGCTCTTCCTGTTCACGCTGATCGGTCTTGTAACCAAACTTATTGCTGACGTCTGCTATGTCCTCGTCGACCCCCGCATCCAATTCAACCGCCTGGGCCGCTGACCCGTCGGCCGTCACGCTCGTCGCCTCGGTGTCGCCGTGGCGGCGCACGTGGCAGCGTTTCAAGAGCCAGCGTCTCGGTTACTGGAGCCTGCTGATTTTCGGCGCGCTGTTCGTGATCAGCCTGTTTGGCGAAGTGCTCGCCAACGACCGTCCGCTGATCGTCCACTACAACGGCCACTACTATTTTCCGATCGTGAAGGACTATTCGGAGACGCTGTTCGGCGGCGACTTCCCGGCCAAGACCAACTACCTTGATCCGTATATCCGTTCGCGCATTCAGGGCAACGGCAACTTCGCGGTGTATCCGCCGAATCATTACCACTACGACACGATCGACTACTTCGCGGCGCATCCGTATCCGGCGCCGCCGTCGTCGAGCAACTGGCTCGGCACCGATCAGTTCGGCCGCGATGTGCTGTCGCGGCTGCTGTACGGTTTCCGCCTGTCGGTGCTGATGGCGTTTGCGTTGACGGTCTCTGGTGTGGCAATCGGCGTCCTCACTGGCGCCGTGCAGGGCTTCTATGGCGGGCGCACCGACCTGATCGGCCAGCGTCTGATCGAAATCTGGAGCTCGATGCCGGACCTGTACCTGCTGATCATCTTCGCTTCGATCTTCGAACCGACGCTGTGGCTGCTCTTTATCCTGCTGTCGATGTTCGGCTGGTTGGTGCTGTCGGACTACGTGCGCGCCGAATTCCTGCGCAACCGTTCGCTCGACTATGTGAAGGCTGCCCGCACGATGGGCCTGTCGAACTGGCAGATCATGTGGAAACACGTGCTGCCTAACAGCCTGACGCCGGTGATCACGTTCCTGCCGTTCCGCATGAGCGCCGCCATCCTGTCGCTGACCAGTCTCGACTTCCTTGGCCTCGGTGTGCCGCCGCCGACGCCTAGCCTCGGCGAGTTGCTCGCCGAAGGCAAGAACAACCTCGACGCATGGTGGATTTCGATCTCCGCGTTTTCGGCGCTGGTGATCACGCTGCTGTTGCTGACCTTCATGGGCGATGCCTTGCGCAACGCGCTCGATACGCGCATGCGTGCTTCGGCGTTCGGGGGTGGCAAGTAATGAACAAGCCTTTGAACAAGCCCTTGCTGGAAATCGACCGCTTCTCGGTGCGCTTCGGCGACAAGGTCGCGGTGCAGGAACTGAGCCTGTCGATTGCGCGCGGCGAACGCGTCGCGCTGGTCGGCGAATCGGGCTCGGGCAAGAGCGTGACCGCCTTGTCGATCCTGCGTCTCGTGGACCAGGCGGATCTGAGCGGGCGTATGTTGCTCGACGGCGAAGATCTGCTGCAAAAGACCGAACAGCAGATGCGCGGGATTCGCGGCGCGGATGTCGCGATGGTGTTCCAGGAGCCGATGACGGCGTTGAATCCGCTCTATACGGTCGGTAAGCAGATTGCCGAAAGCCTGCGCCTGCACGAGGGCATGCGCCCGAATGCGGCGCGCGCGCGCGGCATCGAACTGCTGCGCCGTACTGGCATTCCCGAGCCGGAACGCCGCATCGACAGTTTCCCGCACCAGTTGTCGGGCGGCCAGCGTCAGCGCGCGATGATCGCCATGGCGCTCGCATGCCGGCCGCGTCTGTTGCTGGCCGACGAACCGACCACCGCACTCGACGTCACCGTGCGACAGCAGATCGTCGATCTGCTGATCGAGCTGCAGGAACAGGAAGCCGCCGAGCGCGGCATGGCCGTGCTGCTGATCACGCACGACCTGAATCTGGTGAAGCGCTTCGCGCAGCGTGTCGCGGTGATGGAAAAGGGCGTGCTGGTCGAGACCAACACCACGGAAGCCCTGTTTTCGAATCCTCAGCATCCCTATACAAAGCGGCTGCTCGACAGCGAACCGCAACGTAACATCGACGCGGTCGAAGACGGCGCACAGCAGATCCTTCACGTGAAGGGTCTGTCTGTGGACTATCACGTGTCGGCGAAAGGCTTACGCTCGCTCTTCGGCAAGTCGACCTTTCGCGCGGTGCACGATGTGGACCTGTCGTTGCGCCGCGGCGAGACGCTCGGCATCGTCGGCGAATCGGGCTCGGGCAAGTCGACGCTCGCCGCTACCGTACTCGGCCTGCAGCATCCGGCCGCGGGGACGATCGATATCGACGGGCTGGCGCTCTCGTCGCTGAAAAACGCCAAGGCGAAGCGGGCGCTGTACTCGCGCATGCAGGTGGTGTTTCAGGACCCGTTTGGCTCGCTGTCGCCGCGTATGACGGTCGAGCAGATCATCGGCGAAGGGTTGGCCGTGCATCGTCCCGACATCGACGCGAGGGTGCGGCGCGATCGCGTCGGCGCGTTGCTCGAAGAAGTCGGTATGCCGGTTGAATCGATGCTGCGCTACCCGCATGAATTCTCGGGCGGCCAGCGTCAGCGTATTGCGATTGCGCGTGCTCTAGCCGTCGAACCCGAATTGCTGGTGCTCGATGAGCCGACCAGCGCGCTCGACGTGTCGATCCAGAAGCAGGTCCTGAATCTGCTGACGAATCTGCAGAAAAAGTACAAGCTTAGCTACCTGTTCATCACCCACGATCTGGCGGTGATGAAAGCCATGGCGCATCGCGTGATCGTGATGAAGTCGGGCCGCATTGTCGAAGCGGGCGATACGATGGACGTGCTGCATGCGCCGTCGCACCCGTATACCCAGTCGTTGCTGGCGTCCTCGATGATAGCGCCCGTGGCCGATATCCAAGAGAAAATTGCATGATTGACGAACGGTGGGCGCAAGCCGCCCGCACGCTGAAAAGCGACGCGGATTTCTGGTCGCTGCGCATAGTCGACGAAACGATCGACGATCATGAAGTCCGCAACGATGTCGCCCAGCCGTTGCGCACGATACGTGACCGCGGCGCCATGCTGATCGCCTATGCAGGCGCCGGTGCCGGTTATGCGGCCACCGCCAATCTCTCGGCAGCCGGTTTGCAGGCTGCATTGGACATCGCAACCGCGCGCGCCAGGGCGAGCGGCGAACTGTCGTTGATCGATCATCGCGAGATCGCGCGTCCGGCCACGAGCGGTCGCTACGTGTCGCCGAACACGGAACATGCGTTGCCGAGCCGGCGCGACTGGCTCGATCGGCTCTCGCGCGAGTGCGCGGCGGCCAATATCGACCCGCGCATCGTCGAACGTGCTGCGAGCGTGCAGGTGACGCACACCGATCAGCTTTACATGACCGGCGACGGCGTGCGGATCGACCAGCAATTCCGTTTTGTGATGCCGCAGTTGAGCGTTGCCGCGCATGCCAATGGCGACACGCAGGTGCGCACGCTGGGCGGTAACTACGGCACGCTCGCGCAAGGTGGTCTCGAGGTGCTGGCGCGCTACGGTTTCGACGGCGCGGGCGCACGCATCGCGCACGAGGCGCTGCAATTGCTGAATGCGCCGAATTGCCCGTCCGGCAAGCGCGATCTGCTGCTGATGCCGGACCAGATGATGCTGCAGATTCACGAGTCGATCGGCCATCCGCTCGAGCTCGACCGTATTCTCGGCGACGAGCGCAATTACGCCGGCTGGAGCTTTGTGAAGGCGGAGATGTTCGGCCGCTACCAGTACGGCTCCGAACTGCTGAACGTCACGTTCGATCCGGAACTGCGCGAAGAAGCAGCGGCCTACGCGTTCGACGACGACGGTAGCGCAGCGCACAAGCACTATCTGATTCGCGACGGCCTGCTCGAGCGGCCGCTGGGTGGCGCGCTATCGCAACAGCGCGCACATCTGCCCGGCGTGGCGAATTCGCGTGCATCGAACTGGAACCGCCCACCGATCGATCGGATGGCGAATCTGAATATCGAACCGGGTGACCAGTCGCTCGACGAGATGATCGCCAATATCGAACACGGAATTCTGATGCGCAGCAATACGTCGTGGTCTATCGACGACCATCGCAACAAGTTCCAGTTCGGCTGCGAGTTCGGTCAACTGATCGAAAACGGCAAGCTCACGCAGGTCGTCAAGCAGCCCAACTATCGCGGTATCTCCGCGAATTTCTGGCGCAGCCTCTCAGCGGTCGGCAACGCGAGCACCCGTCAGCTGTTCGGCACGCCGATGTGCGGCAAAGGTGAGCCATCCCAGGCGATTCGGGTCGGCCATGCGTCGCCTGCCTGCGTGTTCAGCAATATCGACGTCTTTGGAGGCGCATGATGAGCGGCTCCATGATGTTGCAAAACGTGTCGACGGTGGACTGGCATCGTCATTTCCTGCTGCTCGCCGATGCCGTTGAGCATGCACAGCAGGGCGCTGAAATCACGCTGATTTCGTTTTCGGCTGAGCAATCCGATTTCATCCGCTTCAACGCGGCCAAGGTGCGGCAGATCGGTAGCGTCTCGCAAGGCAAGCTGACGCTGCGCCTGATCGACGGAGCACGCCAGGCGTATTCGACGCTGACCGTCTGCGGCGAAGCTGACAGCGACCTGCAGGACGTGAGCCGTGCGCTCGCCACGCTGCGCGATGGGCTGCGCGATGCGCCGGACGATCCTCATCTGCTGTTCGATACGTCGCAGTGGGAACGTTCGACGCGCCGCGACGGCAAGGTGCCGGAGCCGCAAGCGCTGGTACGCACCGTGGACGAATGCGCGAAGGGGCTCGATTTCGTGGGCTTTTATGCGGGCGGCACGATCGTGCGCGGCTTTGCGTCGACCAAAGGCAGCCGCGGCTGGTACGAGGTCAGCAACTTCAACTTCAGCTGGTCGCTGTACGACCCGAGCGGCCGCGCCATCAAGACGAGCTACGCCGGTGACCACTGGAGCGACGCCACGTTTGCCCGCAAGGTCGAGCAGGCGGCGGCCCGCCTGCCGATCCTCGCGCTGACGCCGCGGGCGTTGGCGCCGGGGCGCTACCGGTCGTATCTCGCGCCGGCTGCGCTCGAAGAGCTGTTGGGTGTCACCGCCTGGAGCGGCTTCTCGTCGAGAGCGCAGGCCACGTCGCGCAGCGAGCTATACAAACTGCATACCGGCGAAGTGGCGCTCGATCCGCGCGTGACGCTCACTGAAGACCTGAGCCTCGGCATCACGCCAGGTTTCAACGAAGACGGCTACCTGCGCGCCAGCGTGCCGCTGATTCAGGACGGTCGCAGCCTGGAGCGTCTGACCAATGCCCGCAGCGCGCGCGAATACGGACTGCAGCCCAACGGCGCACTGGACTCCGAATCACCCGTTGCGCTGTCGATGGAAGGCGGCGACCTGGCTGAGGACGACGTGCTGACGCAGCTCGACACCGGCCTTTACATCGGCAACCTCTGGTACGTGAATTTCTCGGACCGGATGAATTGCCGCCTGACCGGCATGACGCGCTTCGCGACGTTCTGGGTGGAGAACGGCAAGATCGTCGCACCGGTCGAGGCGATGCGTTTCGACGACAGCATGTACCGGCTGCTCGGCGATCAGCTGGAGCGGCTGGGCGCCCAGCCAGAACTGCTGCTGAACGACTCCACCTATGGTGAACGGGCGACCGGCGGGATGCACCTGCCGGGGCTGCTCGCGCGTTCGTTCGAATTGACGCTGTAAGTGGATGGATAAAAACACAACAACAAAACCCCTGCCTGAGGAATTCAAGCTGCGCGCGCTGTGCGTGGCGGATGCAGTGCAGTTCCACGCGCTAGAGCAGCAGCCCGCCATGCTGCGCGGCCATCCGCATCCGCCGTATCCGACCCTCGAAAAAACTCGTGAGGGGATCGAGAAAATTGCTTTGCCCGAGGTGGCCATTGCCGCCATGGTCGGCGATATACTGGTCGGCTTCGGACGATTGACCCCGGGCAAGCTGCGTCGGGCTCATGCGGCCATGATCGGCCTCGGCGTGCATGAAGCATGGCATGGCCACGGCATCGGCAATGCGCTGGTCGCCGAAATGCTCGACCTGGCCGATAACTGGCTCGGTCTGCGGCGCGTCGAACTCTATGTGTTCACGGACAACCATCCGGCCATCGCGCTTTACCGGAAATACGGTTTCGAAGTAGAAGCACTGCACCGTGGGGCCTCTTTACGCGACGGTGTACTGATCGATTGCTACTTCATGGCGCGGTTGCATGAGCCGATGCCATTCGCAACGGACCAAAATAATGAACACGAGCAGCGTGAGGTTTGAGAGAGAGGCACAGGTGACACCGCGCGTCGTCGTGCGTGCGTGCGAAGCGTCTGACATGGAGGCGATTGCCGACATCATGTGTCAACCGGGTGTCCGGCGTGGCACGCTGACGATCGGCTATCGCACTGCGGAAGGCTTGCGGGAGTGGCTGGCCAAACTGCCCGCGGGCAGCATCACCGTGTGCGCGGAACTTGACGGCCGCGTGGTCGGACATGCCGGTCTGCTGGCCAAGACGCCGCGCCGTGCGCATATCGGCGCCATCGGCATCTCCGTGCACGATGCCTTCCAGGGGCGCGGTGTGGGCGCTGCGCTGCTCGCCGCGCTGGTCGAATGCGCGGATGGCTCGCTCGGTCTGCGCCGCCTCGAGCTGACCGTGTTTGTGGACAATGCAGCGGCCATCGCGCTCTACCGCCGCTTCGGTTTCGTGGAAGAGGGGCGTTCGCGTGGCTATGCCATGCGTGACGGCCAGTTGGCCGATGTCTTGCACATGGCCCGTCTGGTCGACGCGCCGTCCTTCGTGCAGCACTGACAGGAAGCCTGAGTGCCCTCATTTTTTATCGACCGACCGGTCTTCGCCTGGATTGTCGCGCTTGCCATCATGGTGGCAGGCGCGATCGCCATTCCGCAGCTTCCCGTCGCCCAATATCCGCGTCTCTCACCGCCGCGCATCGTGATCGTCGCGAGCTACCCTGGCGCGGCCACCGAGGTGGTGGACGGCGATGTGGGCAGCATTATCGAGGAGAGTCTCGATGGCGCGGACGGCATGCTGTACTACGAAACCAGCAGCGACGGCCAGGGCAACCTTGAAATCGACGCGACCTTCTCGCCCGCCACCAATCCCGACATCGCGATGGTCGATGTGCAGAACCGGCTCAAGCAGGTCGAGCCGCGTCTGCCGCAGCAGGTGGTGCAGAACGGCATCAGCGTCTTCAAGGCCTCGAATACGTTCCTGATGCTGGTCGCGCTGACGTCGACCGACGGCACGCGCGATTCGTCCGACCTTGGCAGCTACATGAACCGCTACGTGATACGCGAGCTGAAACGCGCACCCGGAGTGGGTTCGGCGCAACTGTGGGACTCCGATCAGGCCCTGCGGATCTGGCTCGATCCGATGAAGCTGCGCGAATACGGACTTGCCGCCGGCGACGTCAACGCCGCGATCGCGGCCCAGAACGCCACGGTGACGGCCGGCACGCTCGGCGACGCGCCCTCGGTGCCGGGGCAGGAGCTGGTGGCCTCGGTGGACGTCAAGGGGCAACTGGTATCGCCGGAGGAATTCGGCCAGATTGTGCTGAAGGCGAAGCCGGACGGATCGGCCGTGCGCCTGCGCGATGTGGCGCGCGTCGAGCTCGGCCGCGACGATTACTCGTTCTGGTCGCGCCTGAACGGCCGCTCGTCCGCGACCGTCGGGATTCAGTTAGGACCGCGTGGCAATGCCCTGGAAACCTCGAACGCGATTCGAGCGCGCCTCGCCGAACTGTCGAAGAGCTTGCCGCCCGGCATACAGATGCAGATCCCTTTCGACAGTGCGCACTTTGTGCAGATCGCGATTCGTGAGGTGGTCTACACGCTGATCGAAGCTGTGGTGCTGGTGTTCTTCGTGATGTGGCTGTTCCTGCGTGACCTGCGTTATACGCTGGTGCCGACGGTGGTGATCCCGGTCACGCTGATGGGCGCGTTCCTCGCGATGTGGGCGTTCGGCCTGTCGATCAACGTGTTCACGATGTTCGGCCTCGTGCTGGCGATCGGGATTCTGGTCGACGATGCGATCGTGGTGGTCGAGAGCGTGCACCGTGTGATGGAAGAGGAAGGCTTGCCGCCGCGCGAAGCGACCCGCAAGGCGATGTCGCAGATCGGCAGCGCGATTGTCGGCGTGACCGCTGTGCTGACGGCGGTGTTCGTACCGATGGCGTTCTTTCCGGGCAGCGTGGGCGGCATCTACCGCCAGTTTTCGGTGGCGATGATCGCCTCGATGCTGGTGTCGTCGTTCATGGCGCTCTCGCTCACGCCGGCACTCTGTGCCAACCTGCTGAAACCGACCGGCTCGACGCCGCACCAGCGCGAAGCGCGCCGCGGTCTGCGCGGCTTGTTCGCGCGCGGCGCCTCGAAGTTCGCCGAGGGTTTCGACGGGGCTTCGCACGGCTATCGCTGGCTTACCACGCGCACCTCGCAGCGTATCGGGCGCATGCTCGCCATCTATGCGGTGCTGGTCGGCGTCTGCGGCCTGCTCTACTGGAAGATGCCGGGCGGCTTTCTGCCGACGGAAGATCAGGGACAACTGCAGGTGATGGTCCAGTTGCCGGCCGGTTCGACCCAGGCGCGCACGCTGGGGGTGATCAAGCGGGTCGAGCAGATCCTGAATCGCCACGCCGAGGTCGCTCACGTGACGAGCCTGATTGGCTGGAGCTTCCAGGGCAGCGGCCAGAACGTCGGTATGGCCTTCGTCGAACTGAAGGACTGGGACAAGCGCACAGTCAGCGCAATCCAGTTGCAGGACCAGTTGAATAGCGAATTCGCGAGCATTCTCGATGGCAGGGTAGACGCGCAGTTGCCGCCGTCGGTACCAGGGGTGGGGCGCTCGGACGGCTTTGTGTTCCGCATGGAGGATCGCGGCGGGGTCGGTCTGGACGCGCTTAAGGCGGCGCGCGAGGAGCTGTTCGCGAAGGCCAAAACCGATCCGGTTCTTGCCGATGTGCACTCCGAAGACCTGCCCGACGCGCCGCGCGTCGAGCTGACGATCGACCGGGCCAAGGCCTATGCGTTGGGTGTGTCGTTCGACAAGCTTTCCGACCTGCTGGGCAGCACCTTCGGTTCGACCTATGTCGACGACTTTCCGGCTTCGGGTCAGATGCGGCGCGTGGTGGTGGAGGGTGACGCGTCGACTCGCATGACGGACGACGATCTGATGGCGCTCTCCGTGATGAATTCGCAGGGGGCCATGGTGCCGCTGTCGGCCATCGCGACGCGCAAGTGGACGGTCGGGCCGGTGGCGTTGAGCCGCTACAACGGCTACCCGTCGCTCGATGTGAGCGGCCGCGCGGCGCGCGGCTACAGCTCGGGCGCGGCGATGAAGGAGATGGAGCGGCTCGCCTCAGCGTTGCCGGTGGGCGTGGCGTACGACTGGGTGGATGCCGCGCGGGAGGAGACGCTGGCGGAGAAGCAGACGCCGCTGCTGATCGGTTTGTCGCTGCTCGCCGTGTTCATGGCGCTAGCCGCGCTATACGAAAGCTGGACGATTCCGTTTGCAGTGCTGATGGTGGTCCCGCTTGGCGTGATCGGCGCGGTGTCGGCGGTACTGATTCGCGGAATGCCAAACGACGTGTACTTCAAGGTGGGGATGATCACCGTGATCGGGCTGTCGGCGAAGAACGCGATTCTGATCGTGCAGTTTGCCCGCGATCTGCACGCGCGCGGCCTGCCGCTGACGCGTGCGGTGATCGACGCCTCAGCCGCGCGCTTCAGGCCGATCGTGATGACCTCGGCGGCGTTCCTGTTGGGCGTGGCGCCACTGGTGATGTCGGGTGGGGCAGGGGCCGAGAGCCGTCAGTCGATCGGTACCGGCGTATTCGGCGGGGTGCTGGCGGCCACGCTCCTTGGGCTGGTGTTCGCGCCGGTCGCGTTCCATGCGGTCGCGTCGCTGACGCAGGGCAAGCGCCGGCGTCTGGCGGATGCCGAACATGTCGCGGCGGACGAGCGTAAGCCGGATGGGCCGGTGAGCCCGGCACGCTCGGATCGGGAGATGGAGTCGCAGTAGGAAAAGCGATAGCGCCGGCTCATGCAATGTGAGCCGGCGGCACGCCTCTCTTCGCTATTCGGTGACAGGGCGTCCTGCATCGACCCAACGCATCAACTCCCTCAGCGTCAGGCGGTAACGGGCGAAGTTGTGCTCGCCGAGCCGGGCAATATCTCCTTTGACGATCTCGGCGAGCTTCTCCGCGTCCTGCGCAGGGAGGTCAAATTCGGCGATGGCCTCTCCGAGAGGATGGCCTTCTCGCACGACGCGGCTCACCAGTTCGTTGATGGCATCGCGATGCGTAGCGCGAAACAGATTGGGCAGGCCCGCCGCCTGAATCTGCACCGCATATTTCTCGATCGAGCGGCGGTAGGTCCACGCGAACAGGTCCGCAGCGACGCTGACGTCCAGCTTCTCATACACGCCGATCCTCGCGCGACTGTAGTCGTCGTCAGTCACGTCGAGAAAACTGAGCGGCGCGCAGTTGTACATCAGAAGCGGGATATTCGCGCTGAGCCGGCTGGTTCGCTTGTTACCGTCCTCAAACGGCTGGAGATAGGCCAGGTTCACCCAGAGGAAGAAAGCGGCTTCTACGGGATTCTTGATATCACGTGCCTTCGCGACGATGATGCCGAGCATCTCCTCGAGCAGCGAGGGCATCTGTGCCGGCACATACGCCGTGTTGCTGATATTGACGACCTTCTGGCGAATCGCCCCGAGCGAGTCTTCGTCGTGCAGCAGGCCCTGCATCAACAAGGCATGGATGTTCCGGATCACCATCTCGGTGAGCCCATAGAGCGGCACCTCGTCAATCAGGAACTCGATCGCGCGCTTGTGATTGAGCAGCATGATCGCGTCCTTGTCCTGCGGGTTGGCATGCCCGGACCGGAACAGGACCTCGGTATCGAGCCGGGTGTATCGGTTGCCTTCGAGCCGGGACGACGAAAAGGAGAGGTCGATCAGCAGGGGCTCGATGACATTGCGCGCGTACGTGCCGGCGGGCTGTTGTCCTTGCATCCGTCCTTCCTGGAACAGGTCGTTCGCAAGCGATTCAGGCAGCAGGAACGTCTGGTTGGGTTTGTAATCGTCGACGAACTTGCGTTGATAGGTGACTGGTTGACGGGCGCCGAGAGGCGCGTCGAGAGCAGCGAGGAGATCGCTTGAAGACGGAGACCACGAGGGGGATCCCGTTGGAACGACGACGCCGGGACGTGCGGCGGGGGAAGGCGTGCGTGCTTGCACCGCACTCTCGAAACTGGCGAGGCCGTAACGGGAGGCCGAGGTGCTTCCCGACTGGACTACTTTTCCGTCCGCCTTGAGCCGGTTCAGGTAGCGGAGTACTGTCGCCGGCGGCTCACCCAGTGCCGCCGCGATGTCGGTCCGGGACAACTCGTGGTGCCCCAGATCCTGCTGCCTGACCAGAAACCTCAGGATGGTGTCGTACAGCCCGCGCTTCGCCATTTTCTTGCCGGATGCCTGCAGAATTGATTCAAGATTGATTCTTGAATCAATCTTAGCTCAAAACGCCCGAAAAATGAACCAAGAATGAACCAAGATTGATCTAAGAATGATTCAAGATGCAGAAATTGATCTGAGATTGATCCAAGATTGATCTAAGGGGGCGCCAGCAAGGAATCGCAACGAGGGGAGGGGAGCACAAAGAATCGCGCCGCAAACCGGACTTCGAGAGTCCAGCTTGCGGCGCGAGGTACAGCGTGTACAGCGAAGGAGGAAAGCTTACTTCGAGGCCACCAGAATCCACAAGCGCGCCAGGTCAGCCGAGCCATCGTCGCCCTTGACTGCCTTGAACGCCTGAATCGCCTTCTGCTTCTGTCCAGCGAAGTAATACGCTTCGCCCAGATGCAGTTGCGCCTGATCCGGATGCGGCAGACCGCCCTTGGCAATCAGCCCTTCCATCGTCGCCAGACCTTGCGGCGCCTGGCCCGCGAAGACCTGGTTGAACGCCAGGTCGAACGGCGGAATCGGCACACCGTTGGTGTCGACCGTGCTCGTCGCACGCTTGGTCGCCAGCGCCTGCAGGCGCTTTTCGCGGTCGGTACCGGCGTCTTTGCCAAGTACGCCGGACGAGAAGCCCTGATCCACCACCTGCTTGCCTTCCACCGGAGTGCCGGCAAGGATCGACAACTGCGTCATCTGCATATAGTCGTCAGCCGTCGTCAGCGAACCGGTAGCACGGCGCAGACGATAGGTGTCGATATCCAGATTCGACGCGTAACCCGGCTTGCTGCGGATTGCCGAGAACAGGTCATCCCAGTACGACTGCTTCGGGTGGAACGCCACCAGCTTTTCGAGCGCACCGCGATAGGTGGCGGAATCGTTGGAGCGTTGCGCGCACGTGCCCAGCAACTGCAACTGGGATTCGTCCGGCGCATGGCCGGCGCGCGCCTGGGCATCCACGGTGGGCTTGAGCAGGCTCACCACGTTGCCGCAGTCGTTCGACAGGTAGTACGACTGGATCAGCAGGGTCCGCATGTCCGGATCCGTGCCGCCGGACTTCATGTAACGCTGCGCCGTTTTGATCGCCAGAGGATAGTTCTTACCCTCGAAGTAGATGCCAGCCAGAGCCGCGGTGGTGCGTTGCTCGTCGGCGCCCGTCAGCTTGCCCGAAGCGAGCAGCGTTTCGTAGGCCTTCGCCGCGGTACCGGAGTCGCCGGCCGCAGCGGCAGCGGCACCGCGCATCTCTTCGATCATGTAGCTTTCGTAGGGCGTCTTGTTCGGCACGGCGTCGGCCTGAGCGATCTTCGCCAGCGCGTCCTGATACTTGTGAGCCCGGTACGAATCCTGCGCCGCGTTCAGCGGCTTGGCCACTTCGGGACGCAGGGTGTCGGCAGCATGCGACACGGTCGGCAGCACGACGAGGGCAGACAGCCCCCCGAAAGCGGCCGCAATCACGGCACGCTTGAACCGTTGATGGATCATTAGCACTCTCACATCCTTATTGCATGTACTGCTCGTTGCCGATCAACCCGATCTTGGTGGCGCCAATACGTTGTGCGGCAGCCAGCACGGCAGCGACATCCTTGTACGGCACCAGCTTGTTCGGCAGCAGATGGATCTCAGCCTGCACCGGCTCAGCAGCAACCTGAGACAGTTTCGAGTTGAGGGTGGCCTGGTCCGGAATAACCGTACCGTTCCACATCATCGTGCCGTCGAAGTCTATATCGATCTGCACCACTTCCGGCTGGACTGCCGGAGGAGGTGGGTTGCCGACCGGCAGGTTCATCTTGATGGCGTGCGTCTGAATCGGAATCGTGATGATCAGCATGATCAGCAACACCAGCATCACGTCGATCAGCGGCGTGGTGTTGATGTCGACCATCACTTCCGGTTCGCTACTACCGCCCGAAGATACGTTCATTCCCATAATCTGCTCCTGTCGACCGCAGTTAGCGCTTTAGCGCTTACTGCGGTCCCATGCAAGGCTGTCGACCACAGTTAGCGCTTTAGCGCTTACTGCGGTCCCATGCAACGCTAGCCCCCGCGCGGCGGCGGCTCAGTGATAAATGACACCTTGGCGATGCCAGCACGCTCGCAGGCGGTGATCACGCGGCCGATAAACTCGTAACGCGTGTTCTGGTCGCCACGCACGTTGACTTCCGGCTGCGGTTGCATCACAGACACGGTCTTCAACTGCGTGAGCAGCGTCGCCGCATCCACGTGCTTCTCGTTCCAGAAGAAATCGCCATCGCGGTTGACCGCGATCACGATACTTTTGGGCGTGGTCTGCAGCGGCTGGACCGCCTCACTCGGCAACTTTACCGGCACCGTGTGCGTAACAACAGGAATCGTGATCAGGAAGATGATCAGCAAAACCAGCATCACATCGACTAGCGGCGTGGTGTTGATGTTGGAGATGACTTCGTCTTCATCCCCATCTTGCCCAACGCTCATAGCCATGATTTACCCCGCGTGTTCGACCAGCGTAGCCTTCTGGGCTGCAACGGTGCGCTTGGCGCGGCCGCTGCCGGCCAGCAGGACCGTGTGCAGTTGTGCGCCGAAGCCACGGACACGTTCCATCACCGACTTGTTACGGCGAACCAGGAAGTTGTAGCCGAGCACCGCCGGGACTGCCACGGCCAGACCGATTGCCGTCATGATCAGCGCTTCACCGACCGGACCTGCCACCTTGTCGATCGAAGCCTGGCCGGCGATACCGATAGCCGTCAGTGCGTGGTAAATACCCCAGACCGTACCGAACAGGCCGACGAACGGCGCCGTGGAGCCGACCGTACCGAGGAAGGCGAGGCCGTCCTGCAGGCGGTTCGACACGCTGGTGATAGCGCGCTCGACCGACACGTCGATCCAGGTGTTGCGGTCGACGGCTTCGAGGAGCGCTTCGTCGTGGTGTTCGCCGGCGTCGATCGCGGTTTCGGCGATGAAGCGGAACGGCGACGCTTCGTCCAGCAGCTTCGCGCCTTCGGCGAGCGAGGGAGCGGTCCACAGCTGTTCGTCCGCGCTCTTGAAGCGGCGGTTGGCACGGTACTGCTCGAAGAACTTCGTGATCATGATGTACCAGCTGCCCATCGACATGATCACCAGCAGGATCAGCACGAAGCGGGCAACGAAGTCACCGTTCTTCCACAGGGCGCCAAGACCGTACGGGTTGTTGACGGTTTCGGACGTAGCGGGTGCCGGCGGCGGCACAGCCTGGTCCGCCGGTGCTGCTGCGGGTGCGGCCGTCGGTGCGGCGTCGGCGGCCGATGCTGCTACGGTTGCGTCGCTGGCTTGCGCGTAGGCAATTTGCGGTGCGACAAAGGTTGTTGCCGTGGTTACGGTCAACACCATGCTTGCCGCCACTGCGGCGAGAGAACGCTTCTTCATGTCTGCTCCAGTTCATGCGTTGAACTTGTACAACGTGACTAATAAATCGCTACCGGTACCGCTCAGTTCGTGGGTTCAGTTCAGGTTAAACGAGAACGGAACCTGGACACGGACAGGTTGGCCTTGGGAAACGCAACTAAACTTCTTTACCGCATTGAATGCCGCGCGATCGAGGGAAGAGTCATCCGACGATTTCGCGACATGCTCATCCGTAATATGGCCCTGCGGATCGACTACGAATTCGATGAGTACGTCACCCGTGACGTTGTTTTCCTGAGCTTCCTTCGGATACACCACGGTTGAGCGGATCTGGTCGGAGTTCGGGCACGCCACGTCGACCTGCACGCTCACCGGCTTGGCCGGCGTAGGCGGTGCGGGCGGGGCCGGCGGCGGGGCCGGCTGTGCCACGACCGGAGCGGCCTGGTGTGTAATGGTGGGCTGCGGCGGAGTCGGCACATTAACTTCCGGCGGCGGCACGAACGGCGGCGGCGGCGGCGCGAACTTCGGCGGCGGCAACTGCACGGTCGGCAACGGCGGCGGAGGCGGCGGCTTCACCGGCTCGATGATCTTGGTTTCGATCGGATGTTGAATGACTTGCACCACCTTGGTGGCGAGGCCATTGAGCAGTGCATAGATGAGCACTATATGGAGGAGAAGAACGGCGGCAATACCGCCGAAGCGGCGCACGGGGTTCTGCTGCTTTTTCCCGAATTCGCGCGGGCGCCCAGTTCTATGAACTGCGGTCGTGCCCGCCGGAAACTGCCCTTCAACTTTCATAACCACCTTCGTTCCTCCCGGCGTGAACCGCCCATTTCCGTGACTGCAGCGTTCTTGCTACGTCGAAACATTGTTTCCTTCAGCCCCAACGAGGGCGCGCAACATTCTTTTTGGACTCCAGATGGGCGCGCCGTAGCACTCGACTCGAGCCTAAAGGCTTGCGCCTTGGGTTCAGATCCCGGGTTGCAACGGCTATAGGCCGTCTGTGTGCAAGGCGCATGCCCGCGTCGGACAGATTCTGAGCGGTCCGCGGGGATGAGCGGAAACAGCCAGTAATCTATCTGCGTAGAAGTACTAATAGACGGTATTTGCTACATCCCCTTCGCTTTGGCGCAGGCTGCGACGGACGAAAAGATGCTCGAACGTCACACGTATTTCACAGACCACCACTAGCTGCGGCTGTAATTCCTGCGACGGAACGATATCAGTTCAAAATCTCGCGTCAAACTTTTTTTGATGGGGGCATACTGTGTTTAGAGGATGCGCTCTAATCATCTGGAGCGTATTTCGTCAGTTAGCTTACAAGAGTGAATGGTTTGGGCGAAAAAGTCGTTTAACTTCAACGTTATGCCAAATGCTTTTGTAAGCTTGTGAAGGCTGACGTTAATACTGATTTACGACGCGCTGAAAAACAGCGTCAACGCCCTGCGCTACGCGACACGATTCTAAAACAGGTCGCCGGTCGTCTGCACGGGGAAAAAAACGTCTCGCGGGGTGTGCGGAATGGGTAGCGACGCGCATCGTGCAATGTCCGCGAAGTTCACGCGCGACATGGGCGGCCCCTGCAGATGATGAGAGCGGGATGAGGACTGCAAGCGCGAGAAGCGCGCTTGCAGGGTATTCGCCTAGACGAATGATTTCGACGGTCTGTGCGGCGGATTTTCAAAGGCACGCGAGCGCTTGCCCGATGCACGATCAGCTCGCCGGGTTGACTGCGCCCGTCGTTGCCGGCGCAGCGGTGTTATCCGGCTGCGCATTGGTCGCTGAAGCGGCCGGCATGCAGTCGGCGCGGTACTCGGCCTGCAGCTTCGTCTCGGCCGCCTCGAGGTCGGCAGGGTAGACGTTTTCATCCGTGGCCGGGTTGTAGCCCATGGCCTCCAGTTCGCCCAGTTCGCGCATCAACTGCTTGTGCGTGACTTCGCCCTTGAGCTTCGTGAACGGATAACTGTTGCATTGCTTCGGCGTGAGACCAGGCGCGGCCATTGCAGAAGCGCTGCCGGCGAGCAACAGGGCCATCAAAACGGTACGTGTCGAGAGTTTCATGTTTGCATCCCTTTGCGGAGAACTTCGTACAAAGGCAGCCAGAAAAAGTGGCTACCGGATGCAAACAGGCTAGTGGAGAGCCCATACCGTTTCGCCCTCGTAACGATGAAAGATCGTTCATCTTTGCGCCGCGGCCCGGGAGAGCGTCAAAAGCGTGCGCTGCGCGCGGACCCCCGCGACTTCTGGGCGCCATTTCCTCTCTTAAATATTTTTTAATGAAACCGATATGTGAGCGTTACGGCCTCGCGCGTAGCCTGTGGCCATCCGTTGCCCACGTTGCGGCCTCTCGCGGGCCGTCCGCTTCTGAACTCAAACCTGCAAGCCGAATATGGCATCATGTACCTCTACTGATAACCAGTCGCGCACGCCGCTCAGGTCGGCTGAGTTCGCTGTGGCGCGTGAAATCATCATGTCGCGAGTGCTGACAATCGAAGATGACGAGATCACCGCCAACGAAATAGTCGGCGAGCTGAAAAGCCGCGGCTTCACCGTGGACTGGGTGGCGAACGGCCGTGACGGCATGGCGCGCGCCGTCAGCGACGAATACGACGTCATCACGCTCGACCGCATGCTGCCGGGTGTCGACGGCTTGACCATCCTCACCACCATGCGCAGCATCGGCATCCAGACGCCGGTTCTGATGCTGAGCGCGCTCGGCGACGTGGATGAACGCGTACGCGGCTTGCGCGCGGGCGGCGACGACTATCTGACCAAGCCGTTCGATCCCGAAGAAATGACCGCGCGCCTGGAAGTCCTGCTGCGCCGCAGTCAAACGCCGGCCACGCAGTTCGAAACAACGCTACGCGTCGGCTCGCTCGAACTCGATCTGATCTCGCGCAAGGTCCAGCGTGACGGTGAAGAGATCGTTTTGCTGCCGACCGAATACCGCGTGCTCGAATTCATGATGCGCCATGCGGGCCAGACCATTACCCGCACCATGCTGTTCGAAGCGGTGTGGGGTTACCACTTCGATCCGGGCACGAACCTGATCGACGTGCACATGGGACGCCTGCGCAAGAAGATCGATCCTCCCGGCGTGAAACAGATGATCCAGACCGTGCGGGGCTCGGGCTACATCCTCGCGTGAGCAGATAACCTTGACGGACAACTCTTTCCCCACGCAATCCGCACTGGGGCGCCGTTGGCATTCCACGACGTTTCGTCTGATCGCGGTGTATGCCGTGATTTTCTCGCTTTCCGTGATGTCGCTGCTGGGATTTATCGGCGCTGCGGTCACCGGCGACATGGAGCACGAGACCGACGTCGTGATGCAGTGGCAACTCATCTACTTCGACTCGATGCCGCATACCGCGCTGGCCGATGCCATCCATCGCCGGCTTGAGCACGAGCGCATGCACGCCAATTACTATGGCCTGTTCTCGCCGGACGGCCGCTATGTCGCCGGTGACGTCCTCGCGCTGCCGCCAGGACTGACGGCCGATGGGCACGGCGTGACGCTCGCCCGCAACAGTCTGCAGACCTTGAGCGGCGAGCCCTCGCCGGTGGTCCGCGCGATGGCCGAACGCCGCCACGACGGCGAGACCCTCGTGCTGGCGCGCGACCTCACCCATATCCTGCGGATTCGCGAGACCATCATCAACGCGCTGATCGGCGGCGGGCTGCTGTGTCTCGTTGCCGGTGTGGCGGGCGGCCTCGCGCTGAGTGTGCGGCAAATGCGCCGCCTGAAGGCGATTCGCCGCGTGACGCTGCGCATCGCCCAGGGCGATCTTGGTCAGCGTCTGCCGATTGGCGGGCGCGATGAGATCGACATGCTCGGGCACCTGGTCAATCACATGCTCGAGGAAGTGGAGCGCCTGATGAACGAGGTCAAGGGCGCGTGCGACGGTATTGCTCACGATCTGCGCACGCCGCTCGCACACGTGCGGACCTTGCTGGGGCACATCGCGGAACGCTCCGACACGCTCAATGACGTTGCCGTGTCGACGCTCGTGTCGCGTGCCCGCGACGAGACCGACGCGTTACTCGACCGTTTTCGCGCCATGCTGCGCATCTCGGAGATCGGCACACTGCAGCGGCGCGGCGGCTTTGCGACGGTGGAACTGCAGGCGCTCGTCGAGGAAGTCGGCGAACTGTACGAACCGCTCGCCGAGCTTCGCTCGCTGCAGTTTGCTGTCGAATCCGAAACCGTGGAGCCGATTCACGGCGACCGTGCGCTGCTATTCGAAGCGTTCAGCAATCTGCTCGACAATGCCTTTAAGTTCACGCCCGCCGGCGGAGTAGTGCGCATGTCGCTGCGCCAGACGCCCGCGGGGCCGTTGGTAGAAATCGTCGACAACGGGCCCGGCATTCCGCTCGATGAGCGCGACGCCGTGCTGCAACGCTTTTATCGCGGCGAGGGCACACGCCATCTGGCGGGTTCGGGTTTGGGACTCTCGATCGTTTCTGCGGTGATGCGCGTGCATGACTTTACGATACGTATCGGTAATGCGGAGCCCGGCGCGCGGGTGCGCATCGAATGCTGGTCGAGGACACTCGCATGAGCCGTCCCGCTCTCTTTCTCTTTTGCAAGGGAGGTTGAATGCGCATCCTGTTCGTGGCCGCGTCCCATCCCGAATCCGCCTGGCTTTATAAAGCGCTGCAGGAGAGCGCACACAGTCTGCAACGTGCGGAGGACGTGCGCGACGGCGCGTTTCTCACCACTCAGGAGCTGTTCGACGCGATTGTTGTGATGGCCCTCGATGCATCGTCCTATGCAGCGCTGCTGGAGACGCTGCCGCAATTCGTCACGGCTGGCGCGGGCGCGGCGATCATCGCCGTGCTTGGTCACTCGAATGCCCAGGACCGCAGCCGCGTGCTGCGTGCGGGCGCCGACGCCTGTTTCGGGCAACCGTACTCCTTCATCGAACTGCATGAGCGTCTGCAGGCGCTGCGGCGCACGGCGGCCTCGCGCGCTGCGCACGATTTACCACCGGCGGCAGCCGCCGCTCTTGGTGAGGCGAGCGGCGCGCTCTCGCTCGATCCGCTGACGCACGAACTGGTCGAGGGCGAGCGGCGGCTGGTGGTGACGCGGCGCGAGTATCTGCTGCTCGAATGCCTGATGCGCCAGTTCAACGCGCCGGTCCCGCGCGAGCAACTGATCCGCTATGCGTGGCCCGAGAAGGACGATGTCGATCCGTCGAGCGTCAATCTGGTGGTCTCGCGTTTGCGGCGCAAGCTCGCACAATATCTGCCGGAAGTGCACATCGAGACGGTCAGCCGTTACGGCTACCAGATCGGCACGGGTTCGCACTGAGGGACGCCCCGCACCCTTTCCTCAGGGTGATGCGCGTCAAATCTCAAGACGAGGCTGCAATGAAGCGAGCGCGCTAACCCGTTTGGGGAGCGCGCCCGTTTCGTTCATGCTGACGCTCATGAACCAAAATAGGGTGTGCAGAAGCCTGGCGGTCCGACGCAGCCGTTGGCGGTGTCGGGGCCGGGCGCCGCGCAGCCGGATAGCAGCAGTCCGGCGGTGACGGCGGCGAGCGCGTAAATCACGGAGCGTTTGAGTACGGTACGGGCTTTCATGGCTTTGATCAGGCTTGTAGCGGTGTGTGTTCCGCTCGCCTTAGTGTTCGTAGATCGTCGAGTTGAGGTACTGGAGCTGACCATCCTGTTCGGCGTGCACCAGTTCCTGGTACACCTGCGCACGCGTCTTGCCAGTCTGTTCCTGTGCCTCTGGCGAGACCCATTGGCCAGCCTGGTCGACGGCGGCATTCGAGTTCTGCGCCAGTTGTGTCGAAGCGGCCGGTTGCTGCGTGGCCGATGTATTGGTCTGCGCGAAAGCGGAAGCGGTAGCTGTAGCGCCGACAAAGGCGATAGCGATCATCAGGTATTTCATGTTGGTTATCCTTACGAATTAATGGTCGGTCTATATCAGGTTGCCTGACCGCGGCGCGGAGTTAAAACCGAAGGAAAAAACTCGCTGCCCGGTTGATTAAAGGATAGTCGCCGGGGGATAGCGGTTCGACGATATAAACGTGAAAAGAAATTTACCCGCGAACAGGAGCTGCGGCTTGCGCCTGAACCGGCGCAGAAGGCGCTGCCGCCACCGCACTCTGATCCGCAGACCATCCGCCACCCAGCGCCTCGATCAGTCCCACCGAAGCCAGTAAACGCCGCGTATTCACATTCAACGCGAGGATCTGCGTGTTCAGTTCAGTGGTCTGCGCGGTGACCACATCCAGATAGCTGACCACTCCATCGCGATAGCGCGACATCGAGAGATTCAAGGTGCGCTGCGCGTCGGTGAGCGCCTCGTCC
>Ga0302234_10000324_pt1 | contig 38125 bp, 36 predicted proteins | sample II_Palsa_N3_2_FD_193576 | JGI IMG/M metagenome (GOLD analysis project Ga0302234, IMG submission 193576) | Peat permafrost microbial communities from Stordalen Mire near Abisko, Sweden - II_Palsa_N3_2 | ecosystem: Environmental > Terrestrial > Soil > Palsa > Peat permafrost | place: Sweden... | reverse complement strand
CAGCGACAGCCGATGGGCGCAGATTTGCCGATCAGTCGGCGAGGCATTACGACACTCGAGCCGCACGCAACGTATCACCGATCGCGTGGTGGGCGCTTTCGTGCCGATGGTGCTGGTCCTCGCCGGCATCACCCTGGCCTATTGGGCGCAGCGCGTGCCGCTCGATCAGGCGATGCTCACTGCCCTCTCGGTGCTGGTCGTGGCCTGTCCCTGTGCGGTCGGCCTCGCCGCCCCGATGGCGCACTCGCTCGGCATCGGGCAATTGGCCCGGTATGGCTGCCTGGTCCGCAGCCCGGACGCGCTCGAATCCCTGGCCCGCACGGGTCTGATCGCTTTCGACAAGACCGGCACGCTCACGCTGGGCCGTCCGCAGCTCGTCGGTCTTGCGCTCGATGGAGTCGGGGACGAGGAGGCACTGGCTCGACTGGCAGGTCTGGAGCAACACTCCGGGCATGGCTTGGCAAGTGCCATTGCGCAGGCGGCCCGTGCGCGCGGACTTCGCCCGATCGCCACCGTGGATGTCCGAATCGTGCCTGGGCGAGGCCTACGTGGCTTTGTCCGTGGTGAGCTTGTCGCGGCCGGGAATTCGGCGTTGATGCACGAGTTGGGCTGGCAGCTGCCGCCTTCTTTGGCCGAGCACGCCGATGTGATGGCGGCCGGCGGCCTCTCGGTGGTATTTGTGGGTTGGAGCGAGAACGCTCGCCCGGGGCGCGCCCGCGCCGTGCTCTCCTTCGACGATACGACGCTGCCCGAGGCCCGAGCGACGATCAAGGCGTTGCGCGGCCTGGGACTGCGGGTGATGTTGCTGACCGGCGATCACGCCGGTGCGGCCGCACGTGTCGCAGCCGCGGTGGGCGTGGATGACTGGCGGTGCGGCCTGCTGCCGGAGGGCAAACGAGCCGCTCTCGATCAATGCCGAACGCACGGCAGCGCGGTGGCGATGGTCGGCGACGGCTTGAATGACGGTCCCGGGCTGGCCTGGGCGGATGTCGGCATCGCAGTCGGCTCGGCCACCGATCTCGCGCGCGAGACCGCCGATCTGGTGCTCCCTCCGGGGGGCCTCTGGTTGCTGCCCTGGGTAGTCAGTCGGGCCCGTGCGGTACGTTCGATCGTCGTTGCCAACCTGGCATGGGCGTTCGGCTACAATCTGGTTGCACTGACCTGCGCCGTGCTCGGGCTGCTGCAGCCGATCCTGGCAGCTGCTGTCATGGCCGGCTCGAGCCTGCTGGTGGTGCTGAATTCGCTGCGCCTGGAGCACCTTCCCGGGCCAAGTTATCCCGGCGCGCTGCAGCTATCTGCGGCCGCGCGACCGGCAAGCGAGCCGCAGCCACGACCAGAGACGCAGTCTCGGTGCGCGGACCTAACGAAGAGGGTGAAGATATGAAGTGGCATGTGCTGGGGCTTTGCCTTGCAGCTTTTCCCGCGACGATTCTTGCCCAAGAGGCAGATCCGTGTGCTGGGTTGGTGGGCGTTGCTTTAGGTCAGTGCCAGGATACTCAGCAGAAGCTACAACGGCAGCAGCTGGCGCAACAGCAGCAACAGCTCGCCCTGCAGCAGCAACAACTGGCGCAACAGCAGCAACAGCTGGCGCAACAGCAGCAGCAATTGATGCGGCAGCAACAGCAGCTGCAACAGCAGCTGCAACAGCAACAGCAGCTGCAACAGCAACGGGACGGGCAGAACCAACTACAACTAAATGCACAACAACCGCAAAATCAAAGGCAATTAGATGGGATGCAACATCAAATTGAGAACCTCACCAAGCAATTGGAGCGCGAAAAAACAGCGAACGAACCTGTACAACGCCAGGACTTCATCAGTTGGAAAGCAGACAATCCCTGGTACGGGTCGGACTATGCAAAAACGCGGTTTGCAATCCGCTATATCAGGCAGCTTCAACGCGAGCAGCCCGATCTCGCTGGTCGGCCATTCCTTGATGCCGTTTCAGCCAAAGTGAGCGATCAATTCGGTTCGAGTAGGTAACCGGCGCGGCTGGACTTATCTGAGGAGCGCACCGCCGACCATGGCTCCCAGCCGCGCGCTTTAGAGTCCGCCACCGTAACCTCTCACGAGCAGATCGCCACACCGCGCCTCAACGGAAACCCGCGACAGCCGCCTCCGCAACCTCTACGTCCTGTTTGACGCTGCCACCGCTGGCGCCAACAGCACCGATCACTACGCCGTCCCGCTTGATCGGAATTCCTCCGCCAAAGATCACGACTTTGGAATGGTTGGTCGTATTGATCCCGAAACCCTGCTGGCCGCTTTGCGCCAACTGAGAGAGCTCATCGGTCGACATGTCGAACGCCCGTGCGGTCCATGCCTTGTTGATTGCGATATCCACACTTCCAAGCCATGCGCCGTCCATCCGCACATGGGCTACGAGACCCCCGCCGGCGTCTGCCACCGCGATGTTGTAGGGAAGCCCCATTTCAGTTGCCTTGAGTTCACCGGCCGCGATGATTCGCCGTGCGTCGGCAAGATCCAGTGATACAGCTGGTCGCGTCATTTCAGTCTCCTCGTTTAACTCTACCGACGCTATGCAAGCACATGCAGTGCTGATGCACGATTGAACGATGGTATTGATCGGAACCCGTTGGCAACGCCCATCCAGCTACCACCGGACCGCGCCGATACTAACGTGCAATAGCTAGCTGCGGGTGCGGCGTCAACACTGACAACTAACATCCATCGACGCTATAGGAGACACTGATGAATGCGACAATGAAGACGACGCCCGCGGTGAAGGCGAAGCAGATACGCCTCAGCAAGACCTCACCGACCTGTTGGCGGGTCACATTCGATAACCCGCCACTGAATCTGATGGGCCCTGAATTCGTCGTGGAATTTGACGAGATCGTGACGGCCATAGAGACCGATGAGCAGGTCAGGGTTGTGGTCTTTGATAGCGCAGTGGACGGGTTCTTTCTGAACCACAGCGATTTCACGGTCCCGATGGAGGAACTGACGAGCCTGCCGCAAGGACCCACGGGGCTGGAAGCATGGCCCGATATCCTTGTCAGGATTACGCATGCGCCTGTGGTGTCAATTGCGAAAATAAGGGGTCGGGCCACGGGGAATGGAAGTGAAATCTCCTTGGCTTGCGACATGACCTTCGCCAGCCGGGAAAAGGCTCTCCTGTCCCAGTGGGAAGTGGGTGTGGGCATGGTTGCCGGTGGTGGACCGATGACGCGTCTGCCGCGCCAGATCGGCAGATCGCGCGCGATGGAAGTTCTCATGAGTTCGGACGACATCCGCGCCGACCTGGCGGAAGCCTATGGCTACATCAATCGGGCACTACCGGACGCTGAACTCGATGTATTTGTCGATGCACTTGCCTCGCGCATCAGCTCATTCGACAAGTGGGCCATCTCAAATACCAAGCGCTTGGTAAACGCCGCAAGCTTGCCGCCCGATGTGGAAATGGCGGCCGGCTGGGATGCCTGCATGGCGTCCGTTGCCCGCCCGGCAACACAGGCACGGATCAAAGCTTTCATGGCTCTGGGTTTTCATAGGCCCGGAGACGTGGAAAACCGCATCGGTTACTACTTGCCGGAGGTGAACCAGTAAGGCCAAGCCGGCGACTGATACTGTTGTGCGTTCTGCGTTCTGCGTTCTGCGTTCTGCGTCCTCGGTCGTGCCGTCTAGCCGTAGTCAAAGCCCGGTTTGCTCTGACCCACTTCAATGATGTAGCCGTCAGGATCGCGGATATAACAGCAGATGTCGCCGTACTTGTCTTTTGGCTCGGTGATGAATTCGGCTCCCCGCTTACGCCATAGCTCGTAACATGCCTGAATGTCCGCAACGCGAATATTCATAAAGCTGCTGACGGCATTGGGGTCGGCGGGCACGCTGAGCGTAACCGATGGTTTATCGGGTGTCGGACCGCCGCCGACGTTGACGATGAGCCAGGCGTTGGCGATCTGGATATAACCCGGTGCACCACGGCTGTCGCCTTTACTCAGGATGCGACCTCCGAAGACCGTCTCGTAAAATCGAGTCGATCGTTCGACGTTCGCGACCGTCAGAAAGTAAGCGACGGTAAACCCATCGAGGGGTGGCATCTGATAGGTTTTCTGCTCGACTTGTACCTGGCTCATTAGCGACTCCGATTCGGACCTGATATTTCTGCGGTGTGCCCGGGCGCCAAATCCTGGCCTGGCGCTTCAATCAGCTCGCTGCTGTTCGATTCGCCCTCTGGATAGCGCGTATCAAGGCTTCGCTACTGGCTTCGACGTCATCGATATCGACGACCAGGAATTTCGGCGCGATGCCCGGTGTGGTCGGCGAAATTGCAACCACGACGCGGTCATCGGGACAGATATCCATGCACGTGGTGAGTACGATGCGGATGTCGCCCTTGGCGAACTCACGCTTTACCTGCCGCTTGAAGTGCGAAGCCAGCCGGTGACTCACGTTCTTGCCTGATCCGCCTGCACGCTTGCCGCACTTCTCGCAAATGGACACCATTGCCCGCGCAACCGGCGATTCGACAGCTTGCACCAATCGCATGGATTTTGGACTCACCGTGTAGAGTATCCCTCAGACGTGCTTGCGGCCCAAAGCGTCCTTTGGACCAATGGCGAGTCAGACATGACGGACGCGGTCGCATGAACACACTTGTCATTATCTACCACTCACTGACCGGCGGCGCATGGCAGATGGCGGAGGCGGCCCGCGCTGCGGCCGCCCAGGAGCCCGGGATTGCCGTGCGGTTTGAAACGGCAGCCGGGGCCACGCCAGATGCTTTGCTCGAGGCGCAAGGCTATCTGTTTGCCTGTCCGGAGAACCTGGGTGCCATGTCCGGCGTCATGAAGGATTTCTTCGATCGTAGCTATTACCCGGTGCTCGAGCGAATCCAGGGTCGGCCGTATGGGATCCTGATCTGTGCGGGCAGCGACGGCAGTAACGCCGCGCGGCAAATCGAGCGGATTGCGACTGGCTGGCGACTCAAGGCCATTGCCCCTCCACTGATTGTCTGCACACAAGCGCAGACCCCCGAAGCGATACTGCGTCCCAAGCAGATTGCAGCGGCGGACCTGGCACGTTGCGGGGAGCTTGGCGCCACGCTCGCGGCCGGTCTTGCGCTCGACATTTTTTGATCTAGCGGGGCCTTCTAAATCGAAACACGACCTGGTCCGTGACGCCTCGAATGCTGGAGTCGAAGACCGACCGTGTGTGATCGTCGTTCGGATTGCGCAGTACATCACTTTGGGCTTCGAGAACGAATCCGGCCGCCTCGATCTCTCGTTGCAAGACGGCGGGGTCAATCCGGTGCAGCGTTTCGGTATCCCGTAGGCCGGAACCTTTATCGGCGACGTGATCAATGACCAGAAAGACGCCCCCGGGCCGTAGCGCGTTGAAAAAGGCCTTGTTGAGCCGGGTCACGTCGGCCGGTCCAAGAAATGAATCATGCAGATCATGGTAATTCTGCGCGGTCCAAATCAGGTCCAATTGTTCGGGCATCCGAAAATCGGCGAGCGTGCCGGTTAGTACAGTGACATTCGCGTAGCCCGGATCGCGGCCCACAGCCTGTGCTCCGGCAATCTCACTCGCCGCGCAATTGGCTATCTGCTCGGCGGGGATGTATGCATACACTCGTCCGGTGGGACCCACAACATCGCTCAGGATGCGCGTGAAATAAGCGTTACCCGGCATGAAGTCGGCGATGTGGTCCCCCGATCTCACGCCGGCAAATGGGATTACTGACGCAGGTCTTCGAGTCGCATCAAGCTTGACTTGTTCGGCCGGCCGCCGAGGGTCGGAGAGCGCCGCGGCGATATCCTCTGCGCCCGGCACTGTCGGCTCAGTCCAGGCCTTCATCGTGGACGAAGCGCCGCCCAACAGCGCCATGAGGACCCAACCGGCTTTGCCGCTCATTCGAATCTCCCGCTTGCCCTGAACTTTGAATAGCCTACAAATTGAAGTGTGGTTTAAGTCAAGGCTTAGGGGCTAAGATTGACGCGAGCGGCCACCCGAGGAGGTTGGGATGGTGGGTCTGACGATTGGAGCCATGGCGCGCCAGGCCGGCGTCGCAGCCTCCACGCTGCGGTACTACGAAAAGGTCGGGCTTCTCCCGCGTCCAGCGCGCGCCGGAAACCGAAGGCTCTACGATGCACGCAATATCGGCAGGATACGCATCGTGCTCCTGGCCCGCGATGCTGGATTCTCGATACGCGAAACGAGGGCCTTCGTGCAAGGGTTCACCCCGGGTACCACACCAGCCTCGCGATGGCGCGAAATGGCGACCCGTAAAATCGCGGAACTTGAAGAGCTGACGGGCCGGCTGGCACAGATGAAATTGCTTCTCAATGCGGCCTTTGACTGTCAATGCCGCACATTGGAGGATTGTGAGCGCCTGGTCGCACAGAGAAAAGCGATTTAACCAGCGCCGGTCTTTAGTTTTACCCGGTCGTAACTGCAGGCCCGGCGTTCATGTTCAAGTTCATGAACCTCGAAGTTCCGCGCGGCACGGCAGGTTGGGTGCCGGTTGAGGAGGCGATGCCGGCGATCATCAACTTGCTCACCTCGGGACCCTACATCCTTGGCGAGCGCTTCAGCGCGGCCGATGTGCTTTACGCCCTCGACAGTGGCGACCAGTAGTCCTAAGTAACCGCGTGGCGCGGCACGCGGGCGCCATGGCCGATGGCGGTCGACAGGACTTCGGCCAAAATCGCCGCGGCGTCCCAGGCGTCGACATAGCGCAGGTACAGCGGTGTGAAGGCAAATCGAACGATGTCCGGTGCGCGAAAATCCCCGATCACACCTCGTGCGATCAGCGCCTGCATGAGTTCGTAGCCTCTCGGGTGTGTCAGCGCGACGTGGCTGCCCCGTTGGGCCACCTCGCGCGGCGAGGCAAGCGATAATTCGGGGCAGCCCAGGGCTTCGATACGCGCAATGAAGAGCTCACTGAGTTGCTCTGACTTGCGCCGCACGTCTCGCAGATCGATGCTGTCCCAGATTCCAAGCGCACCCTCGAGAGCGGCGAACGCAATCAGTGACGGCGTGCCGGAGCGATAGCGCGCCATGCCGGGCGCCGGGTCATAGTCATCGCTGAAGTCAAATGGCGCTGCATGGCCCATCCAGGCCGCGAGGCCGGGTTTGACCGCATCCTGCAGATCGCGACGAACATACAGAAAGGCGGGCGCGCCCGGCCCGCCGTTGAGATATTTGTAAGTGCAGCCGATTGCGAAGTCCGCCTGCGATGCGTGCAGGTCCAGCTCCAGTGCGCCGACGCTATGAGAGAGATCCCACAGGATCCGTGCGCCAGAGGCGTGCGCACGCCGCGTGATGGCAGGCAGATCGAAGAGTTCGGCGCTCTTGTAGTGGACATGTGTCAGTACCACCAGGAAGGTGGACTCGTCTATAGACTCGATAACCTCTGCGCGCGGCACCGCCGTGATCTCGATGGTGGCGCCGGAAAGCGCAGCCAGGCCCTGCAGCACATAGATATCGCTGGGAAAGTTGCCCGATTCGGTCACGATGCGGTGACGGCCGCCACGAATCATCATGGCAGCGGATGCCAGCTTGAACAGATTGACGGAGGTCGAGTCCGCGACCAGTACCTCATCGGCTGCGGCGCCAATGAGGGGAGCAATTTTGGCACCGAGGCGGTGCGGCAGATCGAACCAGCCATGCACGTTCCAGCTTCGTATGAGATCGTGACCCCATTCGACCTCGATCATCGAACGGACCCGTGCCGCCGAGTCGTGCGTCAGCGCACCCAGCGAATTGCCATCCATGTAGATGAGGCCAGGTTGGAGCTGAAATCGGGGGCGGATCGGCGCCAGTGGATCGTGCGCGTCCCCGGATTCGCAGTCGTGGCGGCTGGCTGGCACAGTCATGTGTAGCGCCATCGGTAAATGAGGGCCAGCAGTGCCAGGTAGGGCAGGCCGAATGCCAGCGTCAGCCGAAACGGCTCGGTGAAGGCCGTCGTGATCAGCAGAGCGGCCATGAGAGCGGCGCCCAGCATCGTGGTCAGCGGAAACCCCCACATGCGAAAGCGCGCCGGCGCGCTGCCGTCTTTCTGGCGTGCGCGCCGGAAGAAATAGTGAGTCACGAAGATCATCATCCACGTGAACATGGCGCCGAACACCGACACGCCCACCATCATCAAAAAGGCCCGGTTGGGCGAGACGACACTGAGTAGGGTCGCCAGCGCGATACCGGAGGTCGACACCAGCAGCGCATTGAATGGAATGCCGCGCGCGGTCAGTTTGCCCAGCCGGCGCGGGGCCTGTCCGGCGCGCGAGAGGCTGAACATCATGCGCGTGGTGATATAGAGCTGGCTATTCATGGCCGACAGTGCCGCGATCAGTATCACGAAGTTCATGACGGCGCCTGCGGCCGGCAGGTGCAGTGTCTCCATGACGGCGACAAAGGGGCTCTTGGACGAGCCGGCCTGCGTCCATGGCATCACGGCCAGCATGAGTGCCAGGGTCAGCACATAGAACAGCACCAGGCGCACGACAGTGGACAGGAATGCGCGCGTCACGGCCACTTCCGGCTGCGCGGCCTCGCCCGCGGCCACCGCAATCATCTCGATACTGAGATAGCTGAACACCGCCATGATGACCGCGATCCACATGCCGCCAATGCCGTGCGGCAGAAATCCGCCGTGCGAAGTGTAGTTGCGCAGACCCATGGTGCCCGTGGCATCGTTGGCGATCACGTACGCGGCCAGCAGAATAAAGCCGACGATGGCCGTGATCTTGACCAACGAGAACCAGTACTCCACGGTGCCGAAGGTGTTGACGCGGAAGGCGTTGACCATGATGAGCAGCGCGGAGAACGCGAGTATCCAGATCCATCCTGGCACCCCCGGGAACCAGAATTTCATATACAGCGCCACGGCGGTGACTTCGGTGCCCACTGCCAGCACGATGCAGGTCCAGTACGCGTAGCGGACCATAAAGCCGGCCAGCGGACCGATGTAGTGTTCGGCGTACGCGCCGAATGATCCAGTGGTCGGATGCACCACGGTCATTTCCGCGAGGCAGCCCATCAGCAGTAGCGCGATCAGTGCACCAATCGCATAGCTGATGAGCACGGCAGGCCCGGCCGTTCCGATCGCGAAGCCGCTGCCCAGGAACAATCCGGTGCCGATCGCGCCGCCGATGGCGATCATCGATAGCTTGCGTGCGCTTAAAGTTCGTTGCAGCCCGCTTTCGCGCTGGATAATGGCGGCAAAGCCACCATCGGTGCGGGTCGCATCGTGCACGTTGTTATTGCCCTGATGAGTGGACATCTAATATTAGCCTGATCCAGTACACTGCGCTGACATGGACAGCCACCGGCAGAATCCCGGCTTCGGCCTCTTGTGTGATGCCGTGGCCTATCGCCGTCTGGTCGTGGTCACGGGCAGCGGGGTCTCGGTGGGGCTTGCGCAGCAGGGATCCGACCCGAAGTCATTGCCAACGTGGCACTCGGTGCTCACCCAGCTTCGCGCACGCTTCGCCGCACGTCTTGGGCCGGTCGCGGCCGATGTAGATCTGCTGCTGAGCGCGCAGTCGCGCGCGGCGGATTATCTGATCGAGGCGGCGACACTGATCCGGGAAGCCGTGGGTGTCAGCGAGTACCGGGATGCGATCGTGCGGTTGACCACGGCGCCAGAGGATGCCAGATCGCCGCTGCACGATCTGATCGAGGACCTGGAGCCGGCGGGAATCATTACCTTCAACTACGATCTTGGGCACGAGAATGCCTATCGGTCGCGGCGCCGCGACCGTCATCGAATGCATCGCGCCATCTATTCGGATGAGCGCAAGCTGCGCGCGGTGCTGGCCGACGATTTCCAGTCGCGCTTTCTGCTCAAGGCGCACGGCTGCATTTCACGTCCGAAGACCATCGTGCTGGACCGTTCCTCGTATCGCGAAGTGATGGCCCGCCAGCTTGGCTATCGGGCCTTTGCGCACCATGTGCTGGCGCGCTTCAGTGCCCTCATCGTGGGGTTCGGGCTCAGCGATCCCGACTTCGAGGACCTGCTGCAGAGCTTTGAAACCAACTTTGGTGGCGGCGTCGGTGAGCATGTCTATATCTGGAAGCGCGGTCAGCGCCAGGACGAGGAAGCACGGGCGCTGGTGCTGCGGCGACGCTATGGCCTGGTCTGCATCTTCGTCGACAGCTTTGACGATGTCCGCACGGTGATCTCCGATGCCCGCACGCACATGGGCAAGCAGCTGCGACACACCATCGCAATGACCCTCAAGCGCAGCGTGGACGTGGAAGAATTCCGGCAGTTACGGCGCAAGGCGCATATCGAGCTGGGTCGATTGAGCCCCGCAGGCGCCAGCGTGGCCGCAGCGGCGCTCATGGCCGCCGTGACCGATGAGGGCAATCCCATGTTGACGCGGGCCGAGTCCGCCTATTCACTTGGCAAAATACGGCCTACGCCGGCCGGCGTTGCCGATTTCCTGCTCGATGCGATCAGCGTGAAGACGGCTCCCGCGATCGTCACCTCGACGCTGGCCGCGCTGCTGCAGCTCGATCCGCCCGTGGACGACCAACTGATCGACTGGACGGCCAGGGCTGCTGCGCTGGACGCGGTGTGCCGGGAAGTGGATCGTCAGTCGGAAGCGCAGCCCGGAACGGGCCAAGCGCCGCGGGCGCGCAAATACCTGGAAGCGCTCATTGCGCGCTGGCGCGCGACGAGTTCCTGATCGGTACCGCCCGGTCGGACACCTGCGTTTCCGATGCCAACATCAGCTTCCAGGTGGAAGCGGCAATGGATCAGCATCCGGCGCTCCAAGCTCCGAACTCGGTGCGCGTGCAGACGACGGACAGGATCGTCTATCTGTACGGCCACGTGAGCACGGGGCTGCAGCGCGATGAGGCTGAAGCCGTCGCCAGGCAGGTCCCAGAGGTCAGACGGGTCGTCGATTCTTTGAGGACAACCAACGCCGGCGGCTGATTTCGATCAGGAAACAGCCGCAGATTCGCCGCTGCCGACCACGTTCGGTAGCGGCCGCGGCTGGGCTGCGGAATCGGAGTGGCTGGACGATAGTTTCCGCAGCAGCGGCAGCATCGCGAGTGCAACGAGGGTGCAGCCGATGCCGGCGAAACCGAGCTTATTGAAGAGGCTGGTGTAGATGTTGAGCGATTCGATCGGATCGGTCAGATTCGCCGGGATGTGCGCGTAGTTGGCCACCACGCTGCCCAGGTACTGTGAGATGCCCATGACCACGAAGTAGGTGCCCATCATGAACCCGCCCATGCGCGCGGGCACATAGCGCGCGATCATCGCTAACCCCAAGCCGCCGACGAGCAGTTCGCCCAGGGAATACAGGCCGTAGCCCCAGACCATGATCCACGACGACACCTTGCCGTCGATGGCCCAGCGGGCGCCCACGCCATAGATGAAAAAGCCGATGGCGCATGAACCGAATCCCCAGGCGAATTTTGCCGCGATGCTCGGGTCTTTGCCGCTTCGGCCCAGCGTGTTGTAGATGAACACCAGCACCGGGCTGAGCAGCACGATCCAGATTGAATTGAGGTTCTGGTACTGCTCGGGAATCCACTTGAACAGATGCCAGCCGAAGACGCTGAAGTTCAGATCGACATTGTTCTGCGCAAACAGATTGAGCGAGGTCGACATCTGCTGGTAGAAAATGAAGAAGAAAATCGTCTGCCCCACCAGCAGCATCGCCGCGATCAGTCCGGCGCGCTCGTGGCGATGACTGATGCGGATCAGGTGCAGGAAAATTCCAAGGATGATGATGCCCGTGCCGTAGACGCAGACCCGCGCGATCTCCCGATGCTGCAACAGGAAGGCGGCCAGCAGCACGACCAGCGCCGCGCCGAGCGCCACGCCCAACGCGCGGCGCCATTGGATGGGTGCCTCATCGGGCGGCGAGCCGATATGGCGCAAGGCGCGCCCCATGAACGCGTAGTTGATGAGCCCCACGCACAACCCGATGGCGCAGGCACCAAATGCCGTATGCCATCCGGCCGAGTCGCCGTAGCGCGCGCCAACGTAATTGCGAATCCAGGGGGTCAGCGTCATCGATATCATCGAACCGATGTTGACCGCCATGTAATACATCGTGAAGGCGCTGTCGATACGCGTGTCATCGCCCTCGTAGATCTTGCGTACCAGATTTCCGGTGTTGGGCTTGAAGAAGCCATTGCCAACGATGATGACGCCGAGCGCGAAGTACAGAAAATACTCGCTGTTGGTGGGATACCAGAGCAGCGCATAGCCGATCATCAGTACCACGGCGCCTATTCTCATCGAGCGCCGGGCACCGAGCAGCTTGTCGCCGATCCAGCCGCCGATGGCCGGTGTCGCATAGATCAGTGCAGCGGCGGCGCCCCAGACCAGGTTGGCGCGAGTGTCGACGAAGCCGAGCTTCTTCATCATGTAGGTGACCATCAGCACCTGCATGCCGTAGAACCCGAAGCGTTCCCACATTTCGATGAGGAAAACGGTACTGAAGGCACGGGTTTGCGCGGCCGGGCTCATCGTGGCGGCCGGTACGGCGGATGGCGTCATTGCAGCGCTTCCTTGAGCAGTCGGGTGTACTGCTCGAATTGTTCGTAGGTGTTGTAGAGCTGCGCCGACAGTCGCAGCAGCGGCGTCGGGTAGGGATGAAACCAGGCCTCGACGTTGCGCAGGCGGAACCACGCGTGCAGTCCGTCGCAGTCGAGCGAGGCGCCCGGCGAGTTGGCGGCGGCGGGCGGCAGCGGTAGCGAGAACATCGATCCGATCATGGCATCGGGACAGGGTGCCTCGATGCCGAATGACTCCAGCAGCAGTGCGCGCGCACGCAACGCCAGCGCGCGATTGCGCGCCGTCAGTTCCGGCCAGCCGCCCGGCAGCAGGCTGCCCATGTAGCGGATGGATTCCGGCACGCAGAGCCATGCGGTCGGATCGAAAGTGCCGGTCCAATCGAACTCGGCGTGGAAGCCGCCCGTGTAGCCGTGGCTGATGACGTTCGGGTGCAGCCCCGCCTGCCGATCGCGGCGTACATGGAGGAATGCCGCACCCTTGGGGGCGCACATCCACTTGTGCGCATTGCCGGTGTAATAGGCCGCCCCGAGCGTCGACAGATCGATGGGCACCATGCCGGGCGCATGCGCACCATCGACCAGAGAATCCACACCGCGCGAGCCTAGTTCGCTCACCAGCCGCGTCAGCGGCAGCACCAGTGCCGTTGGGCTGGTGATGTGATCGATGAGCGCAAGTCGCGTGCGCGAGGTCACCTTATCGAGCACGGTCGCGACCAGGTCGGTGTCGCTGCGGCACGGAAACGGGAACTCGGCGATCACGATGCGCGCCTTGGAGCTTTGCGCCACGAAATCGATCGTCTTGCGGCAGGCCGCGTAGGTATGCGTGGTGACCAGCAACTCATCCCCGGCGGCGAAAGACAGCGATCGCAGCACGGCATTGACGCCGGCAGTGGCGTTGGTTACGAACACCAGTTCCGCGGGGTCGGCGCCCACGAAGGCAGCGAAGGCCTCGCGCGCGGTGTTGAGCCGGCCGGGGAAGTGGGTGGACAAAAAATCCACGGGTTCGCGTTCCATCTCCTGGCGCAGCGCTGTCTGCAACTCCAGTACCTTGCGCGGACAGGCACCGAATGAGCCGTGGTTCAGATAGCTGACCGATGGATCGAGGCCCCAGAGCGAGGCGAAGTTCAAAGCCGTGTTCTCTCGTTATGGCTAATGAGCGCTTAAGCTCGTGATGGCTACTGTAAGCGTGCCGCTGTCGCGCATCAATCTCTGAGGCTCTCAGGCGGTGACGAGCACCGCGCGAAAGTCGTTCACGTTGGTAAAGGTGGGCCCCGTGATCACAGAGTCGCCCAGAGCTTTGAAGAAGCCATGGCCGTCGTTGCGCTCGAGACTGGCGCGTGGGTTGATGCCCTGCGCGCGCGCGCGCTCGAGGCTGTCGGGCGCCAGGTAGGCGCCGGCGATGTCCTCCGCGCCATCGACGCCATCGGTATCGCCGGCGATGGCATGCACCCGCGGGTGCCCGTTGAGCGCAACGCCGAGCGAGAGCAAAAACTCGACATTGCGGCCGCCACTGCCATCACCGCGCACGGTAACCGTGGTTTCGCCGCCCGACAGCAACACACACGGCGCGACCACCGGCTGGTTGCGCGCCGCGATCTGCTGCGCGATGCCTGCGAACACCTTGCCCACATCGCGCGCCTCTCCCTCCAGGCGATCGCTCAGGATGATGGGCTCCACGCCCTGGGCGCGGGCCGCGTCGGCCGCGGCCTCGAGCGCCATCTGGGGCGTTGCGATCAGGCGCGTCTCGATCCCGCGCAGTCTCGGATCCGCAGGTTTTACCGATTCGCCACGACCGCTGGTGAGCGCGTCGCGCACCTGGGGTCCAAGCTCGATGTGGTAGCGCTCGAGGATGGCGAGCGCGTCGGCGCAGCTGGTGGGATCGCCCACCGTCGGGCCGGAACCGATATCGGTGGGGTCGTCTCCGGGGACGTCCGATATCAGCAGTGTCAGCACTTTTGCCGGTGCACTGGCTGCAGCGAGCCGCCCGCCTTTGATGGCCGAGAGATGGCGCCGTACGCAATTCATCTCCCCGATCGCGGCACCGGAGCTCAGCAACGCCCGGTTCAGCGCCTGCTTGTCCTTGAGCGTCAATCCCTCCAGCGGCAGCGTGAGCAAGGCGGAGGCACCGCCGGATATCACCGCCAGCACCAGGTCGTCCGCCGTCAGGCCGCGCACACTCCGCAGGATTCGCTGCGCCGCCTTCAGACTGGTTTCGTCGGGTACCGGGTGTGCGCCTTCGATGATCTCGATGCGCTGGCAGGGCACCGAGTAGCCAGCGCGCGTGACCACCAGACCCGACAGTGGTCCCGGCCAGTTGTCCTCCACGGCACGCGCCATGGCGGCGGAGGCCTTGCCGGCGCCGACGACGATGAGCCGGCCGCGCGGCGGCGGCGGCAGATAGGCGCGGATATGGCGCGCCGGCTGCGCCGAATCAATCGCGGCATCGAACAGTCGTCGCAGCAGTCGCCGCGGATCGAGCGCGGCGCTCACGTGGGCGTTGCCGAAATCGCGTGCGGCACGCCGAGCGTGTTGGACAGTGTGCCCAGGCCGTCGATCGTTACCTCGACGGTCGAGCCTTCGGGTATGGAACCGACTCCGAGCGAGGTGCCGCAGGCAATGACATCACCGGGCAGCAGCGACATATCGTGCGAGAGCCGGCTCACCAGCTCCGCCGGCGGCAGGATCATGTCCGAGAGCGCATAGCGCTGCCGCTCCACGCCATCGAGCAGCGTGACGACGCTGCTGGACTGCCAGTCGAGTTCGGTGGCGATGAATGGGCCGATCGCGCCGAAGGTGTCATATCCCTTGGAGCGACACCACTGCACGAAGTCCGGGTATTCGTTCATGACGCTGATGGCCGTGACGTCGTTGATGCAGGTAAAACCAAAGATGTGGCGCGCAGCGTCTTCCACCGAGACGTTATGGCAGCGCCGGCCGATGACGATGCCGAGCTCGCCTTCGAACACGATCTTGCCCGCGTAGCCGAGCGGTCGCTCGATCGTGTGGCGGTGGCCGATCACACATGAGCTTGGCTTGATCAGGTACAGCGGGTGCGCCGGGGGCGGCTTGCCGAGCTTGGCTGCCAGCGCGTGAAAGTTGTTCCACAGCGCGACGAGCTTGGTGGGGGCGCAGGGCGCGAGCAGCGACACGCTGGCCAAAGCCAGTCTGAATCCGGTGGGCTGTTGGTTCCCGAACTGATCGCCGGAATATTCAGCGACAGTTTCGCCGTCGAGTGTGCCGAAGCCGACGCTGCCTGCCGCGGATCGGAACCGGACCCAGCGTGCCATCTATTTTCAGGAGGTCGTGACGAGATTCTGCGGCTTGCCGGCAGCCCAGTCGTCGATATTGTCCATGAGCTGGTCGGCCAGGAACTGCATGGCGCCGTGCGAAGCCCAGGCAACATGCGGTGTGAGGATGAAATTGGGTCGTCGCACTTCCAGCAACGGGTGGCCGCCGGTAGGCGGTTCGACGGTCAACACATCGAAGCCGGCGCCGCCGATCCAGCCCTCATCGAGCGCCCGGATCAGGGCAGCTTCATCGACCAGTCCGCCACGCGCGGTGTTGATCAGCAGTGCGGTCGGCTTCATCGAGCGCAACTGGGCGGCGCCGATCATATTGCGCGTGGCCGGCATCAGCGGCAGGTGCAGGGTGATCACATCGGATTGCGCGATCAGCTCCGGTAGCGCGACAAATTCACCCGGGATATCGAGCTGCGCGGGATGCGCGGCATAGATGGGCCGCATGCCGAAAGCCTTGCCGAGCGCGGCGATCGACTGGCCGATGGCGCCTTCGCCGATGATGCCGAGCGTGGCGCCATGCAGATCGCGGATCGGATGATCGAAGAAGCAGAACTGCTTGGACTTCTGCCAGGCGCCGTTCATGACGTCATCCCGATAGGCGATCATGTTGCGGCGAAGCGCCAGGATCATCGCGAACGCATGCTCGGGCACCGAGTGCACGGCGTAGTTGCGGATGTTGGCGACCGACACGCGATGCGCATTGCAGTAGGGCACGTCGATGACGTCATAACCGGTGGCCGCCACTGCAATCAACCGCAGATCCGGCAATTGCTGCAGCGCCTCGGCGCGCAACGGCACCTTGTTGGTGATCGCGATGCTCGCGCCCTCGAGGCGCTCGACCACCTCATTGGGTGCGGTGGCCGCATACTCGACATAGGCAGCATCGAATTTCGGCGAGCGCACCTTCGCATCGAGCGAGGCGCGATCGAGAAAGACGATGCGATGACTCACTGCACGCTCAGTCCGCGCGGAGCGGGATTGCTCTGCCAGTAAGCCGCGGCTGCTGCGACGCCGCTGCCTGGGGCGACCTTCACACCGCAATCCACCATCGCCATCTCGGCGCCCGCCAGCGCTCCCATGAGCATCAGTTCATTGCAATCGCCCAGATGGCCGATACGGAACAGCTTGCCGGCGACGCGCGCGAGGCCTGCACCGAGCGCCAGGTTGTAGCGCCTGAAGGCGCGCGTGATGACATCCGCTCCGTTGATGCCGGCGGGCACCATGATCGCTGACACCGTGTCCGAGTACCACTGCGGGGCGGCCGCGCAGAGCTTGAGCTTCCAGCCATTCAGGACGGCGGCGCGCACGCCCGCTGCCAGGTAGGTGTGACGGGCAAACACGTTCTCGAGACCTTCCTCATTGAGCATGCGCAGCGATTCGCGCAGCCCGTAGAGTCCGGGCAGCGACGGCGTGTAGGGAAAGTAGCCGTTGGCATTGGCCGCAATCATGTCGGCGTAGTCGAAGTAGCAGCGGCGGCCCTTGGCCGTCTTCGAGGCCGCGAGCGCCTTCTGGCTCACGCAGGTAATGCCCAGTCCTGCGGGTAGCATGAGCCCTTTCTGGGAGCCGCTGACGCAGACATCCACGCCCCAGTCATCCATGCGGAAGTCGATGCTGGCAAGCGCGCTGACCGAATCGACGAACAGCAGCGCCGGGTGATTCGCCGCATCCAGCGCCTTGCGAATGGCCGCAACATCGCTGGTGACGCCGGTGGCGGTCTCGTTCTGGCACACGAGCACGGCCTTGATGGTGTGAGCCTTGTCGGCTTCGAGCGCCGCCTGGTAGCGATCAGCGGGCGCGCCTTCGCCCCATGTGACCTCGATGACATCGACGTTGAGCCCCAGTCGCTGGCACAAATCGATCCACAGATAGCTGAACTGGCCGAAGTTCGACGCCAGCACGCGATCGCCCGGATCGAGACAGTTGGTGACGGCCGCTTCCCAGCAGCCCGTGCCGGAGGAGGGGAATATGAACGGCACACCCGATGTGGTCTTGAAGATTGGCTTCAGACCGGTCAGGCACTCTCGCGCCAGCGCGGGGAAAACAGGAGAACGGTGGTCCTCCATCGGTGCGTCCATGGCTCGCAGGATGCGATCGGGGACGTTGGTCGGTCCGGGTACAAACAGGAAGTTGCGTCCTGCCATGAGGGTGTCCTGACTAAAAGTATGAATTCGGGGCGTCTATTGAAGCAGTTATTCGAGGAAATCGCAGTAACGATCGACATGAGCGGCCAGATCGAGCGCGTGCTGGCGGGAGAGGCGCTCGGCGAGCTCGGTGTCACGCCGTTCCAGCGCCTCGACGATCTTGAGGTGATCGATGATCGAGCGCGTGGCGCGATCGCTCTGCGTGATGGTCGCGCGACGAATGGCGCGCACGTGCAGGAACAGATTCCGCGTTGCGTCTTCGATGAGCTGCGAGCCGCCCAGGCGGATCACGGCCTGGTGGAAGGCAATGTTGACGTCGGAGTACTCGCTTAAGTGTTCCGAGGGCGGCGAGCTTTCGAATTCATCGAACAGGTGCCGCAACGTGGCGATCTCCGCATCCGGCGCGTGCAGCGTCGCGAGCCGTGCCGCCATGCTTTCGAGAGCCGCCCAGACCTGCACCATCTCGACAATCTGCCGCCTGGTCTTGCGCACGATGAAGATGCCGCGACGGGGCACCGTGCGCAGAAACCCTTCCTGCTCGAGAATGGCAAGCGCCTCGCGCACCGGCGTTCGGCTCACGCCCAGGGCTTGCATGAGCTGCCGCTCGTCCAGCCGCAGCTCGTGCGCGGGGTTGTAGATGTCGGCATCGGTGATCGCGTTCTTGAGCAGGGTGTAGGCCTGATCGCGCAGCGAGGTCGCGTTCAGCGGTTGCAGCGCCAGCCGCATGGCTCGCTCGGGTCGCTGCACGTCGGTGGACGGCTCGACGATCTGCCGTTCCACGCTGTCCACGAGCGCATCCATCAATGTTGTTTCAGTCACGGCATGCTCCGCGCCGCGCTCAACCCCTGCCCCCAAACTCGCGCGCGGTATTGCCCTAGATATATCAGATTCGATAAGCGGGGTGTAGAGGCATGATTGCGGGCTCTATCAACCGCAAACACATCCGCAAACCGGTCCTGTACACGACATAACACGATCCTGGTGAGCCATGATCAGGCACTCGCAGCGGGCTACCCGCTTCGTTGACTTCCGGTGATATATCACATATGGTCAATTTCAAGAGTTCGACCTTGGTGCGCGGCCATTTCGAATCACAAAAGTTCGGGGTTGCAACTTCGACTTCGGGGGTGGGGGCATGAATTCATCAGAGCCGGCGAATACATCGCTGTTCGCCAATCCATGGGTGCAGCTGGCGCTCGGTGTGATCTGCATGGCCTGTGTGGCCAATCTGCAATACGGCTGGACGCTGTTCGTCAATCCAATCGATGCCAAGTACCACTGGGGTCGTGCCGACATCCAGGTCGCCTTCACGATATTCGTGATGATCGAGACCTGGCTGATACCGATCGAAGGCTATCTGGTCGATCGATTCGGCCCACGCTGGGTCGTACTGGCCGGCGGCATTCTCGTGGCGATCGCATGGAGCATCAACTCCACGGCAAGCTCGCTCGCAATGCTCTACGTCGCGGCAGCCATCGGCGGCATCGGTACGGGATGCGTCTACGGCACCTGCGTCGGCAACGCGCTGAAGTGGTTTCCGGGGCGGCGCGGGCTGGCGGCCGGATTCACGGCCGCCGGGTTCGGCGCGGGAGCGGCGATCACCATAAGTCCGATCGCCAAGATGATCGCCACCTCCGGATACGAGCACGCGTTCTTGTTCTTCGGACTGCTGCAGGGTGCGATCGTGTTCGTAATGTCGTGGGGATTGCTCGTCGCGCCTCCCCAACTTACTGGAGTGAAAGTGCGCGCCAATCAGACCGCGCACGGCTATTCGCCGGCCCAGGTGCTGCGCAGTCCTGTGTTCTACGTCATGTACGTGATGTTCGTGCTCGTGGCCGCGGGTGGACTGATGATGGCGGCTTCCATGGCGCCGATCGCCAAGGATCTGAAGATTGACAAGATCCCGGTCGAGATCATCGGATTCGGGGGCGCGGCGCTGACACTGGCGCTGCAGTTCAATCGCATCTTTGACGGTGTCGGACGTCCGTTCTTCGGTTGGGTATCGGACAGAATCGGTCGCGAGAACACGATGGCGATCGCATTCGTGATCGGCGCGGGGGCTCTGTTCAGCCTGAGCCGAACCGGTTCCAACCCCGTGCAGTTCGTGCTGATCACCGCGCTTTACTTTGGCGTCTTCGGCGAAATCTATAGCCTGTTTCCAGCGACACAGGGCGACACTTTCGGCGGCAAGTACGCGGCGGCTAATGCCGGAATGCTTTACACCGCCAAGGGCGCCGGCTCACTGCTCGTCCCGTTCGCCGCGGCGCTGGCCGCCAAGCAGGGTTGGAGCACCGTTTTCCTGGTCGCGATGGTGTTTAATCTGCTGGCTGCGTTCATCGGCCTGGTAGTCCTCAAGCCGATGCGCGTGCGGCATTTTGCCGCCAGTCGCGACAAGTACGGCGATGGCGCCGCAGCGCCGATGTCGCCCGCGCCGGCCGGAGGGGTTGGCTCCGGCCGCGTCGCATGATCGGTACAATTCACACACCAAGCGTGCGGTTATCCCTGAACCGCGCGTTTGCATCCCGCCCGCACATTCCGCGTTTTCCGCATTTGGAGGCAGTATGAAAGCCAGCACCGCATCGGTAGCCGCGCCCGGCGCGCCCACCCCGACCACAGCCGAGGACACGCTGCGGCCCAAGAGCAAGGACGCTGCCCTGATTTCCGGGGGCCACCTGGTGGCCCGCGCACTCAAGAACGAGGGCGTGGATACGATCTTCACGCTCTGTGGCGGTCACATCATCGACATCTATGATGGGTGCGTCGATGAAGGTATCCGCATCATCGATGTGCGGCACGAGCAGGTAGCCGCGCATGCGGCGGATGGCTACGCGCGTCAGACCGGCAAACTCGGCGTGGTGGTGACCACCGCGGGTCCGGGCTGCACCAACGCGGTGACCGGCGTCGCAACCGCGTTTCGCTCGGAGAGCCCGATCCTGCACATCGGCGGGCAGGGCGCGCTGACGCAACACAAAATGGGATCGCTGCAGGATCTGCCGCACGTCGATCTGATGACGCCGATCACCAAGTTCGCCGCTTCCGTGTCGAGCACCGAGCGCGTCGCGGACATGATCTCCATGGCGGCCCGCGAGGCCTTCAATGGTGCGCCCGGTCCGGCGTACCTGGAAATTCCGCGCGATGTGCTCGATCGGGAAGTCGACCTCACGAAGGCCGTGATTCCGCAGCCCGGCAAGTACCGGGCATCCACCAAATCGATCGGCGATCCGCGCGACATTGAGCGACTCGCCGACATCCTGGTGGCGGCCGAGCGGCCCGCGATTCTCTATGGCCAGCAGGTCTGGACCGCGCGTGGCCACAACGAGGCGATCGCGCTGCTGCGGGGACTGGACATACCCGGCTATTTCAATGGCGGCAGCCGCGGCCTGTTGCCGCCGGGCGATCCGCATCATTTCGATCGCACGCGTGGTGAGGCCTTCGCCAATGCGGATGTGATCGTCATCGTCGGCACGCCGTTCGATTTCCGCATGGGCTACGGCAAGCGAATCAGCAAGAACCTGACGCTGGTGCAGATCGACATGGATTACCGCACCGTGGGCAAGAACCGCGATATATCGCTGGGCCTCGTCGGTGATCCGGGTGCCATCCTGGGCGCAGTGCTGCAAGCGGCCACGGGGCGCCTCAAGAACGACAAGCGCCAGGCGCGACAGCAGTGGATGAAGCAGCTCTCGAACGCGGAGGCAGCGGCTACCGAGAAGCTCATGCCGCTGTTCAAGTCCAACAACACGCCGATTCATCCCTATCGCGTTGCCTATGAGCTCAACGAGTTCCTGGCCGACAACACCATCTATATCGGCGACGGTGGCGATGTGGTGACGATCTCGGCGCAGGCGGTGCGACCGCGGCGTCCCGGCCAGTGGATGGATCCGGGCGCGCTCGGTTCGCTGGGCGTGGGCACCGGGTTTGCGATCGCCGCGGGGCTGGCCAATCCGGACAAGGAGGTGCTGTGCTACTACGGCGACGGCTCCTTCGGCATGACTGCGTTCGATATGGAGACCGCCAACCGCTTCGGCGTGCCGTACCTCGCCGTCATCGGCAATAACTCGGCCATGAACCAGATCCGCTACGGGCAGCTGGCGAAGTACGGCGAGCAGCGCGGCAGCGTCGGCAATCTGCTCGGCGATGTGCCATTCGGCAAATTTGCCGAAATGCTCGGCGGCTACGGCGAGGAAGTGCACGATCCGGCGCAGATCGCCGCGGCCTTGCAGCGCGGCCGCGAGTCGGTGGCACGGCTGCGCAGGAGCGCGGTGATCAATATCTGGGTCGATCCGCGCGAGTACGCGCCGGGCACCAAGAACCAGACGATGTACAAGTAATCAACGGCGACACGGAAGAGGGTAGTGCGGAATGGGCAAGGCATTGGACGGCGTTCGAATCCTCGATTTCACCCACGTGCAATCGGGACCGACCTGCACGCAGTTGCTGGCATGGCTCGGCGCGGATGTCATCAAGGTGGAGCGTCCGGGCAGCGGTGATGTCACGCGAGAGCAGCTGCGCGATGTCGAGGGCGCCGACAGCCTCTACTTTACGATGCTCAATCACAACAAGCGCTCGATCACCATCGACTCGAAGACGCCGGCGGGCAAGCGCGTGGTCGAGAAGCTCATCCAGCATTGCGACGTGCTGGTCGAGAACTTTGCGCCCGGAGCGCTCGATCGCATGGGATTTACCTGGGAGCGCGTGCAGCAGCTCAACCCGCGCATGATCGTCGCCTCGGTCAAAGGATTCGGCCCCGGACCCTATGAGGACTGCAAGGTGTACGAAAACGTCGCCCAGTGCGCGGGCGGCTCGGCCTCGACCACCGGCTTCGACGATGGCCCACCATTGGTGACCGGCGCGCAGATCGGCGACAGCGGCACGGGGCTGCACCTCGCGCTCGGTATCGTTGCGGCGCTGTACCAGCGCAACAGCACGGGCCGCGGACAGAAGGTGCTGGCGGCCATGCAGGATGGTGTGCTCAATCTCTGCCGCGTCAAGCTGCGCGATCAGCAGCGCCTGGCACGCACCGGTGTCATGAAGGAATACCCGCAATACCCTCACGGCAAATTCGGTAAGGCGGTGCCGCGCGCCGCCAATGCCTCGGGCGGCGGCCAGCCCGGCTCGATCGTGAAATGCAAGGGCTGGGAGACCGATCCGAACGCCTACCTCTATTTCATCACGCAGGCACCGGTTTGGAAGGAAGTCTGCCAGGTGATCGGCAAGGAGCAATGGATCACGGATCCCGACTATGCGACGCCAGCCGCCCGACTGCCGCGTCTGAAGGAAGTGTTCGCGGCCGTCGAAGCCTGGACGGTCACGAAGACCAAGTTCGAGGCCATGGAGGAGCTCAACAAGCACGATATCCCGTGCGGCCCGATTCTCTCGATGGAGGAACTGGCGGCCGAGCCGTCGTTGCGTGCCACCGGAACCGTTGTCGAGGTCGATCATCCGAAGCGAGGCAAATATCTGACGGTGGGCAATCCCATTAAGCTCAGCGACAGCCCGACGCAGGTGACGCGTTCGCCGCTGCTGGGTGAGCACACCGATGAGGTGCTGGCGGAACTCGGATTTGCCGCCGGCGAGATTGCCGAGATGCGCGCTCACAAGGCGATCTGATCCACGGAGAGCAGTGATGGAAGCGACAGTGCGAACCCGCGAATTTGCCTCCGAGAGCCACGACAAAGTGGCGGCGCGCAAGATTCTCGATCATGCGAAAGCCGCGGGGCGCAGTGCGCTGACGGCACCTGAGGCGCGTGGCGTCTGCGAGGCCTACGGCATCACGTTGCCGGCCGAGGCCGTGGCCACGAGCGCCGATCTGGCCGTCACCGCCTCGGACAGGATCGGCTATCCGGTGGTCATGAAGATCGTCTCGCCCGACATTCTGCACAAGACCGAGGCTGGCGGCGTGCTGGTCGGACTGAAGACGGCCGAGCAGGTCAAGGCGGGCTTTGCCACCATCATCGACAACGCGCGCAAGTACAACGCCAAGGCCGAAATCCTCGGCGTGCAGATTCAGCAGATGATGCACGGAGGCCAGGAAGTCATTATCGGCGCGGTGACGGATCCGGCGTTCGGCAAGCTGGTGGCATTCGGCCTCGGCGGCATTCTGGTCGAGGTGCTGAAGGACATTACCTTCCGTCTCGCGCCGGCCTCGCACGAGGAAGCGCTGTCGATGCTCGACAGCATTGCCGCGGCCGAGATTCTGCGCGGGGTCCGCGGCGCCAAGGGCGTGAATCGCGAAGCGCTCGCCACCATGATCGAGCGCGTCAGCGTGCTCGTCAGCGACTTTCCCGAGATCTCGGAACTGGATCTGAATCCGGTGTTTGCCACCGATCGCGGCGCAACCGCGGCCGATGTGCGCATCGTGCTCGACTTCAATCCGGCACCGGCGCGTCATCGCCCGAGCCACGAGCTCATCGTGCAGCAGATGAACCGCATTATGAAGCCCGATGCCGTGGCGGTGATCGGCGCCTCCGCCGAGGCCGGCAAGATCGGCAATTCGGTGATGAAGAACCTCATCAATGGCGGCTACAAGGGTGCGATCTACCCGATCCACCCGAGCGCCGATGAGATCCTGGGCCTGAAGGCCTACAAGAGCGTCAAGGACGTTCCTGGTGAGATCGACGTAGCCGTGTTCGCCATTCCGGCCAAGGTAGTCGCCAAGGCCTTGATCGAGGTCGGGGAGAAGAAGATTGCGGGCGCGGTGCTGATCCCATCGGGCTTTGCCGAGACCGGCAATGTGGAAGGACAGGCCGAGCTGGTCGAGATCGGACGCAAGTACGGCGTGCGCCTCATGGGGCCCAATATCTACGGCTTCTATTACACGCCGAAAAATCTCTGCGCCACCTTCTGCACCGCCTATGACGTCAAGGGAAAGGCCGCGCTCTCATCACAGTCCGGCGGCATCGGCATGGCCATCATCGGCTTTTCGCGCTCCGCCAAGATGGGTGTCTCGGCGATCGTCGGACTCGGCAACAAGTCCGACATCGATGAGGATGATCTGCTGACCTTCTTCGAGCAGGATGACAACACACAGATCATCGCGCAGCATTGCGAGGATCTGAAGGATGGCCGCGCATTCGCCGAGGTGGCGAAGCGGGTGTCGAAGAAGAAGCCGATTGTAGTGCTCAAGGCCGGCCGCACCAGCATGGGTGCGCGGGCTGCCAGCTCGCACACCGGAGCACTGGCCGGCAACGACAAGATCTACGAGGACGTGTTCCGGCAGTCGGGCGTCATTCGCGCCCGTTCGCTGCGCGACATGCTCGAGTTCGCGCGCGGCATCCCGGTGCTGCCTACTCCAAAAGGCAACAACGTCGTGATCATCACCGGCGCCGGCGGTTCGGGAGTGCTGCTGTCCGATGCCTGTGTCGACAATGGGCTGACCTTGATGGCGATGCCCCAGGATTTGGATGCCGCGTTCAGAAAATTCATCCCGCCGTTCGGCGCCGCCGGCAATCCGGTGGACATCACCGGCGGTGAGCCGCCCAGGACCTATCAGAACACGGTGCGGCTCGGACTCGAGGATCCGCGCATTCACGCGTTGATACTCGGCTACTGGCACACCATCGTCACGCCGCCCATGGTGTTTGCACGCCTGATGGTGGAGGTGGTGCAGGACATGCGCACCAAGGGCATCGAGAAACCCGTGGTCGCCTCACTCGCCGGGGACATCGAGGTCGAGGAAGCTGCCGAGTACCTCTATCAGCACGGCATTCCGGCATATGCGTATTCGACCGAGATACCGGTGGCGGTGCTCGGCGCCAAGTATCGCTGGGCCCGGGGCGCGGGACTGATTCCGGCCGCCTGAGCGCGATGGACTACAGGTTCTGAAGCGCGATTCATAACCGGTAATCCGCAAAATCTCCGGCGGGGTGAGTGGGTCATAATCAGAGCGGCACCGCTGGTATTCGCAAAGGACACCGGCAACAATCGCGCATCACGAGCCTGGAGCCGTCTATGTTGTCCGTCAAAGCAGTCCCCTCCGGGCGCGTGCGCCCGTGAAAGTCGCCATCGTCGGGGCCGGCGCCATCGGCGCCTATGTGGGTCTGCGGCTGGCGCTCGGCGGCAATGCGGTGACCTTCATCGCACGCGGCGCGAACCTCGAGGCCATTCGCGCGCGCGGCGTACGGCTGATCGATGCCGACGGCAAGGAAGAAACCGCCTCGAACGTTCGCGCCACGGATGACTACGCCGAAGCCGGACCACAGGATCTGGTGATTCTCGCCATCAAGGCGCACCAGGTCGAAGCGGTTGCGCCGCAGGTGCCGAAGATGTTGAGCGCCGGGACGGTCGTGGTGCCGATGCAGAACGGCATTCCGTATTGGTATTTCCATCAGCACGGCGGCGAACTGGCCGGCACGCGTGTGCGCAGTGTCGATCCGACCGGCGTGATCGGGCAGAAGATACCCGCGGAACGCGTCATCGGCTGCGTGGTGTATCCGGCCGCCGAACTGGTCTCGCCGGGCGTCGTGCAGCACATCGAGGGCAATCGGTTCCCGGTGGGTGAGCCCGATGGCAGCAGCAGCGAACGCGTCACGCGTGTGTCGCAATGCTTCAGCGAGTCCGGACTGCAGGCGCCGGTGCTGAATGACATTCGCGCGGAGATCTGGCTGAAGCTCTGGGGGAATCTGACCTTCAATCCGATCAGCGCACTGACCCGCGCCACGCTGGCCAGCATCTGCCAGTACCCGCAGACCCGCGAGCTGGCGGTGGCGATGATGACGGAAGCACAGACCATCGCCAACAAACTCGGCATCAAGTTTCGCGTGCCGCTGGAGAAGCGTGTGGCTGGCGCCGAACGGGTCGGGCACCACAAGACCTCCATGCTGCAGGACGTCGAGGCCGGCCGCGCCCTGGAGATCGATGCGCTGCTCGGCTCGGTGGTGGAGCTCGCCCGGTTGACGCGCACGCCGACCCCGTGTGTCGACACCGTGTTCGCGCTCACCAAGCTGCTGGCGAAGACCCTGGAGGAGTCCCGTCGTTGACGCCAGCGGATGAATCCGGGGCCTGGAACCCCGGCATCCACTCGCCGGTTCCACCGGAGCTGCGGCATCTGTGCACGATCTTTCGCGCCGACAATGTCTTCACCAGTCTCGAGGCGGCCGATGAGCTGCACGATCTGACGGGCATTCCGGCGGTCGAGTTGATTGCATTCCGCGCCCGGCGGCTGCTGCTGCACGAACTGCTGGTGCGCATCAGCGCTGACTACGCGGTGGCGGATGGCTCGCGCATCGAGGATCTGGGCATCAACTTCCGGCGCATGGCGGCCCGCGTGCTCGACAGTTGCATCGAGCCGGCCATGGAGGACATCGAATCGGATTTCGGCAAGCTGCGCCAACGGGCGAGGGAGCTGGCGCAGGAAGCACTGACAAGCTTCGGTACTGCGGCGCCGGTGATAGCGGAAGTGCGCCGCCCGCGGACCGGGCTATTCGCACGCTTCGCGCCGCGTCGTGCCGAGATCCCGGTGCAGAACGAACTATCCAACGGGGATGTGGTGCGCATAGCGGACTTCGAGCGCCGCGCGTGCGCGAGCGAGGACGAACTCGAGAGGGCGGTTCTGCGCGCGCTCCGCCGCATCACCTCGGCGCTGTTCAACCGGCACGGCGGCGCCTGGGGCGCCCCGGATCTGATCGGCTCGCTGGCCGCTGATCTGGCCTGCAATGAGATCGGCGGCGATACTATCGGCTGTGCCGTGGATGCGCTGCTCGAGCGCGCCGCGGTCACTGAAGGTTTCTATCGCCTGCCGCCGCAGCAGCGCCCTATCGTCATGAATACCAAGGGACCCTCGGCCGCAGGCAAGAGCAGTCTGCGGCCGTTGCAGAAGACGCTGGCCGGTGACATCGGCGTTCGCTGGATCGACTTTGCGCTCATCAGTCCCGACATCTGGCGCAAGCAGCTGCTCGACTATCAAAGCCTCGGCACGCACTACAAGTATGCGGGTGCCATGACGGGCGATGAGTTGCAGATCATCGATGCCAAGCTGGATCGCTACATGGCCCGCAAATATCAGCGCGGCGACATGTCGCACCTGCTCATCGATCGCTTCCGGTTCGATAGCTTTGCGCCCAACTCCAATGAGGCCGGCAGCAACCTGCTGACGCGATTCGGGCAAACCGTCTACCTGTTCTTCGTCATCACGCCGCCGGAGTCACTGGTGGAACGTGCGTGGAATCGCGGGCTGGAGTTCGGACGCTACAAGGCCGTCGGCGATACGCTGGCACATAGCGTCGAGGCGTATGCGGGCATGCCCGACCTCTTCTTTACCTGGATCCGGCGCACCGACAAGTCGGTGCATTTCGAATTCCTCGATAACAGCGTGCGCCTCGGTGAGCGCCCGCGGACCGTGGCTTTCGGCGACAATGACACGCTCAACCTGCTCGACGTGCGCGGCGTGCTCAATATCGAGCGCTTCCGGCGCGTCAACGTCACAGCTGCCTCGCCCGAGATGCTGTATTCGGATCGCTCGCGGCTGGCGCCCGAACACAACACGGGCTTCCTGCAGCGCTGTGTCGAGCGTTTTCGAGAGGTTAATTTCGCCGAGCAGGCCACCGGCCGTATTTATCTGCGCATTGAGGCTGGCAAGCCCGTCGCGACCGACCGTCCGGCGCTCGAGCGCGCGGCAGCCGATGCCGATACCCGCGCCGGGGTGCGGGCCGTGGCACCGGCGGCGCTCGAGGACTGCTCGCTGATGCAGCGTAGCGGCAATCTATGTGGTGCGGGCGGCGTGCGGGCGCCGACACTGGGTCAATGGGGATTCGAATCAGCGGGAGAGAGTGCGTGCGCGTAGCCATCATCGGACAACAGGATTTCGGCAAGTCGGTGCTCGAGGCCATGCTGGCTCGCGGCGATAGCGTTGCAGGAGTGTTCTGTGCGCCCGAGAAGGCTGGCGAGCGCGCCGACCCGCTGCGCACTGCCGCCGAGCAGCAGCATATCCCGGTCTATCAGCTGCCCTCGCTCAAGACATCCGAGGCGTTCGATGCGCTCCGGGGCCTCGATATCGAATTGGGCGTCATGGCCTATGTGCTGCAGTTCGTGCCGCAGACCTTCGCCAAGGTGCCGCGGCACGGCATGATTCAGTATCACCCCTCGCTACTGCCGCGTTATCGCGGACCGAGCTCGATCAACTGGCCGATCATTCGCGGCGAGGATCGCACGGGGCTGACGATCTTTCGTCCCACCGATGGCCTCGATGAGGGGCCGGTCATCCTGCAGAAGGAAACCCCCATCGGCCCCGACGATACTCTCGGCAGCGTTTATTTCGATCGGCTGTTTCCGATGGGCGTCGCGGCACTGCTGGAGGCGGCCGACCTGGTGGTGCGTGGCGGCGCCCGCGAGATCGTGCAGGATGAATCACAGGCCAGCTACCTGGGTTGGTGCCGCGCGGCCGAATCACACATCAACTGGCACAACCACATCGACCTGACCTACGACCTCATCCGCGGCTGCAACCCGGCGCCCGGCGCCTGGACGCTGTTCAACGGCAAGAAACTCTTCGCCTTCGAAGCGCGCAAGCACCCGGCGCGCACCTTCACGCAATTCAAAGGCGCCGTCGGTACCGTGGCGGGCATCGGCGAGCAGAGCATCTTCATCGCGGTGCAGGGCGGGCAGATAGAAGTGTCGCGGGTACGGTATGACAGCGGGAAGAAGATCCCCGCGCCACAATTCTGTGCGGAGCAAGGCGTGAACGTGGGCGCGCAACTGGGGTAGCTGCAGGCCGGCAAGCGCAACGCAAGGGGAGTAGGTACCTTATAAAAATGTTCATCGCGATGAACATTTTTATAAGGTACCTACTCCCCTAGAGATAACCTTCGGACCTGCTGCTACCTAGCTGTGCGCCAATCAGCCCGTGTTGATCCAGACGGCTTTGGGTTCGGTGAAGTTCTGCAGCGCGATGTCGCCGTGCTCGCGACCGAATCCCGAATCGCCGGAGCCGCCCCAGGGCAGGCGCACATCGGTCGGACCAAAGGTATTGACCCACACTGTGCCCGCCTTGAGCTGACGCACGACGCGGTGCACGCGCCCGATGTCGGCGCTCCAGATGCCGGCCGCGAGGCTGTAACGGGTACCGTTGGCCAGGCGCAGGGCGTGTTCTTCATCCGAGAATCGGAGCACGGATGCGACCGGGCCGAAGATCTCCTCCTGGGAGATACGCATCTCCTGGCCGACGTCGGCGAACACCGTGGGCTTGAGAAAGTAGCCGCGTTCGCCCACGCGCGTGCCGCCAGTGATCAGGCGCGCGCCTTCTTGCTGGCCCACGTCGATGTAATCCTGCACGCGCTTCATCTGCACGGCCGACACCAGCGGGCCCATGGTCGTGGCGCGGTCGCGGGGATTGCCGACGCGCACGGCCTGGGCGCGTTCACGCATTCGCTCGACCACCTCATCGTAGATCGCATCCTGCGCCAGGATCCGCGAGCCCGCCGAGCACACCTGGCCGGTGTTGAAGAAGATGCCCGCGCTGGCGGCCTTGACCGCAGCGTCGAGATTGGCGTCGGCGAAAATGATGTTGGCCGACTTGCCGCCGAGCTCGAGAGTGACGCGTTTGAGATTGCCCGCGGCGCCGCGCAGGATCTGGCGACCGACTGCCGGCGATCCGGTGAAGGTGACTTTATCGACGTCGGCGTGATTGACCAGCGCTGCACCGGCGGTGGCGCCGAATCCCGGGACGACATTGAGAACCCCCGGCGGAATGCCGGCCTCGAGCGCGAGCTCGCCTAATCGGAGGGCGGTCAGCGGTGTGAGTTCGGCGGGCTTCAGTACGATGGTGCAGCCACAGGCGAGTGCCGGCGCAATCTTCCACATGGCGATCATGAGAGGAAAATTCCACGGCACGATGACGCCCACAACGCCGATGGGCTCGCGGACCGTGTAGGTCAGCGCATCGGTACGGGCCGGAATCACCTGTCCGTTCACCTTGTCGGCCCAGCCGGCGTAGTAGGTCAGGGTGTCGAGCACCGCCGGCAGGTCCTGGCGACGAATGGCCGAGACGGGCTTGCCCGCGTCGAGGCTTTCCAGTTCGATCAGCTGTTCGCTGTGCGCGCGGATGCGATCCGCAAAACGCAGCAGCAGCTCGCCGCGCTCGCTGGCGCGCATCCGGCCCCACGGACCCTGCAGCGCCGCGCGCGCCGCGCGCACGGCGGCATCGATATCGGCCGCATCGCCGGCGGCGACACGCGCGATCGGTTGCTCGGTGGCCGGATCCAGCGTCTCGAAATACTGACCCGAGGCGGCGGGCACTCGGCGGCCGCCGATAAGCAGGTCATGGCTGTCGAGGACGCGCCTGGCGGCGACCTCCGCGATCGGATCTAGATAGGCAACAGATGACATATAAAACGTACCGCCTGGAATCTGGTAAGGGAACTATGCGCCTCGGATGGTGCATAGAAAATATGAGGTATATCACTTATTTAGCACCACCTTCGGCTTGCTCGTGGTGCCGGCGCCGGAGTTGGGCTATTATGTCTGGGACTGCATATACTTGCGGCCATAGCCGGCAACTTCAAGGGTCTCCGCCATGATTCGAATCGAAATCGAGCCGGTCTGGCGCTTCAAGCGCGATGAGCAGCCCCAGCCGGTGCACGTCATGATCGATCTGCTCAACGAAATCCGCCTGACCGGCAAGATCACGCACGCCGCAACGCGTGCCGGGGTCTCCTACCGTCATGCCTGGAATCTCATCGAGAAGTGGTCCGCGTTCTTCGGGGCACCGCTCGTGGAGCGCAAGCAGGGACGCGGCACGACCCTCACGGCCTTGGGCGGCAAACTCGTCTGGGCGGGTCAGCGCCTGCACGCCCGTCTCGGGCCATTGCTGCAGAACCTCGCGCAGGAGCTCGAGACCGAGATCAGCGAATTTCTGCCGCACCCCTCGGCGACCATTCGCATGCACGCCAGTCACGGCTTTGCGGTGTCGAAGCTGCGCGAGCTGCTCAGCCACGAGACAGATCTCGAGGTGGATCTGCGCTATGTCAGCAATCAGTATTCATTGGCTTCGCTGGCGCACGGCGCCTGCGACCTGGCGGGCATGCACCTGCCGCAGGGCGAGCTGCGTCAAAGCAGCATTGAGGCCAGCCGCGCCTGGCTGGTTCCGGCCGCGCATCGCGTCATCGGGTTTGCGACCCGGGAGATGGGCCTGATCGTCAAACGCGGCAATCCGTTGGGCATCACCTCGATCGACAAGCTGCTCGAGCCCTCCATCCGCTTCATCAATCGCGATCCGGATTCCGGCACCCGCCTGCTATTCGATCAACTGCTCGAACAGCGCGGCCTCAAGGGCGCGCAGATCGGCGGCTACGATCAGTTCGAGTTCACGCACGCCGCGGTGGCGGCCTATGTCGCCAGCGACATGGCGGATGCGAGCTTTGGCGTTGAGGCGGCCGCACGGCAGTTCGATCTGGACTTCGTGCGCCTGGTGACGGAAGACTACTTCTTCGTCTGCCGCAAGGAATTCCTGGAGATCGAGGCGATGAAGCGCGTGCTGTCGATATTGCGGGGCGAAGCCTTCCGCAACGCGATCTCCCAGCTGCCCGGCTATGCATGCCGCGATGCCGGTGTGGTCTACACCGTCAAGGAAGCCTTCAAGACCGAATGAGCATGCGCGCGATGCGCGGGTCTGCTACCGACTGACCGCACCCGGAGCCGGCTGCAGTGGCGGCAGCCGATTCGGTCGCGGCGACTCATCGGAGGGACAGTCGAGCGCGTCGTAGCGCGTCTGCAGATCGTCGATGCGCTTATCTGCCTTGCCCTCCGAAGCATTCACGATGTCCTGGTCGGTGCTGGTCGTGGGCGCTTCACGGCGCGACTCCTCGTTGTCCTTGATCTGCGCGCGAATATCGGCGCATTCCGAGGCATTGCCGCTGCCGCTGTCATCGCCCGGGGAGCTCATGGAGCTCGAATGTGCGCGATGAAACGGCCAGTTCAAATCCTCGCAGCCGGCCAAACCCAGGCCCAGCAGCAGGCAGCAGGTGATAACCGTCAAGCTGGGGCGGAAGTGGCGCAAGCGCTGATTATGCCACGCGCCAGCATCCGCGCCCGTCATCCCTTATAAGCCGCTGACAAACTGACCCTGCGTATCGGAGAAGATGATCTCTACGCGACGGTTCTGCTGTCGACCCGCGCTGGTGTCATTGCTGGCGACGGGTGCGGATTTGCCCCGACCGACCGACTGAAGCTGCGACTGCGGTATGCCGCGGCGCTCGAGGGCCATGGCCACTGCGTCGGAGCGTCGCTGCGAGAGCGACTCGTTATAGCTGTCCGTTCCGGTGCTGTCGGTGTGGCCTTCGATGCGCACCTTCACTTCCGGGTGCTGCTGCAGAAACTGGCTCAGGCGCGAGACGATTTCATCGGCGCCGGGCTTGAGCGTGTCTTCGTTGGTGTCGAACAGCACATTGCCCAGCGTCAGTATCATGCCGCGGTCGGTCTGCTTGGCCTGCAGCGCCTCGAGTTGCTGCTGCGCGTCGCGCGCCTGCTGCTGGGCTTCCTGTGCCTGCTGCGCCGAAAGCTGCGCATTCTGCTGCGACAGCGCAGCCTGCTGCTGCGACTGGGCGGCCTGCTGGCGGGCGAGCGCTGCTTCGCGTTCACGCGCATCGAGCAGCACGCGCTCTCGCTGTGCCTGGGCCTGGGCCATGGCGGTACGCGAGGCCTGCTCGGCGATCACAGCCTCGCCGATGTCCGCATCGCGGCGGGCCAGGTACGACAGATGAATGACTTCCTCGGGCGGCCGCTTGGCGCGTTCCGCGGCTTCGGCGTTGCCCAGGGCGTCGCGTGCGTCCTGCAGCGCCTTGCCGGCGGTTTGCGACGCCATCGGCTGCGCTTCCAGGCGCTGCACGGCGGCGCGTGCCTGTTCCAGCGCGGATTCGCTCTCGGGAGATGTCGTGGCGCAGGCGGCCAGTAACAAGGCCAGGCCGCAGCTGCCAGCGACGCCAATGGAGGATTTCGAGTTCATGGCCATGACGGCTCTCCTAGGTACTTTCATTGTTCTTCAGGGTTGCGTAATGGTTGCGGGTGGCACCATGGTCGAATTCGGTGGCGGCGCGGCTGCATCATTCAGCATGCCCTGCCGATCGGTTTCATTGCGCAGCGACGTGGTGCCGGCGTTGACATCGCGTAGCGCGACCTGTGCCTTGGCGCTGTTGGTGCGCGCGATCGCCACGCGCGCATCCACGGTGGCTTCCTGCGCAGAACGCAGCGACAGTTCGGGATGGCTCTTCGCTTCGGAATCGGCCTGCTGCAGCTTGCTGCGGGCCATGGCGAGGTCGGCGCTCGCGAATTGCGGCGCGCCGCCCTGTTCCGCCTGATCCACCAGCGAATGCGCCTGGGCCAGTTCGGCCGTGGGTTTTGGCTCGCTCGCGCAGCCGGCGAGGGCGAGTAGCCCGCCGAGCGTTGCGATAGCAGGTGTGAATCGGGGCATAATCATGTCTCCGGGCTGATGTTCTGGGAGCGAGTGTGCGCAAGCGCCGCGGTGCGGGCTGTAGGCGGGCGCCACCCTGAGGAGCGCCCAGTTGGCCCAGCGGGCGTCGGACGATGCCGATCTTCGGTATAATTCGCAATTCCTTCCGGGCCCGACTCGTGCACGTTTCGGGGGCGCGAAAGTGGCGGAATGGTAGACGCGCTGGCCTTAGGAGCCAGTGGGGCAACCCGTGAGAGTTCGAGTCTCTCCTTTCGCACCAGGTAGCTCGAACGGCACAAATTCAAGATGACAGGCGGACAGATGCAGATTTCGGTGACGACGACCAAGGGACTCGAGCGGCGGCTGGAAGTGGCGGTGCCGGGCGAGCGTGTGGCCAGTGAGGTCGATGCGCGGCTCAAGCGCCTGGCGCGCACTGCGCGCCTGAAAGGCTTCCGTCCGGGCAAGGTGCCGTTTTCCGTGGTGCGCCAGCAGTTCGGCTCGCAAGTCCACGCGGAAGCGGTCAACGACCTGGTGCAGAGCACCTTCGCCGAAGCGGTCAGCCAGCAGAAGCTGCGTCCCGCGGGTGGACCGCGCATTGAGCCGATCGCCGACGCGCCCGGCAAGGAACTGCGCTACGCGGCCATCTTCGAGATCCTGCCCGAGGTCACTCTGCATCCGCTCGACGGCATCGCGGTCGAGCAGCCGGTGGCCGCGGTCTCCGACGAGGACGTTGACGCGATGATCGAGAGCATGCGCACGCAACGCCCGGATTTCACCGAGGTGCAGCGCGCCGCGCAGGAAGGTGATCGGGTCACGCTGGACTTCGAAGGCCGAGTGGATGGCCAGGTATTTCCGGGAGGCAAGGCCGACGCCTTCCAGGTGGCGATTGGCGCGCATCGCGTGCTGCCTGAATTCGAGCAGGGGCTCATCGGCATGAGTGCGGGCGATTCCAAGACCATACAGGCGCAGTTTCCAGCCGATTACGGCTCCCCGGTCGTGGCCGGCAAGCTGGCCGATTTCGATCTCAAGGTGACCAAGGTCGAAGAGCGAGTGCTGCCGCCCGTCGATGAGGCGTTCGCGGTGGCGTTTGGCGTGCAGCAGGGCGGTGTGCCCGAACTGCGCAAGGAAGTACGCAGCAGTATGGAACGGGAGCTCTCGGAGACCGTGCGCGGACGGCTGCGCGAGCAGTTCTTCGATGCGCTGTACCGTGACAATCCGGTCGAAGTGCCGCGCAGCATGCTCGACAGCCAGGTGCGCGATCTGCAGGTGCAGGCGCTGCGCCGCATGGGCACGCAGGACTTGTCGAAGGCGCCGCCGCGCGAATCACTCGAGCCGGGCGCGCGCCGGCGCGTGGCGCTGGGTCTGCTGATCGGTGAAATCGTGCGCCAGCGGGGCATCAAGGTTGATCGCGAGCGGGTCGAGCAGAAACTCGATGCGATCACCAGTTCCTATCCGGACCCGCAACAGGCCAAGCGCCAATACCTCAGCAGTCGCGAGGCCATGGAGCAGCTGGAATCCTCTGCGCTCGAAGACCAGGCGCTGGACTGGGCGCTCACGCAGGTGACAAGCCCTCGAGCTTTCGCGAGCTCACGGGTTTTGGCCGGACCCGATGAATCAGAACCGTTGAAACATGGCACTGCCATCCCAATAGGACATCTCTAAATGAACGAGCGTGGATTGAACCTGGTTCCCATCGTCGTCGAGCAGACCTCGCGCGGAGAGCGCTCGTACGACATTTATTCGCGTCTGCTGAAAGAACGCGTCATCTTCATCGTCGGCCCGGTCGACGACTACATGGCCAACGTGGTGGTCGCGCAGCTGCTATTCCTGGAGTCGGAGAATCCGGACAAGGACGTGGCGCTCTACATCAATTCACCGGGCGGTGTCGTTAGCGCCGGATTGGCGATCTACGACACGATGCAGTTCATCAAGCCCGACGTCAGCACTATCTGCCTGGGCCAGGCTGCCAGCATGGGTGCGATCCTGCTCACGGGCGGGACCAACGGCAAGCGCTTTGCGCTGCCGCATTCGCGCATCATGGTGCACCAGCCCCTGGGCGGGTTTCAGGGCCAGGCGGCCGACATGGAGATTCACGCCAAGGAAATGCTGGGCACGCGCGATCGGCTCAACCGCATCCTGGCCAAGCACACGGGTCAGAGTGTGGAGAAGATCCGCACCGATACCGACCGGGATAATTTTATGGATGGGCCGGCCGCAATCAGCTATGGCCTCATCGACCATGTGCTCGAAAAGCGGGGCGATCTCCTGCCGGTGCCTTCAAAGACGTGATAGAGCGCGCAAAATCGACCAATAACAAGGTCTTGCGGTGGACACAGTTCTTTGCGTCGGCGGTCGAGCCCATGCTATATAAGGTGCATGACGGGCGAGGTGCTTGCTGATGAGTGACGATCCCCGCGGGCGTAGCGATGACGGCAAATTGCTCTACTGCTCGTTCTGCGGCAAAAGCCAGCATGAGGTTCGGAAACTCATTGCCGGCCCGTCGGTTTTCGTCTGCGATGAGTGCGTTGAGCTGTGCAACGACATCATCCGCGAGGAGCTTGAGGATCGCGCCGACCGGGCACGCGACAAGCTTCCCAAGCCACACGAGATTCGCAAGGTACTCGATGATTATGTCATCGGGCAGGACCGCGCCAAAAAGGTGCTGTCGGTGGCGGTCTATAACCACTACAAGCGCCTGCAGACGCGCGGCAGCGCGCGGGCCAAGGACGAAGTCGAGCTCGCCAAGAGCAACATCCTGCTGATCGGGCCAACCGGTTGCGGCAAGACCCTGCTGGCTGAAACCCTGGCGCGGCTGCTGAACGTACCTTTTACAATTGCCGACGCCACCACGCTCACCGAAGCCGGATATGTGGGCGAGGACGTCGAGAACATCATCCAGAAGCTGCTGCAGAAGTGCGACTACGACGTCGAGAAGGCGCAGACCGGCATCGTCTATATCGACGAGATCGACAAGATTTCACGCAAGTCCGACAACCCGTCGATTACGCGCGATGTGTCGGGCGAGGGTGTGCAGCAGGCACTGCTCAAGCTGATCGAAGGCACTATTGCCTCGGTGCCGCCACAGGGCGGCCGCAAGCACCCGCAGCAGGAGTTCCTGCAGGTCGACACTTCAAACATTCTTTTCATCTGCGGCGGCGCCTTCGCGGGCCTCGAAAAGGTGATCCTGAACCGCACGCAGAAGAGCGGCATCGGCTTTACCTCCGAAGTACGCGGTGCCGATGCCAAGCCACACGGTTCGGATCTGTTCCACGACGTGGAACCCGAGGACCTGATCAAGTTCGGCCTGATACCCGAATTCGTCGGCCGTCTGCCGGTCGTGGCAACGCTCGATGAGCTCGATGAAGGCGCGCTCATGTCGATCCTGACCGAGCCGAAGAATGCCCTGACCAAGCAGTATCGCAAGCTGTTCGAGATGGAGGGCGCCGAGCTCGAATTCCGGGATGAGGCGCTGCGCGCGGTGTCGCGCAAGGCCATGCACCGCAAGACCGGCGCTCGCGGCCTGCGCACCATTCTCGAAACAGTGCTGCTGGATACCATGTACGACCTGCCGTCGCTGCGGAATGTGTCGAAAGTCGTGGTCGACGACAGCGTTATCGAAGGCACCACCAAACCCTACATCGTGTACCGCACCGATGAGGGCCGGGTGGCGGCCGTCGAGGAGCCGAGGAGGGCAGGCGGATCGCTGCACGGCTGAACGACACGTCGAGTGTTAAGGTTGCGTGCGGGGCGCGACGCCATTGAAATCTGGCGGCGCGCCCCAATTCGTTTTGAGGGTCTGA